>LNFM01003702.1_pt1 | contig 49413 bp, 50 predicted proteins | sample 596031 | NCBI WGS metagenome assembly LNFM01 (sample SAMN04254537, study PRJNA301005) | activated carbon metagenome | isolation source: dual media filters at the Ann Arbor, Michigan drinking water treatment plant | place: USA: Ann Arbor
GGTGAGTGGGGGGCCGCAGGTGCGGCCCCGTCGGGGGTGTGGGGCGTCAGACGTGCCGGCCGATGAACTCGGCGAGCTTGGCCTTGCTGCCCGGGTTGCCGACCATCTGGTCGACGACCTTGCCGCCCTTGAACATGAGCAGGGTGGGGATCGAGCGGATCTGGAAGTTCGTCGCGGTCTGCTGGTTCTCGTCGACGTTCAGCTTCACGATGCGGACCTTCTCGCCGAGCTCGCCGGCGAGGGATTCGAGGTGGGGGGCGATCGCACGACATGGGCCGCACCAGACTGCCCAGAAGTCGACGAGCACCGGTCGATCAGAGTCGATGACGTCGCTCTTGAAGCTCGCATCGGTGACGTGGGAGATGGATTCCGACATCGTGGATTCCCTTCGAGTGCGCCATCGAGGCGCCGTACTGGAATGCGCCGTCGAGGCGCCTTCGCGGCCGGGAAGCATGGGCCTTGGTCCCCTCGGGTGCAAGGTGTGGACGTCGTCCCAGACCGGGACTATCTTCACACCCCGCGGGGCTCCACACCCTGGGCGGTGCGGGCGCACCCGCGTCGCGTCGCTTCCTACGAGTTCAACGGCATGCCCAGGATCTTCGTTTCACAGTCCCTGCTGGATGCGTGGATCACGGGCAACCGGACCCGCCTCGACGGCGACCTGCTGCGCCTCCCCGTCGAGGCCGGCCCGCTCTCGCTGTACCTCAGCCCCGCCGTGCACATCGAGCGCATCGACGGGCACGACGTGGATCCTCACGGCCTCGTCGGTACGGTGCGCTCCGCCCAGGAGCTGTCGCAGATGGGCGCCGAGCTGTACGACACCTCGGTGATCCTCGGCGAGTGCGCCTACTCGGCGCGACCCGGCTTCCTGGCGATCCCGGTCGGCGAGGGCGGCGTCGAGGCGATCTTCGACGCCACCGCGTGGTCGCGCCTGGTCCACACCCTGGGCGCGATGGCGGGGTAAGGCGCGGCGCGGGCTGTCCCCTGCGCGCCAATCGTGCACAATTGCGGCCAGGCCATGATCCTCCCGTTGTTCCTGCTCGCGGCCCTCGCCTACGGCGCCGCCTCGTTCGCCTACGCCGCGGACGCGGGCGAGCCCGCCGACGGCCAGCTCCCCGCGATCCGGCGCCGCGCTCGGCCGCTGCTCATCGTCGGTGCCGTCGCGCACCTGCTGCTCATCGGGCTGCAGTGCGTCGACGGTGATCATCCGCTGAAGAACATCTTCCTCGCGACCAGCTTCGGCGCGCTGGTCACCAGCTTCGGCTACCTCGCGCTGTCGCGGGGGCGACACCTCGATCCGATCGGGACGATCGTCGCGCCGTTCGGGCTCGGCGGCCTCGCGCTCGGCGTGGTGTTCTCGAGCGTCAGCGCGGTGACCCTGCCGTCGGGCAGCGGCATCGCGAGCGCCCACGTCGGCTTCGCGTCGGCGGGCCTCGCCGGCTTCACGCTGGCGGCGGCGGTGGCCGGGCTGTACCTGGTCACCGAGCGCCGCCTGCGGAGCAAGAAGTTCCGGCCCGGCAGCGGCACGATGTCGCTCACCGGCCTCGATCGCCTGCACCACCGCCTGGTCCTGCTGGTCACGCCGATCTTCACGCTGGCGATCGTCACGGGCGTGCTGTGGATCCTCCAGGCCGGCGGGCCGCACATGCTCCGCGGTCGCGTGTTCGAGATCGTCGCCGCCGCGATCGCGTGGGGAGCCTCGGTCGCGCTCCTGGTCATGCGCGCCGCGTGGGGGTCGCGCGGCCGGCAGTCCGCCTGGCTGACGATCTTCGCGTTCGTCTCGGTGCTCCTCATCGTCGTCTCGTACGGGGTGCGCGGGTGAGCGGCGAGATCTACGCCATCGGGCTCAACCACCGCAGCGCGCCGGTGGATCTGCGCGAGCAGCTCGCGGTCGCCGACGACGACCACGCGCGGATCCTCGCCGGGCTCCGCGAGCGGGCCGGCCTCGCCGAGGCGATGGTCGTGTCGACGTGCAATCGCGTCGAGGTCTACGCGGTCGCCGGTCGGGCGTTCGTCCCCGAGCAGGTGCTGCCGGCCCTCGCCGAGCTCCAGCGCGCCCCGGGCGAGGCCGTGGTCGACCACGCGTTCGTGCGGGTGGCCGGCGACGCGGCGCGGCACATCTTCCGCGTCACCGCGAGCCTCGAGAGCCTGGTGGTCGGCGAGCCGCAGATCCTCGGCCAGGTCAAGGACGCCTTCGACCGCGCGCGCACGAGCGGCACGGTCGGTCCGGTGCTCGATCGGTGCCTGAGCCTGGCGTTCAAGTCGGCGAAGCGCGTGCGCACCGAGACCGAGATCGCCCGCGGCGCGGCCAACATCTCGTCGGTCGCCGTCGAGCTCGCGCGGAGCATCTTCGGCGAGCTCACGGGGTGCATGGCGCTCGTGGTGGGCGCCGGCGAGATGGCCGAGGGCGCGGCGGTCCACCTGCGCAGCGACGGCGTCGCCGAGATCGCGGTCGTCAACCGCTCGTCGCCCCGCGGCGTGGCGCTGGCCGACAAGGTCGGCGGGCACTACGAGCCGTGGGACCGCCTCGCCGCGCAGCTCGCCCGCGCCGACATCGTCATCGCCAGCACCGGGGCTCCGCACCCGGTCATCGATCGCGCGCTGCTGAAGCCCGTGATCCGCTCGCGTCGCGGTCGGCCGCTGTTCCTCGTCGACATCGCGGTGCCGCGCGACGTCGACGCGGACGTCACGTCCCTGCCCAACGTCTACCTCTACAACGTGGATGACCTGCAGCAGATCGTCCACGAGAACCTCCGCTCGCGTCGGGGCGAGGCCGATCGCGCGGCGGCGATGGTCGACGAGGAGGTCGGTGACTTCGTCCACTGGATGCGGACGCGCGCGATCGGGCCGATGATCGGGCGGCTGCAGGCCTTCGGTCGCGAGGTCGTCGACGCCGAGCTCGAGCGGACGGTTCGCAAGCTCGGCCCGATCACGCCCGAGCAACAGGCGGTGATCGAGCAGATGGGCCGCGCGATCATGCAGAAGCTCCTGCATCGGCCGATGTCGAACCTCCGCAACGCGCACCACGACGCCGCGACGCTGCCGACGCCGATGCTCGCCGAGGCGCTCGGGGCCCTGTTCGAGCTCGGCCCGGCCGCGTCCGCGCCTGCGCCGGCCGTCGACGCCGAGCCCACCACCACCGACGCACCACCGGCGCCGCTGCGGCGCGAGGGAACCGGATGACCACGACGATTCGCATCGCCACACGGGGCTCGGAGCTCGCGCTGTGGCAGGCCAACCACATCCGCGATGCCCTGCGTGCCGCGCACGCTGGGCTCGAGGTCGAGCTCCTCATCGTCACCACGGACGGCGATCGGATCCAGGATCGCCCGCTGCACGAGATCGGCGGCAAGGGCCTGTTCGTGAAGGGGATCGAGGAGCGGCTGCTCGCCGGCGAGGCCGACCTCGCGGTGCACAGCATGAAGGACCTCCCCGCCGAGATGGTCCCCGAGCTCGTGGTCGCGGCGACGCCCGAGCGCGTGGATCCCCGGGACGTGCTCGTCGGCCCGCCCGGGGTCGCGCTCGCGGATCTCCCCGCGGGCACGCGCGTCGGCACCGGCAGCCTGCGCCGCGCGGCGCTCTGCGCCCGCGAGAACCCGGCGGCGCAGGTGATGCCGCTGCGCGGCAACGTCCCCACGCGCCTGCGGAAGGTGGAGCAGGGCGAGCTCGACGCCGTCATCCTCGCCGCGGCAGGCCTGGTGCGCCTGGGCCTCGCCGATCGCATCACCGAGTGGATCGCACCCGAGCGCTTCTGTCCGTCGCCGACGCAGGGGATCCTCGCGCTGCAGTGCCGCGCCGACGATGCGCGCAGCCGCGAGCTGCTCGCGGTCCTCGATCACGCGCCGACGGCGACGCGCGCCGCCGCAGAGCGGGCCTTCCTGCGCCGGTTGCAGGCGGGCTGCACCGTGCCGATGGGCTGCTTCGCCGAGTACGTCGCCGACGGCGCGTTGCAGGTCACGGGCCTCGTCATCGGCGACGGCGGCCGGCCGTACTTCCGCGCGAGCAAGACCGGGCCCGCGGCCGACGCCGAGGAACTCGGCGCCGCCGTGGGTCACACGCTGCTCGAGATGGGCGCGGACGCGGTGCTCGCCGCGGCCCGCTGAAGGGTGACTCCCACTACGGGCAGTCGTTCGCGGCGCCCGGCGTGCCGAGGTGCCCCGGTCCGTAGGCCGTCGCACCGCTGCACCACGCGGCGCCGTCGTCGTTGGCGCCCGCGTCGAGCACGGCGAGCGCGATGCTCGTGCCGGGCGCCACCGCAGGCCACGGCGCGACGTCGTCGTACGACACCGTGTCGATGACGACCCCGTCGCAGGTGAGCGTCACGAGGTCACCGTCGTTGAACAGCCCGACGCCGATGGGCATGGGGAAGTCCGGCGTGAACCCGAGTTCGAGCTCGGTCCCGGAGCCCAGCGTCGCGTACCCGCCGGCCTCGATCACGAGCGGCGTGTCGATGTCGAAGGTGTCGATGCCGAGGTCCCCCGTGAACACGCAGCCCTGGAGGTCCCAGGGGGTCGCGGCGGGGTTGTGGAGCTCGATCCACTGCCCGGGCTTGGCGTCGGGATCGGCCAGCGGGGCGTAGAGGATCTCCGACATCATGACCGCGATGCAGCTCTGCGCGTCCTCGATGCAGCTCTCGCTGCACAGACACAACCCCGGGACGGTGGGGTCGCACGGCTCTTCGCCGCTGACGATGCCGTCGCCGCAGGTGCTGCACCCCGACAGATCGAGGCCGCACGCGTTGTCGCAGGAGAGGGTGCCGAGCAGGAAGCCCTGGTCGCTGCAGGTCGTGGGGATCGCCGCGCCGTCGCAGGCCTCGCCGTCGTCGACGACCCCGTTGCCGCACAGCGTGCACGCAGAGACGTCGAGCTCGCACGCCGCCGTGCACGCGGCGACGCCCACGCCCAGGCCGAGCTCGGAGCACGTGGGACCGTCGCCATCGCAGGCCTCGCCGTCGTCGACGATCCCGTTGCCGCACAGCGTGCAGCCCGAGGTGTCGTAGGTGCAGTCGCTCGCGCACGCTGGTTCGCCGGCGTGGGGCGCCATCAGGAGGTCGGTGCACGTGGGCACCCAACCATCGCTGCCCTCGATGCTGCCGTCGCACGCCTCGCCGTCCTCGACCCACCCGTTGCCGCAGACCGGCGGCCCGCACGTCGGCGGCTCGCCCTCCCAGATGCAGTCGCAGGTGTCGAACGTGCAGTCGTCGTCGCAGGCCAGGATGCCCACCGCGCCCATCTCGTCGCAGCTCTGCCCGTCGAGGTCGGTCCCATCGCACTCCTCGCCGGACTCGACCACGCCGTTGCCACAGACCGGCGGCACGCACGTCGGCGGCGCACCTCCCCACGTGCAGTCGCAGAGCTCGAAGGTGCAGTCGCCCGTGCACGTCAGGGTCCCGTCGCCGCCCATCCCTTCGCAGCTCTCTCCGTTCAGATCGGAGCCGTCGCACTCCTCGTCGCCGTCGACGACCCCGTCGCCGCAGAAGCCGGCCTGGCCCGCGGTGCTGGGGTCGCCGCCGCCGCTGGGCCCGTCGTCTGCCGAGGGCGCGGTGTCGGGGTCCGTGCCCGCAGGGTCGCCCCCGTCCGTGCCCGACGAGCCGTCGTTCGCGTCCACCTCGATACTGTCAGCGCTGCATCCACCCAACACGAGCGCTGCGACACACCACGCGCGACCATCTTTGCATCCCAACATACCCACCATCCTCGAGACCGGTCACTCCGATCTCGATGCCCATTGTCCCCGTCGCGGCCGCCGATGACGAGGATCAAGACACGAGCAGGCCGTCATCCAGCCACCGCGACAGCCATGCCACGGCGGCCGATGCGTCGGTGTGCTCGCAGAGGCCCGCGAAGGCGACACCCTCCCGCACGCGCGTGAGTGCGTCGGCCTCGGCTGGATCGAGGGGTCGATGCATCACCGCGAGGCCCTGCCGCCACACCAGGACGTGATTCGGGGGCCCTGCGGCCGGCGCTCGCTCGGGCGTCGGCGAGGCCAAGTGGTCCGCCCACAGCGCGCCGAAGTCGTGCTGGCACGGACCGACGAACATGCTCGCCACCGCCCGCACCTGGAGTGCGGGCCAGCCCTCGGGCGGCAATTCGGCCAGCGCGGCGCGCTGGAGCAGGGGCGCGTGCGGCACGTCGAGGGCGCGGACCATCGCCCACTCGATCGCGGCGAGCTCGTCGATTCCGGGGACGCGATCGGCAAGCGGATGCCCGCCGAGGAACGCGGGCAGTCGGGCGCCGAAGCGACGCACGTCGGGATCCTCGGACGGGCGCTGCAGGACGTAGTCCGTCGCGAGGTTGCGGAAGCCGGCCGGGCCCAGGATCCACGCGACCAGGCTGAAGTGGTCGAGCAGCACGTCGTGCAGCCGCCAGAAGTACGCGTCGGCGTAGACGCCCATGCGGAGGCGGGCGTCGAACTCCGCGGTGCCGTCGAAGGCCGCGTCGAAGGCCGCGCGCGTCGCCGGATCGGCCTCGGCCAGGAACGCGTCGATGCCCTCGGGGTGGACGATCGCCCGGGAGAACAACGCCTGCAGGGCCTCGAGCTCGGCGAGGCTCATGGTGGTCCCCCGCGCTCACCCTCGCGCTCGCGCTTGGGGACGCGCGTCACGTCGCGTCGCATCGCCTCGCGCCGCGCCGCCTCGGTCGCCTGCGCGCGCAGGGTCGCCCACGGCGGCACGTCCTCGTCCCACTCGACGATCGTCGTCACCTCGCCGATGCGCTCCAGCACGTACTCGTACAGCGACCAGACCTCGTCGGGCACCGCGCCGCGGTGCGAGTCGAACTTGAAGTGGCCACGGTCGGTGTGGTTGGCGAGGTGCAGCTGCCGCACGCGCGCGGCCGGCACTCCGTCGATGTAGCGCCGCGGGTCGAAGCCGAAGTTCTTGGCGCTCACGACGACGTTGTTGACGTCGAGGAGGATCAGCGCGTCGGCCCGCGTCACGACCTCGCCGAGGAACTCCCACTCGGTCATCTCGCTGCTGCGATAGCCGACGTAGCTCGACACGTTCTCGAGCAGCAGCTGGCGGCCGAGCGCGTCCTGGACCCGTCGCAGGCGGTCGACGGTGTGCGCGATCGCGGCCTCGGTGTACGGCAACGGCAACAGATCGTGCAGGTGGTGGGGCCCGTGCGCGCCCCAGCACAGGTGATCGCTCATCCACGCCGGCTCGATCCGCGAGGCCAGGGCGCGCAGACGTTCGAGGTAGTCGTCGCGCAGCGGCGCGGTCGACCCGATCGCGAGCGAGACGCCGTGGAGCACCACCGGCATGTCGCGGCGCAGCCGCTCGAGCACGGCCATCGGTCGACCGTCGCCACCGAAGAAGTTCTCGCTGATCGCCTCGACGAGATCGACGTCGAGCCCGGGGCCGAGGGCGCGGTCGAAGTGGGGGACCCGCAGGCCGACGCCGTGGCCGAGGTGCGGCCGCGTCTCGGTCACCATGTGCAGCCCATCGCCGCGGTGGCGTCCTTGGTCGACTCCGCCGCGGTGACACACGCCTTCGCCAGCGCGTCGCGACCCGGGCCGCCCGCGATCTCGCGCCAGGACGTGGCCGACTGCTCGAGGGCATCGAGCGCGGCCTTGCGCGCGGCCTCGGGGATGTGGTCGCGCAGGCAGACGTAGTACTTGCGCAGGAACTCGTCGCACTCCGGGATGCCGACCTCCAGGGACGCGGGGGCGGGATCGATCGTCGCCCCGACGATCGGCGCGGTCGTCGTCGGCGTCGCGGTCGTGCCGGCCGCGCCGGCCTGCCCCAGCGCGGCGATCGATTCCTCCGCGCGCGCGAGTCGAGCGACCAGCGTCGCCTGCTCGGCGCGGATCGACTTGGCCGACTGCTGCTGCGCGTCGATGGTCGCCGGCAAGGCGGCCAACGGCTCGAGCGCGCCCTGGATCACGTCGGCGCGGCGCTCCAGCTCGGCGACGCGGGCCTCGAGCGCATCGGCCCGCGCCTTGCTCCCGTCCTCGCACGCGGCGAACCCCAGGGCGAGGGCGACCAGGGCGGTGGCGCGGCGACGGAGCACGGGGAGCATCATGCCATCGGCCGCGGCGCAGGCACGACGGTCGCGGGGCCGCGCGGCCTGGGCCGACGCCGCCCGAGGGCATGTGCGCCGCGCGCTTGCGTCCGGGGCCGGCTTTGCGTAACCACCCGCTTCGCCCCGGTGTACGCCACGCGTCCGGGGCCGAACCGTTCCCCTCCCTCAACGAGACGACCCATGCGCAACCTCTTCGTGCTCTTCGGTGTCGCCGGCCTCGCGTTCGCGGCCTGCGAGAAGTCCACCCCGACCACCACCCCGCCGCCGGGCGACACCGCCGGTGCCGTGGGCGACACCGCCGGCGCCGCCGGGGACACTGCGGGTGACACCGCTGGCGACACCGCCACCGAGCCCGGCGCGCCCGGGGTGAAGTGGGCCGACAAGAACGACAAGCAGCGCAAGGAGCACATGGGGCTCGTCGTGCTGCCGGAGATGAAGAAGATGTTCCAGGCCCACGACGCCACGGGCTTCGGCACCTTCAAGTGCGAGACCTGCCACGGCAAGTCGGGCAAGGACAACGGCTACAAGATGCCGAACGAGGGGATGTATGCCCTCGACAAGGCCGATCCGATCAAGGGCGCGATGGAGTACGACGAGAAGGTCACCAAGTTCATGATGGACCAGGTGACGCCGAAGATGGCCGAGATGCTCGACAGCCCCGTGTACTCGGCCGAGAACCCCAAGGGCGTCGGCTGCTTCACCTGCCACCCGGCGGGTTGAGCCGAACGACCCGAGCTGCAACCAAGGACGCATCGATGTACAGCCAAAGAGCCACCCAGGTCGCCCTCGCCGCGGCGGCGTTGTTCGCCGCCGCGTGTCACCACGACAAGCCGTCGACGGCGACCCCCGGCGGCGACGATGCGTCCGCGGCGGGCGACGCGACGGCGACGAAGATCAAGTGCTTCGGCGCCAACGCGTGCGCCGAGCAGGGCGCCTGCGACGTGCCCGACGGCCGCGTCGAGCCCGGCAGCAAGGGCCACGACTGCGCCGGCAACAACACCTGCAAGGGCAAGGGCTGGGTGCTGCTCACCGCGGCCGACTGCACCGAGCAGGAGGGCGAGCCGCTCTAAGGGACTATCCGTCGCCTGCGAGCGCCGAGAGCACGGCGCCCGCGGGCGCGTCGATCCGCAGCGTCGCGTACGGATCCCCGCGGGTCTCCCCGAGGTTGACGATCGCGATCGGGTGCCCGAGCTCGGCGGCGCGGCGCACGAAGCGATAGCCCGAGAACACCGCGAGCGAGCTGCCGACGACGAGCAGCGCCTCGGCGGTGTCGACCCACGCGTAGGCCCGCTGCACGCGATCCGGTGGCACGCTCTCGCCGAAGTAGACCACGTCGGGCTTGAGCACGCCGCCGCACTGCAAGCACTGCGGCACCACGAAGCCGTCGGTCCACGCCGCGGGGAGCTCGGCGTCGCCGTCGGGCCGCGCGTCGATCGTCTCGGGGTGCAGTGTCGGGTTGGCCGCGCACAGCCGGGCCTGCACCTCCTGCCGCGGCTCGAGGGCGCCGCAGTCGAGGCACCGCACCGTGTGCAGGGATCCGTGCAGCTCGATCACCGACTCCGTGCCGGCGCGTTGGTGCAGCCCGTCGACGTTCTGCGTGATGACCGAGGTGATCCGGGAGGCGCGCTCGAGCGCCGCGACCGCGAGGTGACCGCGGTTTGGCGCGGCGGCGCGGAACGCCGGCCACCCGACCATCGCGCGCGACCAGTAGCGCGCGCGGCCCTCGTCGCTGCGGGTGAACTCCGCGAAGCGCATCGGGTCCTTCGCCCGCGCGCGCGTGCCGGGCCCGCGGTAATCGGGGATCCCGGACTCGGTCGAGATGCCGGCGCCGGTGAGCACGACGGTGCGCCGCGCGTCGAGCAGCGCGCGCAGCTCGTCGACCGCGTCGCGCTCGGGCGCGCTCAGCCCTTGGCGTACTTCACCGAGCATCCGTACGCCTTGGTCTCGGGGACCGCGACCGTGCGGCCGGCCCGGACGTCGGCCAGCGCAGCGGCGAGGTGGTTGACGTACGCGCCGCCGCCGTCGACCTCGCCGATCGGCGCGTTGTCGATCGCCCCGGCGTAGGCGAGCACGCCCGCGGTGTCGACGAGGAACACGTGGGGCGTCTTCGCGGCCCCGTACGCATGACCGACCGCGCCGGAGTCGTCGACGAGCACCGGGTGGGCCATGCCGAATTCCTTGGCGCCCTCGCGGCTCGCGTCGGCGCCAGCGCCCTGCTTGCCGGGCGCGCCCGAGTTGATCGCGACCCAGACGACGCCTGCGGCGATCTCGGTCGCGGCCATGCCCTTCAGCGGGCCCTCGCCGTGGGCGTACTTCACGAAGGGGCAGCCGGGGTTGAACCACTCGAGGACCACGAGCTTGCCGCGGTGATCGGCCAGCGTGAACGGCTTGCCCTCGGCGTCGACGAGCGTGAAGTCGGGCGCGGGCTGGCCGATGGCGGCGCGGGCGTCCGCGGCGACGGGCGGCGTCGCGGGGGCCGCGGGGGCCTTCGGGTCGCCCTCGGGCACCACCGGGGCCGACGAGGTGTTCGGCGCGGGGGCCGGCGCGGGGCCACAGGCGAGCAGGACGAGGATGGGCAGCGCCGTCGCGGTCGGTCTCATCGCGGGCGGCAGGTTAGCACGCCCCCGCGGCGCGGCACCCCGCGGGGGCGCGCGGCACCCCGCGGTGCGCGTCAGGCCGCGGCGCGACGGCGTCGCGTCAGCATGAACCCGACGCCGACGATGCACAGGCCGTTGAACAGCTCGCCGGTCAGTCCGTAAGGCGTCCACGATTCCGCGTCCATCATCGGCACCTCGGCGACGAAGCCGTCGGGCGGCTGCGGCCCCTCGACGTCGGGATCGGTGACGCGCGTGCGGTGGTGCGTGGCGCCGGTGGGATCCACGTAGACGCTCACGCCGGTGTTGACCGCGCGTACCAGCGGCTTGCGGTGCTCGACCGCGCGGAACACCGCGAGCCCGAGGTGCTGACCCGGCTCGGCGGTGTTGCCGAACCACGCGTCGTTGGTGAGGTTCACGAACGCGTTCACGTCCTTGTTCGCGGCCTCGCGGACGAACCGCGGCAGGATGTCCTCGTAACAGACGAACGGGCCGAGCCTCCAGTGCTTGTACTGCAGCACGCCCGGGCCCTCGCCCTTGGCGATGTGCGACGCCGACGGGACCATGCTGAGGTACCACTCGGGATCCACGAGCGGCGCGTACTCGCCGAACATCAGCCGATAGACCTTGTCGTACTTGCCCGCGACCTTGCCCTCGCCGTCGATGAGGATCGCGGTGTTGAACGGGTAGGGCTCGGCCCCGGTGAGGTCACGCGTCACCGCGCCGAAGATGATCGGGATGTCGAACTCGCGGCGGACGTGCCACGGGTGATCGTCGGGAAGGTCCTCGGTGCGCTCGCGGGTGAACGCCCGCGGGTTGGGGTACGCGGTCTCGCCCCACAGCGCGATCTCGGCGCCCTGCGCCTGCAGCTCGGCGGTCTTGCGCTGCTGGCCGCGGAGCACCGAGAGGCGCCACTGCGGGTGCGCCATCTGCTTGATGCTCATGTTGCCCTGCACGACCGCGAACTTGACCTTGGGCGCCTCGTCGATCTGCGCGTTCACCTGGGCCAGGCGCAGCGCGCCGTAGGCCGGGTTGCCGACCAGGAGCGCCGCGGCGGCGATCCAGTCGACGCGGGTGACGGAGGGCCCGCCGGCGCGCGCCCGGATGATCGCGTAGAGCGCCGCGTTGGTCGCGACCATGATGCCGCTGACCGTGGTCACGCCGCCGAGCTCCGCGGCCTGGATCAGCCACGGCTGCCAGCACCAGGCGTGGGCCATGTAGATCGGGAAGATGTTCGGCAGCGTCGCCTCGACGCTCACCCACACCAGCGGCGCGACGATCCAGATCGGCCAGCCGACCCGCGCGCGCGCATGGGTGATGAGCCACGCCGACAGCCCCCACAGCAGGCCGTGCCACATCGCGAACAGCAGCGTCACGGGCATCGCCGCCGGCAGCGAGAAGCCGGCGAACTTGGTGAGCAGCTCGCTCATCCAGAAGAAGCCCCAGAACACGGTGATGATCCCGACCAGCCACCCGTAGCCGAACGCCGCGCGCGGCTTGCAGCCCTCGATCGCGGCGAAGTACGGGATCCACATCAGGAAGCCGAGCCAGAACTGATCGAAGTTCGGGCACGACAGCACCATGCCGACGGCCGAGAGGGCCGCCAGCGCGACGCGCCGGGGTTCGGGGCGGGGCAGCCTCATCCGGCGGTGTCCTTCACGCGCCCGCCGTGCCCGGGGGCGGCGTGGGGGCCGGCGGCGTCGAGCGGATGAACAGCTCGGCGAGCTGGGCGTCGTCGGCCGGCGTCGGGCAGTTGGTCATCAGGTCCTGGCCCTTCTGGGTCTTGGGGAACGCGATGACGTCGCGCAGGCTCGGCGCGCCGGTCAGCAGCATCGCGAGGCGGTCGAGCCCGAGCGCGATGCCGCCGTGGGGCGGCGGGCCGTACTTGAACGCCTCGAGCAGGAACCCGAACTTCTGCTGGGCCGACTCCGGGCTGAGGCCGAGGATCTCGAACACGCGCGCCTGCACGTCGGAGCGATGGATGCGGATCGATCCGCCCCCGATCTCGTTGCCGTTGAGCACGAGGTCGTAGGCCTGGGCGAGCACCTTGCCCGGATCGGTCTGCAGCAGCTCGAGGTGATCGAGCCGCGGCGAGGTGAAGGGGTGGTGCGCGGCGACCAGCGTGCCGTCGTCGCGGGTCTCGAACAGCGGGAAGTCGGTGACCCACAGGAACTCCCAGTGGGTGCCGGGCGGCACCAGCTCGAGCTGGTCGCGCAGCTCGAGCCGCAGGGCGCTCAGCACCTGGTGCACCGTGTGCCACGCATCCGCGATGAACAGCATGACCGAGCCGGCCTCGGCGCCCATCTTCGCCCCGAGCGTCGCGGTGACCTCGGGCGACAGGGTCTTGGCGAAGGGCGCCTGCCAGGTGCCGTCCTCTTGCATGCGCGCCCACGCGAGGCCCTTGGCGCCGCCGTTCTCGCGCTTCTTCACGAAGTCGGTGAGCTTGTCGAGCTGGCTGCGGGTCAGCGCGGCGGCGACCTTCGCCGGCACGGTGATGCCCTTGACGCACGGCGCCGCCTCGAACACCCGGAACCCGCAGCCGCGGGTCTCCTCGGTGATGTCGACGAGCTCGAGGCCGAAGCGGCGGTCGGGCTTGTCGTTGCCGTAGCGGCCCATGGCCTCGGCCCACGTGAGGCGGGGCAGGGGGGTCGGGATCTCGACGCCGGCGACCTCGCGCCAGACGTTGGCGATGAGCTGCTCCATCGCCGCGTACACCCGCTCGGGCGTCGCGAACGACATCTCGACGTCGATCTGCGTGAACTCGGGCTGGCGATCGTTGCGGAGATCCTCGTCGCGGAAGCAGCGGGTGATCTGGAAGTACTTGTCGAACCCCGCGACCATGAACAGCTGCTTGAAGATCTGCGGCGACTCGGCCAGGGCGTAGAACGTGCCCGGGTTGAGCCGGCTCGGGACCAGGAAGTTCCGCGCGCCGCCGGGCGTGTACTTGACCATGTACGGGGTCTCGAGCTCGAGGAACCCCTGCTCGGTCATCGTGCGCCGCGTGACGAAGGCGATCTTCGACCGGGTGATGAAGTTCTTCTGCAGCGAGGGGCGCCGGAGATCGAGGTAGCGGTAGCGCAGCCGCAGGTTCTCGCCGGTCTCGATGCGATCGTCGTCGGCGATCGACAACGGCGGAGTCTCCGCCTGCGAGAAGATCTCGAGGGCGTCGGCCTCGACCTCGATTGCCCCCGTGGGCATGTTGGGGTTGGCGTTGTCGCCCCGATCGATGACCTTGCCGTGGATGGCGATGCAGAACTCCGAGCGCAGCTGCTCGCCCGCGGTGTGGGCGGCCGCGTCGATGTCGGGGCCGAAGACCACCTGGGTCAGCCCTTCACGATCGCGCACGTCGACGAAGATGCGGCCGCCGTGATCGCGGCGCCGATGGACCCACCCGAACAGCACCACCTCGGCACCGACGTCTTCGCGTCGCAGCTCTCCGCACGAGTGGGTTCGCCCACGGATCAGCAAGTTGGACATGACCGCCGGACTGTAGCAGCATGCCGCCCGTGCTCCCCACGCGGCCGAGGGGTCCAACGCGCGCGCTGCGGCCGACGCTGGGACCGCCCCCGGGCGCCCCGGTCGCGTCGCGCCGGCAGCCGCCGCTCGACGCCGCGCTGCCGGCCGGTCGGATCCCCGGGGGGCGGCCCTGGGCCGCGTCGGACGGCCACAGGCGGGGCATCCGCGGGTATGCCTCGGCCCGGCGGCCTGCTACAACCTGCTCGCTGGCGCGTGCCGCCGGCCGGTCGCCCCGCGTCGTCATGCCGTTGCGCTTCGTCCACGTCTCGGACATCCACCTGCTCGATCTGCAGGGCGTGCGGCCGTGGCACTACCTCAACAAGCGGATCACCGGCCGGGTGAACCTCGCGCTCAAGCGTCGTCGTGGGCACGACGAGCAGATCTTCGATCGCGCCGTCGAACACGGCCTCGCCCTCGGGGCCGAGCGCCTGGTGGTGACCGGCGATCTCTCGAACCTGTCGCTGCCGTCGGAGTTCGCCCACGTCCGTCGGCGCCTGGCGTCGATCGGCCTGCCGGTCACCGTGATCCCGGGCAACCACGACGCGTACACCAAGGGTGTCGTCCGCGACAACCTGTTCGATCTCCACTTCCGCGAGTTCATGGACGGCGAGCGCGTCGACGGCGATTTCCCGTTCGTGCAGCGCTTCGACGAGGTCGCGCTCATCGGGGTGTCGACCGCGGTCACGTCGCTCCCGCTGTACGCGACCGGCACCGTCGGCCGCGACCAACTCGAGCGGCTCGACGCCGTGCTCGCACGGCTCGGCGAACAGCACGTCGTCCGCGTCGTGCTCATCCATCATCCGCCGGTCGCCGGCGTGGCGAAGGCCCGCCACGACCTCCGCGACCTCGACGCGTTCGGCGAGGTCATCGCCCGCCGCGGTGCCGAGCTCATCCTCCACGGCCACGAACACCGCAACCTCGACACCATCCTGCCGGGGCCCGGGGGCGCCGTCCCCGTCCATGGCATCGCCTCTGGCACCTCACGTTCTCAACGACCCGGACACGAGGCGGCGTTCTCGCTGTACCAGGTCGATCGACATCGCATCCATCGGGAGCTCTACACATGGAACGGAACCTCATTCGCTCGCGCGCACGTCTGATCCTCTCTTCGCTGTCGGTGGCGTTGGTCCTGGCGACCGCGGGCGGCTGCTCGAACCCCCTCGACAAGGCCCGCACCGCGTGGTCCGACGGAGAGGGTGACTTCGAGGAGGCCGAGCCCCTCTACGAGGAGGCGATCGAGAACGCCAAGACGAAGAAGGAGGCGACCGCGGAGCTCGTCGACATCTACGTCCAGCTCGGCAAGCAGAACAACAAGCGCTTCAAGGTGGCCGACGGCTACTTCAAGAAGGCGCTGGCGCTCGACCCCGAGAACGAGGGCGCGCTCGAGGGCATGGCCCGCGTGATGATCGCCCGAGGCATGCCGGACGACGCCTTCGCGCTGATCCAGAAGGAGGGCAGCTCGGGCAAGTGCCGCGGCTGCCGTCGCCTGCTCACGGTGCTGCTCATCGACCGCGCCGACCGCTACTACGGGGCGCAGATGTGGGCGGAGGCCGAGAACGACTACGCCCGGTCGCTCGCGATCATCCCCAACGCCCAGGTCGCGCTCGCGATCGTCCGCTGCCGGATCGCGCGCAAGGCCACCAACGAGGCCGCCGACGCGCTGCGCCCCGCGGCCGATCTGATCGGCGTCTCCGACGTCGACCAGCGCAAGCAGTTCCTCGAGCTGCGGCGCCTCGTGGTGCTCGCGGTCCTCGCCGAGGACAACCCCGAGCGCGCCGACGCGCTGCTCGACCTGGCGCCGACCGGCGTCGGGCCCGAGGAGCAGCTGGACCTCGCGATCGAGGTCGCCTACGAGCTCAAGAAGCGCGGCAAGGCCAACGTCGCGATCGATCGCCTCGAGACCCTGGTGACCTTCGCCGAGCAGGGCAAGCTCAAGGTCAGCAAGGAGCGCCTGGTCGACCTGCGCGAGCGGGTCGCCATGCTCTACATCGCCGCGAGCGCGACGCACCTCAGCAAGGGCGAGCTCGACGACGCCGACGAGGCGCTGAAGCGCGCGCTCGAGCTGCGCCCCGGGGATCCGTCGCTGCAGCTGCAGCGGGTGCTGACCATCGCCGGCAAGAACAAGCTCGCCGAGGCCGAGGCCGCGCTGGCGAAGATCGACAGCAAGACCGGCGGCTACGCCGAGGTCGTGGCGATCCTCGCGACCGTGAAGGTCCACCAGTACATCGCCGCCGGCAAGTACGACGCGGCGAAGGCCGAGCTCGATCGCGCCAAGGCCAAGGCCAAGGACCTGCCCGAGGTGCACGTCGCCACCGCCGAGCTCCTCACCGTGACCGAGTTCTCGCCGCTGAAGAAGAAGGACGCGGCGGTGGTCCGGAGCACGGGGCTCGTGAAGTACCCCGACGGCAAGATCACCCGGCTGGCCGAGGCGCTCTCGGAGCTCGACTGGTCGCAGCAGAGCATCACCGGCCTCGGCACCGCCTACCCGTATCGCGGGCCGGGGACCGAGCAGCGCATCGAGGCCCTGACGAAGAAGATCTCGGCCTCGTACCCGTTCAAGGTGAAGTTCAGCGCGGCGCCGCAGACCGTCGTCGTCCTGCGCAACGACGCCGCGGCGCCCCTGGACGCGACCCTGCAGTGTGGCAGCTTCGACGCCGAGGCCAAGCTCGCCCCGAACTCGAGTTCCAAGCTGACCATCCCCAAGCCGGGGATGTGCACGATCGTGTACGGCGGCAAGACGGCGGTGTGGCTCGCCGAGCCGTACACCGAGGTCGAGCTGCCGCTGTAGCGCGATCCTCCCGCGTCGCCGCGCCGCGTCGCCGCCGCGCGAGCGGGGGCGGCCTCGGGGGCTCCGGCCCGCGCGCGCCCCCCGGAGGCGCCGGACGCCCGCGGCCGCCGAACCCCTGGTAGAATCAGTCGGCGTGCCAAGCTGCCCCCACCGCAAGATCCGCCCCCTGGGCGAAGGTGCGGTGGGCGACGTGCACCTGTGCGTCGACGTCTTCCGCCGCCGCCTCGTGGTGGTGAAGTGGCTGCGCGCCGAGGTCCACGAGGGCAGCGAGGCCGCGGTCCGGTTCCAGCGCGAGGCGCAGCTCATGAGCGGCGCCAACTTCGACGGCGTCATCAAGGTCGAGCACTTCGGAAGCGACGAGTTCGGGCGCACGTGGATGGCGATGGAGTTCGTCGATGGCGTCTCGCCCGCCGTCGGGATTCCCGAGGGCGACACCTGGGGTGCGCACCGGCTGCTGGTCGGCGTCGGTCGCAGCCTCGACGAGCTCCACGGCCTCGGGGTCGTGCACCGCGATCTCAAGCCCGACAACGTCCTCTTGCGCAACCAGGCCAACGGCTGGGATCCCGTCATCATCGATCTCGGGATCGCGAAGTGGCTCGCGCACGAGGCGGCGACGGCCACAGGATCGGTGTTCGGCACCCCGCACTACATGAGCCCGGAGCAGTTCCGGGACACCAAGCACGTCGGGCCGGCGACCGATCGTTATGCCCTGGCCGTGATCGCGTTCGAGCTGCTGTCGGGGCGGCTGCCCTACGACGGCCGCAGCCTGCCCGAGCTGCTGCACCAGCACATGGAGGCCGAGATCCCGCCGCTGTCGATCGCGGTGCGGGGTCGTGGCCGTCCGACCGTGATGGACGCGGCCGGCAATGCGGCCCGCGTGGCCTCGCCCAACCTCGACGTGTTCATGCGCAAGGCGATGGCCAAGGCCCCGGCCGGGCGCTTCGGCAGCGGCCGCGAGATGGCGGCGGCCTTCCGCAGCGCCGCCGAGGCCGATGGCCTCTGGTACGAGCCGCCGTCGATCGAGCCGCTGTTCGAGACCCTGGCCCGGCCGATCGTCGAGATGCGCCACGCCGGCGCGGTGCACCGCTACGACATGCGCGAGGGGCCGGTCGTCATCGGGCGCCACGAGGCGTGCCAGTTCGTGCTCGGATCCCCACGGATGAGCCGGCTGCACGCGTGCATCTACGCCCACCGCGGCCGGGTGTGGATCGCCGATCTGCAGAGCCAGAACGGCACGCAGTACCAGGGGCGGGCGCTCGGCGTGGCCGTGCCGGTGCCCCTGCGCGCCGACGGCGAGGGCGCGCCGATCCGGCTCTACGACCAGGACATCGAAGTCCGCACCCTCGAGGGCTGATGCGATCGCGGCTCGGCTGGCCGACGGCGGTGCTGTTCGGACCGGCGCTCGGGTGGTTGGCGATCGCCGGGGCCGGATCCGCGGGGACCCTGCTCGACGGCCGCGCGTGGGGGCCGATCGATCGCGCGGCGGCGGAGCCGGTCGGCGCGGCGACGTGTCGGGATTGTCATCGGCCGCAGTGGGAGAGCTGGTCGGCGAGCTACCACCGCACGATGACCCAGCCGGCGCACGCCGCTGCGGCGCCGTTCGCCGGCGAGACCCTCGAGGCGCTGGGCTTCGTCGCGACCATGTCGCGAGATGCCGACGGTACGCCGCGCGTGCGCATCGTCGACGACGCGGGTGAGGTGCTGCTCGACGTCGCGGTCGAGCTGGTCGTCGGCAGCCACCGCTACCAGCAGTACGTCGCGCGGATCGATCGCGGCGGTGGCCCCGGCGAGCTGTGGCGCTTGCCCGTCGCGTGGCATCGGGGCGAGGCGCGGTGGATCCACCTCAACGGGGCGTTCCTCGCCCCCGACGGCGAGGCGGGCTCGCGCGACGACTACCTGCGGCACCTCGCGCGCTACAACGACAACTGCATCTTCTGCCACAACACGGCGCCGAACCCGGGGCTCGACGCGGCCGGGCACTGGCAGTCGAGCGTCGCGGAGTGGGGAATCGCGTGCGAGGCGTGCCACGGGCCGGCGTCGAGCCACGTCGAGCGCCACGACTCGGTCGCGCGGCGGCTGTGGTCGGTCGCGGGGCCTGATGGATCCATCGCCGATCCCGGGGCGCTGGACGCCGCGCGCAGCAACGACGTCTGCGGTCGGTGCCACGGCCAGCGCATCGGCCACGATCTCGCGACGATCCTCGCGAAGGGCGACGGCTTCGTCCCCGGAGAGGCGCTCGACGCCGTGTCGCGCCCGATCTTCCGCGACAGCGCCGTGGGCGGGCCGGACGGCGGGGTGCACGGCGAGTTCGCGGCCCGGTTCTGGCCCGATGGCACGCCGCGCCTGTCGGCCCACGAGTTCCAGGGCTTGCTCCTGTCGCCCTGCGCCGAGCTCACCTGCGAGCAGTGCCACGACATGCACGGACCGACGCCCGCGATGCAGCTCCGGCGCGACTGGGATCCCACGGGGACGTGCCTGTCGTGCCACGCGAGCGCCGACCTCTCGGCCGCGGCGCGCGAGGGCGGGCACGGCGGTCATGGGGACGCAGTGAGCTGCGTCGGCTGCCACATGCCGCGCACGACCTACGGGTTGCTCGGCGGCATCGTCTCGCACCGGATCACGAGCCCCGATCCGGCGACGCTCGTCGGGCGTCACGACGCCCCGGACGCCTGCACGCAGTGCCACGTCGATCGCACGCGCGCGTGGGCGGCGTCGCAGTGGCCGGCGCTGGGGTTCGACGCGGTCGAGGCCGGATCGCCCGAGCCGCAGGAATCCTGGGCGCCGCGGGTGGTGCTCGATCTGCACGGCGGCGATCCGATCCAGCGCGCGCTCGCGGCCCACGCCCTCGCGCGACCCGAGGCCCCGGTCGACGCGGCGACGCGACTGTCGTGGATCGTCGACGCGATGGCCGACGACTACGCCGCGGTCCGGTGGATCGCGTGGCGCGGCGCGAGGGACCTCGCGGCGAGCACCGGGGACGGGCGCGTGCAGGACGAGCTCGACGCGTACGATCCCGCGGGGCCGATCGAGGCCCGCCTCGCGAGTTGGGCGAGACTCCGCGGGCACCTCGGGCCCGGGCCCTTCGCGGCGCAGCCCGAGCGGCAGGTCGAGCTCGAGGCCCAGCGCGACCGACAGGCGATCTGGATCGGCGAATAGCCGCCGCGATCGTCGACCCGCGCGCGCGGTGTCCGCGACCTTGCCGACCACGCCGCGAGGTGCTTGGGTGGCGACATGGACGCATCGACCCCGATCGACGACCTCGATCTCAGCGTGGCCGGGCTCGCGGCGCTCCGCCACGCGGGGATCGAGTCGCTCGGCGAACTGCTGGCGCGCCCGGTGCTGGACGTACCGCGGCGCGTGGCGCACGAGCTCGAGCTGCTGTTCGAGGACGAGGGCTTGGTCTTCGCGGGCGAGCTCCGCGTCGCGACCATCGCGACCGTTCCGGCGACCGGGGATGTCGATGCCCGCTGGGCGACGATCTCCGCGTGGCTCGCCGAGCACCAACCGCACGTGCTGCGCGACTTCCGCCCGCCCGCAACCGAGGCGGCGATCGCCGACGCCGAGGCGAGGATGGGCCTGTCGCTCCCGGCCGACTATCGGCGCTTCCTCGCGCTGCACGACGGGCAGCAGGAGTGCAGCGCGATGGTCTGGACCTGCTCGCTGCACCCGGTCGACGCCCTCGCCGCGGCGCGGCAGGAGCAGCTCGGGCTCGCCGAGGAGGCGACGGTCTTCCGGGCCGAGGAGGTCGGCCCTGGAGTGCGCGCCGTCCAGTACTCGCCGCGCTGGATCCCCATCGGCACGAGCGCGCGCGGCCGCGACTTCCTGTCGCTCGACCTCGATCCGGGCGAGGGCGGGACCGTGGGGCAGGTGATCCTCACCGCGGTGGACACCGATGCGCACCGTGTCATCGCCTCGAGCTTCACCGAGCTGCTCTCGGTGTTCTTCGAGGGCGTGCAGAACGGCGACGTCGACGTCGAGGCCTCACGCCCCGACGACGACGGATGAACTGCGAGCCCGCCGCTCACCGCACCATCGCGACCGCGATGCAGCTCGCCAGCAGCATCATCGCGCCCGCGGGCACCACCAGCACGAGCGGCCCCGGATCCGCCGGGCCGTGCCACAGGCCGCCGCCGAAGAACCCCGCACCGACCAGCACCGCGCCGATCCACGCGGCCAGCCGGATCCGCGGCGCCCAAGTGGGCGGGGTCGCGAGCCGGTGCATCGCCCAGGCCAGGCCGAGGTTCACGACGGCGAGGATCGCCCCGTGGGCGTGGCCGAGGCGCAGCATCTCGCGCCGCAGGGGATCGTCGAGCCAGCCCGCGGCGCGCAGGCCGATCATCGCCTCGAGCCAGATGCCCGAGGCCAGGAACACCGCGAGGGCGGCGACCGACAGCCTCAGGTGACGCGACTCGTCCACGCGGCCGCGATCCTACGTGCGGTGGCGTCGCCGCGCCAGCGTCGCCGTCGGCGCTCGCCACAGGTGGCGTCAGGCGGGATCGTCGAACAGGCCGAGCTGCGCGGGCCGACCGGCGCGCCCGCGCCGTGACGACGGTGGCTCCGCGTCCTCGAGCGCCGCGTCGTCGCGACGCCGGCGGGGCGAGGTCCCGAGCAGCGCGCGGGCCAGGCTCGACTCGCGGCGGAAGAAGCCCTCGGTGTGGAACGTGTCGCGCAGGCCGTGCAGCTCGAAGTCGAAGTGGTGACACAGCTCGTGCAGGACGGTGCGGACGAAGGTGCGGAACGCGACGGGGCGCAGGTGCGCGGCGGTCCGCATCCAGACGCGGAGGATCGGCACGCACTCGGGCTCGCGCTCGTACAGGCCATGCAGCTCGCTGGCGGCCTGCGTCGGCCGCCGGGCGAGGACACGCACGATGAGCGGCGCGACGCCGAGCTGCTCGCAGAGCGCCGCGCAGAGGCGCCGCGTCGCGCGGCTCGTCGCGCCTCGATCGTCGGCGAGGAGCCCGGCCTCGACGGCGGGCAACAGCGCCACGAGGGCGACGGGATCGGGCAGCGCGATCGAGATCACCGCGTCCGAGGCCCGGTACGTCGCCTGGTCGGTGCGGCTCAACCGGCGGTAGTACGGGAACCGCATGCGCCCGCGTCGAGTGTACCGACGCCGACGGCGTCACAACAGCGGCGACATGACCCGTGCCCCGGCCTCGAGCACCGTGCGCCGCCAGCCCAGGGTCTCGCGGTCGTCGGCGGTGATCTCGCGCGAGTCGCTGAGATCCTCGGAGAACCGCGAGACCACCCCGCCCGTCACGCCGGCGTCGTAGAACAGCGCGATGATCTCGTAGTTGAGGTGGAAGCTGCGCACGTCCATGTTCGCCGACCCGACCAGCGAGATGTCGTCGAACACGGCGTACTTCGCGTGGAGCATGCCGGCCTGGTACTCGAACACCCGCGCGCCGGCGTCGAGCAGGTCGTCGTAGTAGCTGGCGGCCGCGAGCGCCACGAGCCGCGAGTCGTTGTTGACGGCCGCGGGCACGATCACCCGCACGTCGACGCCGCGCAGCGCCGCGGTGCGCAGGGCTGCGAGCAGGGGCTCGTCGGGCACGAAGTACGGCGTCACGATCCACGCCCGCGCGCACGCCCCGGCGATCGCGGCGGTGATCTGGGTCGCGATCGCCTCGGCGACCGGCGCATCGGGCCCGCTGGGCACGATCTGCACGAGCGGCCCCTCGTCGGAGGGCGTGCGGGCGGGCAGGGCCCCGAACGGGTTGTGGGCCCGCAGCGCGCGGTCGGTCGGTCGCTCGCGCCCGATCCATCGCCGCCGCGCGGGCCGCCGCGCGTCGATGTGGGCCAGCGCCGGGGTCCGCTTGCCGCTGACGTCGATGACCTGGCCGGTGGACACCAGCCAGTCGTCGAGGAACACCGCGTCGAGGCCGACGACCGCGTCGCCGTGCAGCTCGACCATCATGTCGCGCCAGCCGCGGAGGACCGTGCCGTTGCCGCTGTACTCGTCGCCGACGTTGATGCCGCCGATGAACCCACGCCCGCCGTCGGCGACGAGGATCTTGCGGTGGTTGCGGAAGTTGACCTTGCTCCGCCACGGTCGCCACGGGATCCGCAGCCGACCGAACCATCCCAGCTCGCCGCCGGCCTCGAGCAGCGGCGCGAAGTGGGCGTCGTCGATGCCGAAGCTCCCGAGGTGATCGAGCAGCACCCGCACCTTGATCCCCGCGTGGGCGCGCGCGGTGAGGCGCGCGACGAGCTCGCGGCCGGTCGCGTCGTCGCGCCAGATGTAGAACATCACGTGCAGGTAGTGCTCGGCGGAGTCGATGGCGGCGTGCATCGCCGCGAACGTCGCCCGCGGATCCGCGTACAGCTCGACGAGGCTGGCGTGGCGCACCGGCGCGGCCGCGGTCGACATCGCGAGCTGCACGAGGCTGCGCTGGATCGCGGTGGTGTCCGGCGGCAGCCGGGCTGCGGCGGCGAAGTCCCGCATCTCGTCGAACGGACGCACGATGCGGCGTCGTCGTCGGCTCTGGCGTCGCTTCGCGCGCCGGCCCAGCAGCAGGTACACCAGCAGGCCGAGGACCGGGAGGAAGACCAGGGCGAGGATGAGGGCCAGGGTCGCGGTCGGCCGCCGCCGCTCGAGCAGCACCACGACCGTGATGACCACGGCATACGCGATGAACCCGATCTCGAGCGACCAGGTCAGCAGGTCGGGGGCGACCGCGAGCGGGGTCAACGACAAGGGGGACACGCCGGTGCTCTGGGGTCCGCTCCGCGCGGCCGCCACCGGCCGCGCGCATCGAGCTCGAGGGTATCCGGTTTCCCGCGCCCGCAACGGCCGGCGGCGCGCTACGCCGCTTCGATGGCCGTGTCGTCCGGGACCGCGTCGGCGCACACCGGGCTGGCCGGCCCGGCGGCGATGCACGAGGTCTGGCCCGGGGCCAGGAACGCGGCCCGGCACGACACCGCGCCGCCGTGCGTCTCTCCGGTCGACCAGGCGGCGCAGGCGTCCGTGCAGGCGGAGTCGTCGGCGAAGACCCCGGCGTCGCCGCACTGCGCGTCGTAGTCGCGACAATAGGAGCGACACGCGGCGTCGTGCGAGGAGGTCACCTCGGCCCGTGCGTGGCGGGGGGACGCCGCCCGGCCCACGTGGTCCTCCGGTCGCGCGCTCGCGGTTCCCGCCTCGATCCCGTCCGCCAGCTCGTCCGCGTCGAGGGTCGTGCCGCCGACTTCGTCGGGGCCATCACCCTCTTCATCGAGCTCGGCGAGGTCGCAGGCGAGGGCGATCGCGGCCAGCAGGACCACGCGGCGCCATGGCGAGGGGGCGCATCGACGACGGGCGGCGGGGCGCGTGGGCATCGCTCGGGTCCATCGGCTGCGGCCGCGCCGCATTGAGGGCCCGCGATCGCCGGGTCGGCGGTGCATGGAGGACATCGGCCGGGCCCCCTGTGCATTGAGTCCGACCCCCGAGGCGCGCTACGCTTCGCCTCCCGATGCCCTCGCTGTTGCAGGTGCTCCACGATGCGACCGGGCACGGGGCGACCGAGATCGTCCTCGAGCCGGGGCGCACGCCGACGGTGCGCACGGCGGTCGGCGTCGAGACGATGCCGCTGGCGCTCACGGAGGGGGAGCTCTTCGACGCGCTGGGCGGGGTCCTCGGCCCCGATCAACAGGCCGAGCTCGCGGTCGGCAACGTCGTGGACTTCCAGGTGCACGAGGGGCTGGTGCGCTGGCACCTCACCGCGCACGCCGGCGCCGACGGCATCGTCGTCCGCGGGCGCACGGGGGCGGCCGCGGGCGTCGCCGAGCTGGGCGTCCCGCTCGACCTGCCGCCGCTGCCGCGGGGCGACGGCACCGGTCAGGCTGTCACGATCCCGGCCGCGCCCCCGAGGCGACACCGCGACACCGCGTGGGATCTGCCGAGCGTGACGTCGACGCCCCCACCGACGCCCTCGGGCAGCCTGCCGGACTGGTTGGTCTCCGCGGGCGCCTCGACCGAGCCGACCGGGCCCGGCGTGCACCTCGAGCCCGACCCGCCCGACTTCGCGCTGCGCCGTCGCCCGCCGACGGGGGAGCCGCCCGCCACGCTCGGCGACGCGCTCGAGATCGGCCTGCCACCGTTCGGCTCGCTGCGCATGAGCGATCCCTTCGCCGCGATCGCCCCCGAGCTCGGCGACGCGGGCCTCTGCCTCGTGCGTGGCCACGGGAACGGCGAGCGACTCGCCCGGGTGCTCGGCGCCTACGCGCTCATCCTCGAGCCGAGCGAGGCGCTCGGTCGGCGCCTCGACGCCCACGTCGCCGCGTTCGTGATCCGACTCGAGGATCCGAGCGAGCTGCTCGCGTGGTCGCTGCGCCGCGTGGAGGAGGGGGCGCGCGTCATCATCGAGTGCGGCGCGCGGACCCTCGCCGGCGCGCTGCGGGTGCTCCTCGGCGTACAGCACGGACCCCATGCCGAGACCTGGCTCGCCTCCGTGCCGACGTACTGGGTCGCGGACGACCACGGCACGTGGACGATCACCCGCGAGTAGCGGCGCGGTTCAGGCCACGCGCGCGTCCATGCGCGCGTCGTAGCGACACACGCAGTTGCGGCCCAGGGCCTTGGCCCGGTACAGCGCGGCGTCGGCCGCCGCGATGAAGGCCACGCCGTCGGGCACGCGGGGGAACTGCTCGGTCGAGGCCACGCCGATCGAGACGGTGCAGCCCCCGGCGACCGAGGCGTTGGCGCTCTGCTTGGCGAACGCACGGCGGATCCGCTCCCCGAGCTCGAGGGCCGTGGTCGCGTTGGTGTCGCGCATCAGGATCGCGAACTCCTCGCCGCCGTAGCGGAAGCACTGCGTGCCGCCACCGCTGGACTGGTCGAGCAGCTGCCCGAGGAAGGCCAGGAGGGTGTCGCCCACCGGGTGGCCGAAGTTGTCGTTCACGGCCTTGAAGTGATCGATGTCGAGCAGCAGCAGCGCCGCGGATCGCGACTGGACGCCGACGGCGCGGAGCTCCTTGGGGAGCATGTCGTCGAAGGCGCGACGGTTGCCGACGCCGGTGAGCGCGTCGATCGTGGCGAGGCGGGCCAGCGCCCGGCTGCGGGCCTCGAGGTCGCGCGTGAGCGAGCGGATCCGGAGCATCGCCGTGAGCCGGACCTTGAGCTCGAGCGGGTCGACCGGCTTGGTGAGGAAGTCATCGGCGCCCGCCGAGACGCCGCGCTCGCGGGCGTCGCGGTCGGCGAGGCCGGTGAGGAACACGATCGGCACGTACGAGGTGGAGCGCGCCCGCAGCAGGCGCGTCAGGCGGAAGCCGTCCACGCCGGGCATGATCGCGTCCATCAACACGAGATCCACGTCGGAGTGCCCGAAGACCCGCAGCGCGTCGGTCCAGCCGTTGCACGTCGTGACGCGGTGCCCGAGCGCCGAGACCGTCTGGGCGATCACGTCCGCCGACGCACGATCGTCGTCGACCACCAGCACGTGGGCCGGCGGGGCGTCGACGGGGTCCGAGGGCGGGCAGAGCTCGATCACGGGGTCACGAGGGCAGACTGTACGTTCGTGTCGAGCGCGCGATACTCACGCAGCGACGGCACGAGGTCATCTTCGAGGGCGTCGGCCACCTCGACCAAGTCGGCATAACCAAGCGCCGGCTGTAGCCCCTCGAGGATGCCGACGATGTGCTCGTGGTAGTCGCGGACGGCGACCGAGCTGCCGGGGTCGTTGGCGGCGACCGCGTCCTGCACCAGCACCAAGAACGCGAGGAAGTGCTCGAGGTCCTCGGTGGACTCGCCGAGCGCCTCGAGCGCCTCGGCGTCGTGGCCGTCCCGGAGCGAGTGGGCGATCGCGGTGTATCGCCCCGCGAGGCCCTCGGCGTAGGGCATGGCCGAGCTGGCGGCGCGGCGGGCGAACAGGAGTTCATCGGCGTTGGTCATGGTGGGCTCTCAGCACGCGACGGCGCGCGCGGTCGGGACGAAGCGGGGGGTGGCGGCCTGGCGACGGGGACGCAGGACGCGGATGCCACGGTCTTGGGGGAAGCAGGGGAGGCAGAGCTCGACCGCGAGCTCGCCGGCGCACGCGCCCAGGGCGAGCGAGCCGCCCTCCTGCTCGACGAGGCGTCGGCAGTGGGCCACGGTGGGATCGGCCATCGAGACGCCGGGATCCCCCGACAGCGCGCGGATCATCCGCAGCGGCGGGACGTCCGGGCCGGCGATCGAGACCCGCACGACGCGATCCTGCTCGGTCACGACGACGTGGAGGACCTCGTCGTCGCCGTTCTCCTCGGCGGCGCGCAAGAGGGCCCCGAGGATGCCGGCGAGCGCGAACGCGAGCCGCGTCGGGTTGCCGACGACCACCGAGTCGTGGGCGGCGAGGTCCAGCACCACGTTGACGCGCTCGGGTTGGACGCGCGCGGTGACCCGCGCGACCGTGGTCGCGACCAGCAGCTCGACGTCGGTGAACGTCTCGCCCGGCCCGAAGCTGCAGTCATTGGCCGCGTCCCCGCGGTGGTCGTCCACGCTCGGGTCGAGGTCGAGGGAGGTGAGTTCGAGGGTTGCGATGGGACCGTTCATGGGGGCTCTTCTCGGGCGGGGGCGCAGGTCGGCGGATCAGGCGATGTCGGAGAGGACGCGGGCGGCATCCGGCGCGGCGACGCGGGGCGCGGGCTCGCGGGAGGGGAGGCGACTGCGGGAGACCTCGAGCTCGTGCTGCGCGGTGACGCACCACCGCAGGAGCTCGGCGTCGAGGTGTTTCAAGTGGATGACGAGCGTCCGTTCGGTGGCGCTCGCCGTCGGGTCGGTGACGGCGTCGAGCAGCGCGGCGCGCTGCGCCGTGAGCTCGAGCAGCGAGTGCGGCGAGGCGTCGCCGCACTGGCACTGGTCGAGCGCCGCCTCGGTGAGGGCGATGATCTCCGCCAGCGCCGCGTGCAGGGTCACGGGGTGCCCTCCACCGAGCCGACGGCCTGGCCCCACGCCTCGCGGAGGTCGGCCAGCAGCTTGATCACGGGCACCAGCGGCCCGGGGTCCATGCGGAGGTTGGCGAGGGTGAGCTGTTCCTGGAAGTAGACGTACAGGCGGTCGAGGTGCTCGCACAGCTCGGGTGCGACCTTGTGATCGAGCGTCGTGCGGAGCTCGCCCAGGATCGCGCTGGCCTTCGAGATCGCGATGCCCTTCCCCGCGGCGTCACCGGCCATGATCTGCTGCTGGGCGACCCGGCAGAACCGGAGGCACCCGTCGTAGAGTGCGAGCAGGATCTGACCCGGGGAGGCCGACTCGATCTGCGTAGCCCGGTACTTCCGCGCGGCGGAGAGCGACATGCCCCCTAAGAGTTCAGGAACTGTGCCAAGTAGCTCTGCTGACCCTGGAGCTGGCTCATGGTCTGCTCGAGCGCGGCGTACTGCGCCTTCAGGCTCTCTTCGAAGCGCGCGAGGTACAGGTCCATGTCCTCGAGCTTGTCGGTGTTGCCCGCGATGGTGTCGGTGAGACCCTTCTTGCGGGTCGTCAGCAGGCCATCGACGGAGTTCGTGTAGCCCTCGACGAGGTCGCCGAGCAGGCCGCTCATGCCGTCATTCGTCCCGTCGCCCGCGAAGTAGGCGGCGGCCTGGGCGAAGTCCGCCGCCAGCTTCCCGTCGAGATCCTCGGCGTCCAGCGTCAGGGTTCCGTCGCGCTGGGTCTGGATGCCGAGATCGGCCAGCTGCAGCGTGGATCCACCGGTGCCGACGAGCCCGGGGATCGGGCTCGAGATGAGCCGGCTCAGCCCCTGCTCGATCGTGCGCACGGTCGAGTCGCCGCTCAGCGTCTCGGTGCCCTTGCCGACCCCACTCTGGGCCGTGATCAGCTTGGCCACCGTGTTGTAGGCGTCGACGAAGCTCTGCAGCTTGGCCTTCACGCCCGAGGGATCGGGCTTGATCTCGACCTCGATGGGGCCCGTGGTCTCGTCCTTCAGCTCGAGCGTCGTGCCCGGCAGGATCCCGTCGAGCAGATTGCTGGCGCTCGTGACGGGAAACCCGTCGACCGTCAACGCGGCGTCGCTGGCGACCTGGACCGTGTTCGCGGGCGTGTCGAGGGAGAGCCCGAGGCCCGTGTCGGTGAACGTGATCGCGTTGTCGGCCCCGGTGTTGCGGCCGACGACCTGCAGTCGGTACTGCGTGCCGTCGAACATGACGCCGGCGCTGGCGGCCGCGCCCGAGGCGTTGATCGCGGTCGCGACGTCGCGCAGCGTGGAGTTGGCCGGCACGGCGATGTCGGTGACCGTGCCATCGATCGTCAGCGAGAGGGTCTGCGCGGAGGCCGACAGTCCGGCGTTCGCGTCGGCGAAGGTGGTGGAGTAGGTCCGCTGGGCCCGCGCGATCGCGGAGACCTCGACCTGGTAGACGCCGGGCACGCTGTCGCCGGTGGTGGTGATCTTGGCGACCGAGTCGTCGCTCACGGACCCGGAGTAGGACAGGAACTCGCCGGCCGAGGAGAGGTTGTCGGCGGCGGTCTTCAGCGCCGAGAGGGCCGACGAGAGCTGATCGACGATGCGACCCTTCGAGGTCAGCGCATTGTTCTGCTGCTCGAGTCGGGTCCGGGGGATCCGCTCGACGCCGAGGAGGCTGTTGATGATCGCGCTGGTGTCGAGGCCGGAGGCGAGCCCGGAGAAGCTGATGGGCATGGGTCGCAGGTCTCCCGTGTCGCGGCATCGTCCGGACCCGGCGCACTCTTGAGCCCGGGGCCGCCGTGCGCGGGCGAGGGCCCGAACAGGGACGCCCCCCATGCGGCCGCCGTTGCGGCCGGTGCGTGCGCTGCGTTGCGTTAGAGCAGCTGGAGCGCCATGGACGGGCCCTGGTTCGCCTGGGCGAGCATGGCCGTACCCGCCTGCATCAAGATCTGGTTCTTGGTGAGGTTGGCGGTCTCCTCGGCAACGTCGACGTCGACGATGCGCGAGTTGGCGGCGGACAAGTTGGTCGAGTACGTCTCGAGGTTGGACATGGTGGTGGCCAACCGGTTCTGCATCGCGCCGAGGCCGGCGCGACGGGTCGAGACGCGCTGGATCGCGGTGTCCAGGGCAGAGATCGCGGCGTCGGCCCCCGCGGTGCTGCTGATGGTCGAGGTGCCGATCCCGAGGGCGCTCGCGCTCGAGGTCGCGATCGAGATCGTCAGACGGTCATCCGACGTGGTGTTGATGCCGATCTGGAAGGCGAGACCGCCCGCCTGGTCACCGTCGAGCAGGCTGACCCCGTTGAACTCCGTGGTGTCGACCACGCGGTCGATCTCGGAGCGCAGCGTGTCGAACTCGTCCTGCAGATAGCCGCGCTGGGTGGTGTTCACCGTACCGTTGCGCGACTGGACCGAGATTTCCCTCATTCGGCCCAGCAGACCGCTGACCTCCTTGAGGGATCCGTCCGCGGTCTGGATCAGGCTGACGCCGTCGTTGGCGTTGCGTTTGGCCTGGTTCAGGCTGCGGATGCTCGCCTTGAAGTCCTCGGAGATTGCCAAGCCGGCGGCGTCATCGGCAGCGGATTCGATCCGCAGACCCGAGGACAGACGCGAGATGCTCTTGGACAGATCGGCCGCGGTCTTGCTCAGGTTGCTCTGAGCCGAGAGGGACGAGACGTTGCTACGTACACTGATGGACATGAGGACGTTCCTTTCGTGGAGATCCCCGACAATTCGGGGGGTGGGCGTTCGTGCCCTTGCGACGGGAGGCAGTCCGAACCGTGACGTCCCCGTCGACGTCGCGGTGTTTCGTGATCAAGCCAAGCGAGCGCTCGAGCGAGCTCGTCAGCGAGCTCGAGGGGTACGGTCGCGCCGGGGCGACGCCGAGGAACCTGGGGGCGGGCGCACGCGGGATGCGGCGCCGAAGCGGAGATCGATGGTGTCGGGTGGTCATGGGAGGTCTGCGCGGTGAGCTGCGCGAGCGAGTGGGAGGTGGGAGCGGAGCGGGGCCGAGTCGACGCAGAGTCGGCGCCGCGTGGAGTGAGACGAAAGCCAAGGGGACCCTCCGGCCCGGGCCCGTCGCCACCTGCGAGCAGGGGCGACGGGACCGAGCCGAGAGGACGACCGCGACCGCTAGCCGAGCAGCTGCAGGGCCGACTGCGGCGCCTGGTTGGCCTGGGCCAACATCGCCGTGCCCGCCTGCATCAAGATCTGGTTCTTGGTCAGGTTGGCGCTCTCCTCGGCGACGTCGACGTCGACGATGCGCGAGTTGGCGGCGGACAGGTTGGTCGAGTACGTCTCGATGTTGGACATCGTCGTCGCCAACCGGTTCTGCATCGCGCCCAGCCCGGCTCGGCGGGTCGAGATGCCCTGGATCGCGGTGTCGAGCGCGGTGATCGCCGCGTCGGCACCCGCGGTGCTGCTGATCGTCGAGGCGCCGAGGCCCAGGGCGCTCGCGCTCGAGGTCGCGATCGAGATCGTCAGTCGATCGTCGGTCGTCGTGTTGATGCCGATCTGGAACGAGAGCCCCGTGGCCTGGTCACCATCGAGGAGGCTGACCCCGTTGAACTCGGTGGTGTTGACGATGCGATCGATCTCCGAGCGCAGCGTGTCGAACTCGTCGTTCAGGTAGCCACGCTGGCTGGTGTTGACGGTACCGTTGCGCGACTGGACGGAGAGCTCGCGCATTCGCGAGAGCAATCCGCTGACCTCCTTGAGCGAGCCGTCCGCGGTCTGGATCAGGCTGACGCCGTCGTTGGCGTTGCGCTTGGCTTGGTTGAGGCTGCGGATGCTGGCCTTGAAGTCCTCCGAGATGGCGAGGCCCGCTGCGTCGTCGGCGGCGGTCTCGACCCGGAGACCCGAAGACATCCGCGAGATGCTCTTCGCGAGGTCGGCCGAGGTCTTGCCCAGGTTGCTCTGGGCCATGAGGGATGATGTGTTGGTGCGTACGCTGAGTGCCATGACGATGTTCCCTTCGTGGAACCCCCCTTGCGGGGAGCGGGCGTTCGTGCCCGCGCGGCGGATGGTGTGACGTCAAGCTCGCGCCTCCGCCTTGGACGCGCTGACGGTGGAAGGGGGAAGACCGCGGGGCTCGGCGCGCGACCCCGTGTCGGGCCGAGCGTCCGCGGTCTTCGGAGGGCTCACCCGAGCAGCTGGAGGGCTGCCTGCGGAGCCTGGTTGGCCTGGGCGAGCATGGCCGTGCCCGCCTGGACGAGGATGTTGTGCTTGGTGAGCTCGGCGCTCTCCTTGGCGACGTCGACATCGACGATGCGCGAGTTCGCGGACGAGAGGTTGTTGCTGTACGTGTCGATGTTCGACATCGTGACCTGCAGTCGGTTCTGCATCGCGCCGATGGCAGCGCGGCGCGTGGAGACGCCCTGGATGGCGGCGTCGAGGGCGGTGATGGCAGCGTCGCTGCCGGCGGTGCTGCTGACGACCGAGGCGCCGATGCCCAGGGCGCTCGCGCTCGAGGTCGCGATCGACAGGGTCAGCCGATCGTTGCCCGAGGTGCCGACGCCGACCTGGAACTCGATGCCGGTCGCCTGCGAGCCGTCGAGCAGCGAGATGCCGTTGAACTCCGTGGTCGTGACGATGCGATCGATCTCGCTCTTGAGCTGCTGGAACTCGTCGTCGATGAAGCCGCGCTGCGACGTGTTGTTGGTACCGTTGCGCGACTGGACGGCGAGCTCGCGCATGCGCTTCAGAAGGTTGCCGACCTCCGAGAGGGAGCCGTCGGCGGTCTGCGAGAGGCTGACGCCGTCGTTCGCGTTGCGCTTGGCCTGCCCGAGGCTGCGGATGGTGGCCTTGAAGTCCTCGGAGATCGCGAGGCCTGCGGCATCATCGGCGGCGGAGCGGACACGCAGGCCCGACGAGAGCCGGCCGATGTTGTCGGCGAGGCTGGCGGTCGCGGCGGCGAGGTTGGTCTGGGCGGCGAGGGAGGAGACGTTGGTGCGGACGCTGAGCATTGGAGAAATCCCTTTCGTGGGAAACCGCCTGGAAACAGGCGGGGGCGTTCGTGCCCGAAGAGGTACGGATCGGTGGACGTGGGTTGTTGGGACGGGTTCCGCGTCACCACCATGGCGACGCGGCACGCCGCGGATGAGTGCGGCGGGAGGACGGTGGCGCCGCCGAAGGGGCGGCGCGGGCGGACCGGGCGCGGTGTCCCGGAGCGCAGTTCGGCCCGAGCGCGGCGCCGGAGCGCGGTGCCACGGACGGACCGGCGCCGATGCACGGCGCGCGAGGCGGTCAGTTCGCGAGAACGACGACGACGCGTCGCTCGCCCATCATCGCTGACCGGGCCGCAGGTGCGGGCAGGTAGCGACGGGACGTGCGGCGCGAATCGGGGTTCTTCGAGCGAGACGGGCGATCATCGGATCGCGAGAGAAGCGGGTCATGGTGTCCTCCGTGGACGGGTGGTCCGAGCGCGCGTTCGTGCGTGCCCGTGTCTTCGGCCCGGTCGCATCGTGCGAACTCAGGCCTCGACAAGCACCCCATCGACGGGTCGGCTCCGGTCTTGAGGAGGCGTGAAGAAAAAAACCGCCCCCGAGGAAATCGGAGGCGGTTCGAGTCTGGCCGGAGGATGGGGAGGAGGACGGACGCGATGGGAAGGTAGAACGCGGGGGGCCGGCCATGGCCCCCCGCCGGGGTCGAGTTTGCCGAACTAGCCCTGCAGGAGTTGGAGTGCGAGCTGAGGGATCTGATTCGCCTGCGCGAGGACGGATACCCCCGATTGCATGAGGATGCGGTGACGGGCTAGGGCGGCGGTCTCCTCGGCGACGTCGACGTCGCGGATTCGCGAGTTGGCGGCGCTGAGGTTGTTGAACTGGGTGGAGATGTTGTTGATCGCGGTCTCGAGGCGGTTCTGCGCCGCGCCGAGGGTGGCGCGCTGGGCCGACAGGCCCTGGATCGCGGTGTCGAGGATCGACAGCGACGCCTGGGCCGTGCCCGTGAGCGTGAGCGCCACGAGCTCGATGCCGAGCGCCGAGGGCGAGACCGTCGCGATCGCGACCTGGATCTGCTGGGCCGGGTCGCCGCTCAGGTCGACCTGAAAGGTCAGCGCGTTGGCGGCACCGGCGAACTGACCGGTGAGGAGCTGGAGGTCGTTGAAGTTCGACGTGCCGCCGATGCGCCCGATTTCCGAGCGGAGCTGGTCGAACTCGTTCTGGATGAACCCGCGCTGACCGGTCGACACCGTGTCGGTCGACGCCTGCATCGCGAGCTCGCGCATGCGGATGAGGATCGACGAGACCTCGGACAGCGCGCCCTCGGCGGTCTGGATCAGCGAGACGCCGTCGTTGGCGTTGCGCTTGGCCTGATCGAGCGACACCGTCGCCGCCTTGAAGCGCTCGCTGATCGCGAGGCCCGCGGCGTCGTCACCGGCGCGGTTGATCCGCTGCCCCGACGACAGCCGCATCATGTTGGCGTTGAGGCGCTCGTTGGTGCTGCTGAGAGCGGTGTTCGCCTCGAGTGCCGCGATGTTGGTGCGAAGAGAAATCCCCATGGTGACTGACCTCGATGGGCCCGGCGTGCGGGCGAGAAACGGTTGGTGCGCGGTGTGTCCGAGCGAGGGCTAGGCCACGCGTTGCGACACGGGAGGGAGGACCGGTGGGCTGGACGTCGGGGGAGGCGAGCAGGGGAGGGTGACAGCCCGGGAGACATCTTCGGCGTCGACGCTCGCGGCGACGCACTCGGCGGTTGCAAGGACTCTCTGCGAGGTGCGTGCCAACTGCGAAGCGAGCTCGCACAGCGGCTCGACGAGCGCGGCATAGAAGCCGTAGGTCGTGACGCGGCCGCGGGCGCGGAGGTCCTCGATCGGCGCGAACACAGCCTCTGCGCACAGCGGCGAGGACTTGAGGCGTGTGCCGGCCTCGCGGTTGATCTCGGCGAGCCGCGTGGCCGCGGCGTCGTCGAGCGCCAAGTCGCCGTCGGGGTCGTCGGCGATCTGACGGTGGGCCTCGCGTGCGAGCTCGACGATCGTCAGCGCCTGACTGCGCTCGGCGTCGAGCAGCGCGGCGATCCGCGTCGCCGACGACGGTGGGCGGGCGAGCAGCGCCTCGACGCGGGCCCGCATCGGGGCGTCGTCGCCGGGGGTGACACCGTCGGCCGGGGGCACGGCGGCACGAAGCGGCATGTCGTCCCAGCCGTCGATGTGCAGGCCGCCCTCGGTGGCGTTGATCGCCCGCACGCCCGCGGCGCGCAGGGTCTTGGCCGCCGAGGTGTACCAGTCGCGGAACATCGTGAAGTCGCGGGTGGTGGTGACGCTCGGCCCGCCGCCCCAGCCCGGCGCCGTCATGGTCCGCGCGACGTCGGGCATGTGCACGCCGCCGCTCGCGGCCCGCGAGGCGCCCTCGATCGCGCGCTTGCCCGCCAGCCCGGTGAGCGCCGCGTTGCCGTCGGCGCCGACCGTCGCGCGCATGTCCGCGAACGCGGTGCCGCTGGCGTAGACGCGCTCGTCCTTGTAGGCGAGGTCGGAGCCCACCAGCACGATCGGGTCGCAGCCCAGGGCGTACGCGATGGCGACCGCCGCGTTCGCGACGCAGAACCCCGCTGACAGGTGGTGCTTCGGATCGACCTGGGCGGAGAACACCGAGCAGGCGTTGGTGTCGACGGAGATGGGGAGGCGCCGCGCAAACGGCAGCTTCCACAGCTCGGGGTGGCCGGTGAGCTCGAGGAACGCCGGCACCTCGCGGAGGAACGGCAGCGCGGCGAGCTGCGAGCTGACGTCGAGCGACTCGATCGCCACGACGGCGGAGGGACGGATGCCGGCGCGGCCGAGGGCCGTCGCCGCGGTGTTGACCGCGAGGATGAACGCCGAGCCCGCGGCGCGGCGCAGATCCTCGAGGTTGTCGTCGAGGCTCGGGCCCGCGGCGACGATGATCGCCGGCACGCCGCGCAGCCCGTGCTCGAGCGACGCGAGGCCCGGCTCGGCGGCGAGGCCGGGGAGGTTCTCGAGGTAGTGACGCAGCCAGCCCGGTCCGCGGATCCGCGCGGTGCGATGGCGCAGCGACGCGCGATCGACCGCCTGGGCCGCGGCCCGCTTCGCGGCGTCGTACAGCGTGGGCGCGGTGCGGACCGAGGGCGTCCAGGTCGCCAGCAGGCCGCGATCGGAGCCCCGCAGGCGGGCGTAGAGGACCTCTCCGAGGCGCGACGGCGTCGTCACGACGCGCGTGCGCGGGTCCACCCGGCCGTGTCCGACGCCGACCGCGAGGACCTCGAGGTCCGGCTCGAACACGAGGATGTCGGCGGTGCAGCGCGCCGCGATCGCCCGCACGACGTGGCCGCTGCCGAAGCCGAACAGCACGACGACGTTGGCGTCGGCGAGGTCCAGCTCGCGGACGAACCGCCGCGCCTCGTTCACCGGATCGCGGCCGCTGTGGAGCTTGCGCCCGTCGACGGCGACGATCGGCCCGTGGGGGGTGTCGACGGTCGTCGCGTGGCGCGGGGCACCGAGCGCCTGCAGGCGCTCGAGGCCGTCGGGATCGTCGGCGAGGAGCTGGGCGAGGGCGGCGGTCGGGCTCACGCCCGGACATCAGTGCAAGGCGGAGGCCGAGGCTCCGCGTCAGGTCCCTGACGCGCCCGGAGCGCTAGCGCAGGAACGGCATGCGCGTGTCGAAGCCGCAGTCGTGCAGGACGATCTGCGCGCCCCGCCGCGAGCGCAGCCCGATCCCGAGGGGCGCCAAGAAGTTGGCCGTGGGCTCGTCGGGCGGCGGCGGCACCGAGCAGATGGCGAGCACGGCGATTTCCTCGTCGTCCTCGAGCTCGCAGAACGCGATCGCGCGGCGGACCTGCTCGACCGGGTAGTCGGGGAGGAACGCGACCGGGTCGATGACGACGAACGCGAGCGCCGGCACCTCGACGGCCTGCAGCCAGCGGAAGACCGAGCCCGGCCGGTGGTCGATGAGCACGAAGCTCTTGGCGTCCGGGAAGCCCGGGATGCCCAGCGGGAACTGGATCAGCCGATCCGCGGGGGCGTCGAACTCCCCGAACCGCGTGGACTTGATGGTTCGGGCAGGCTCTCCAGCCGATCGAGGCTGAGCTCGGTCATCGCCCGGGCGTTCTCGTCCGCGATCTGCTGGTACAGCTCCTCCCGATACACCGGCAGGCCCAGCGGCGCGGTGATCCCCAGGCGCACCTGTCGGCCCCGGATCTCCCGCACCACGATCTCGATCCCGCTGCCGATCAGAATCTTCTGTCCGATCTTCCTGGTGAGCGTCAGCACCCTCGCCTCCTTGGCGTGTCGGGCCGGACCGAGTCGAGACCTCTCGTTTCGTCATGGTCGGCGTCGCTGTAGGGGTGCTTATCATCATTTTCCTCGGGCGTGCAGCGGGAATTTGCGGATCTACCGCCGGGGCTGGCCGAACGTTCGTCGCCGAGCGTCCGCGGGGTGTGGGCGCGGTGGGAATGCGGGGTTTTCTTGCTCCGACGTCAGGTATCCAAGAGGCTCGGGCCCAGGACGCGCGCCGCCACGGTGACCGCGGCCTGCATGGTGTTCTCCGCCAAGGACAGCCGCGAGAACGCCTCGGCTGCGTCGGCGTCCACGAGGTCCGAGCGAAGTCGGGTGTACACGCCCTGCGTCTGCGCGGCGGACTCGTCGGCGCGCTGCAGCTGCTCCATGCGGACGCCGGTGCGCGTGCGCTCGCCGAGGACCTGCTCGAAGGCGGTCCGCACCTGGTCGATGTCCGACTGGATGCCGGCGATGTCGTTGGCGTTGAGGTTGGCCTCGAGCTGCGCGAGCACGGCGATCACGTCGACGCTGCCCGGGGTCGCGGCCCGCTGGGCGAAGGCATCGCTGCCCGACGCGCCGATCTCGACGCGCTGCGTGGGACCGACCTCGGCCTCGCGCACGTCGGCGTAGGTGTCGACGTCGTAGGTGAACCCCGCGCCTTCGTCGTAGGGCGGAGAGCGGGTGTCGACGTGGGCGAAGACGTACTCGTCGCCGTGCTGCGTGTTCACGAGGTCGACCATCGCGCGGCGGAGCTGGCCGATCTCGGTGGCCGCCGCGGTGCGCTCGGCCGCCGACATGGTGCCGTTGGCCATCGCCGTGGCGAGCTGGCGCGCGCGCACGAGCACGTTGCCGGCCTCCGACAGCGCTTGATCGGCGGTCTCGAGCCGCGAGCGGCCGTACTGCGCGGTGGTGCGGTGGGACTCGGCGCGGGCCTCGAGCTCGCCGAGCAGGCGGCTGCGCGCGGCGGCGGCGGGATCGTCGGAGGGCTTGGCGACGCGCTGGCCGCTCATCGCGACCGTCTGTGCCTGCTGCAGCCGCACGCGCGCCGAGGCGACGGCCTGCAGCGCGAGCCCGGCCTGTCGGGATTGGGTCACGCGGATCATATCGCCAGCACCGCCTCGAACATTCGATCGACCGTCTCGATGATCCGTGCGCCGGCCTGATAGGCGCGCTCGAACCGGGTGAGATCGATGAGCTCCTCGTCGATCGACACCCCGGTCTCGGACTGGTACAGCGCCTTGTTCTGCTCGAGCTGCATGCTCGCGTCGGCGGCGGCGTCGCTCTCGGAACGCGCCGCGCGGCCGATGTCCGCGACGATCGACGCGACCGCCTGACCGGCGGTCGCGGTCCCGCCCAGGGCGATCGGGGCGTCGGCGAGGGCGATGAGTCCCAGGAGGTTCTCGTTGCCGCCGATCGACGTCGCCGCGCTGCCGGCCGTGGCCAGCCAGGCGGGGTTGTCCGCGAGGCCGGTCTCGAGGGCGAGGCTGTCGGCGGCGCCGGTCACCGCGGCGGGCGTGGCGAAGAAGTTGCGACCGGTGCCGCCGTCGCTGCCGAACCCCGCGGCGTGGACGGCGTTGAACGCGGTGGCGAAGTCGTAGGCGAGGTTGTCGAGCGAGGCGCCGGCGTCGGCGAGGATCTCGTCGCGCAGCTCGAGGCGGCCGCCGATCGTGCCGCCGCGCAGGGTGTCGGTGACGTCGAGCGCCGCCCCCGACGAGTCGACGAGGTCGACGCGGCTGCGGCCGCCCAGCGCTGCGTCGGGCGTGGTGCGCAGGCTCGCGGACGTCGCCGACTGGACCAGCGCGGCGCCGCCCTGCAGCAGCACCGTCAGGGATCCGTCGTCCGCGGCGAGGGTCTTGATCTCGAGCAGGCCCGCGAGCTCGTGGACGAGGCGCTCCCGTTGGTCGAGGGCCTCGGCGGCGGCGGGGGAGTTCGGCGCCTCGGCCATGACGCTCGAGTTGGCGCGGGCGATCGCCGCCGTCAGCTGGTTGACGCGCTGGACCTCGACGCGGATCGCCGCGTCGGCGCTGGCCTGCTCGCGCTCGATGGCGGCGGCCGCCGAGGAGAACGATGCGGTCACGGCCTGGCCCCGCGCGATGACGTCGGCGCGCAGCTGCAGGTCGCCGGGGTTGGTCGACAGGGTGCGCATCGAGGCGAACATCGCGTCGATGCGCGCGCCGATGCTCGAGCTGCCCTCGACGAAGGTGTTCTCGATCGCGGACGTGCCCTCGGCCTTGGCGTTGTGGGCCCCGAAGCGCGCGCTGGACATCAGCACGCGCTGCTCGACGAAGCTGGCGGAGCGGCGCATCACCGCCGCGATGCCGACGCCGGCACCGGGCAGCGACTGCATCGACACCTCGCGGCGCGCGAACCCGGGGGTGTCGGCGTTCGCGGTGTTGCCCGAGACGATGCCGATGGCGGCCTGGTGGGTGACCAGGCTGCTCCGACCGATCTGCAGCAGTCCGCCGAGGGTGGTCATGGCTACCCGATCTCGGAGGCGAGCACGGGCCGGACGTCCGTGCCCACCGCTCGGCCCGGCCCGTAGCCGGCGCGCGTTGCCCCGGTGACGTGGTCGAGGAGGCTACGTACGGTCGTGAGGGAGGTGCCGAGGCGCCGCAGGTTGGCGCGGGCCTGGTTGCCCACCTGGGCTCGGAGCGCGCGCAGGCGATCGCGCTGCGCGGCGGTCCAGCCCGGGGCGAGCGCGCCGGGGTCGAGCGACGCCCGCATGGTCTCCTCGAACGCGGTCTTGCGATCCGCCGCTTCGGCGATCGCGGCCACGTCGAAGGCGCGCAGCGCCTGGTCCTCGTCGACGAGCAGCGCGAGCAGCTGCTCCATCGTGTCGATCAGGGTGTCGGGATCCTGGCTCATTCGGTCTCGTCACGCCGTCGCGGCGCGCCTCGACCGTCAACGTTTCACAACCCGTGCCAAGCCCGCGTCGTCGCCGGTCGCAGGGGCGGTCGCGGCCACGCCGGTCCGGGGACGCGGCCCATCCTCGGCCACCGCGGCGTCGCGCAGGCGCTCGAGGTAGGTCTGCGGGTTGATCGTGTGCCCCCGCTCGCGCACCTCGAAGTGCAGGTGGGGCCCGGTGCTCTGCCCGGTGCTGCCGACGTCCGCGATCGTCTCGCCCACGTCGACGGTGTCGCCCTCGCGCACGTGCAGGCGCGACGCGTGGGCGTAGCGCGTCACCACGCCGTCGGGGTGCGTGAGCTCGACCATGTTGCCGAACCCGCGGTGCCGACCCGCGAAGGTGACGGTGCCGCGCTGCACCGCCCGGATCTCGCGGCCCTCGGGGGCGGCGATGTCGAGCCCCGCGTGGAAGCGGCGCTCGTTGTGGATCGGGTGCATGCGGAAGCCGTACTCGGAGCTCTGGCGGCCGCCGTCGACGGGCCACAGCCCGGGCGTCGGCACGCCGCCGTCGAAGCTGGTGCCGAGGACCGCGGCGTGCTCGTCGGCCGCGCGGACCTTGGCGGGGTTGGGCCGCCACGGTCGATCGTCCTGCTCGGGGATCGCCGCGCCGAGGCCGGCGGGCGGCAGGGGGGTGATCGGTCCCGAGTTCACGGCGCGGGCATGGCCGGTGCCGCCGAGCTGTCGGGTGAGCGCGTCGCCCATGCCGAGCCCGCCGACGGCCGCGTCGACGAGGGACTGATCGAACATCTCGCGGTAGGTGCCCTGGGCGAAGCCGTCGTTGCCCTCGTCCCCGAAACTCGTGCTCGCGCGCATGGCCTTCACCAGCTCGCCGAGCAGCAGGGTCTCGAACTGCGCGGCGACCTTGCGCGCCTCGGCGTCGGCCTCGCTGCCCTTGCGGCCCGCGGGCGCGGACGTCGAGGGTGACCCACCGAGCTTGCGCAGCGCGTCCATCACTGCACCTCGACCTCGGCACGCAGCGCGCCCGCCTGCTTCATCGCCAGGAGGATGGCGACCAGATCGCGGGGACTGACACCCAGGGAGTTGAGGCCGCCGACGACCTGCCCGAGGGTCGGCGCGCGCTCGAGCACCGTGAGGTTGCCGCCGTCCTCGGTGACCTCGACGTTCGAGCGCTGGGCCTTCGCCGTGTCGCCGCCCGACAGCGGGCCGGGCTGCGAAATCTCCTTGCGTTCGTCGACCTGGACCGTCAGCGCGCCATGGCTGATCGCGCACGGCATCACCTCGACGTCGGCGCCCATCACCACCGTCCCGGTCTTCTCGTTGATGACGACGCGGGCGTTCTGGTCGGGCTCGATGTCGAGGTTCTCGATGTTGGCGACCAGGCGCACGAGGTCGCGGCGCTTCGACTTGGGGACCTCGACCAGGATCGTGCCGGGATCGGAGGCGTAGGCGACCACCGCGTCGAGCCGGCCGTTGATCGCCTCGGCGACGCGCGCCGCGGTGGTGAAGTCGGGGCGATCGAGCGCGATCGTCAGCGGCTTGTCGGCCGACAGCTTGAAGCCGAGCTCCTTGGCGACCAGGCCGCCGTCGGGGACCTGGCCCACGGTCGGATGGTTCTTGCTGACGCCGCTGCCGCTCTGGCCGTCGGTCGCCCAGCCGCCGACCATCAGCGGGCCCTCGGCCCACGCGAAGGTGTCGCCGTTGCCGGCCTTGAGCGCGGTGGGCAGCAGCGTGCCGCCGAACAGCGACTTGGCGTTGCTCGCCGACGACACCGTGACGTCGATGCGCCCGCCGATCCGCGCGAACGGGGGCAGCCGGGTGGTGACCATCACCACCGCGACGTTCTTGGCCTTGATCTGCTGCGGCGTGATGATCGTGCCGAAGCGCCGGCCGAGGAGGTTCGCCACCATCTGCTGGGTCTGCGCGCTCTGGAGGTTGTCGCCGGTGCCGGCGAGGCCGACGACCAGCCCGTAGCCGACCAGCGGGTTGCTGGCGATGCCGCGGATCGACGCCAGGTCCTTCAGCCGCTCGGCGTGGGCCGCCGGCACGAAGGCGAGCAGGGCGAACAGCACCGTCAGCGCGAGCGCGGCCGGGCGTAGGACGATCGAACGAATCATGCGGGACATGGGTGGGCTTTCGGCGGTCGAGCGAGCACTAGAACGGGAACACGTGGTCGAGACCGCGGTGGAGCAGGCCGGGGCGCTGCTTGTCGCTCACGACGCCGCGGCCCGAGAAGTCGATCCGCGCGTCGAGGATCCGCCCCGACGCCACGGTGTTGGCCATGTCGATGTCGAACGGACGCACGACCCCCGACAGGTAGAGGTGGGTCTCCTCGGCGTTGATCTGGATCGCCTTGGTGCCCTCGATGAAGAGGTCGCCGTTGGGCAACACGTGCTTCACCTGGCACGGGATCATCGCCGTCAGGGCGCCCTGGCGCGAGGTCTCGCCGGTGCCCTCGAACGACGACTCGAAGATCGCCTTGACCATCGCCGAGGTGTCGACGTTGGGGTGACTCTTGGCGAACTTCTCGACGACGCCCATGAAGTTGTTGATGCCGCCCTCGATGTTGCTCTTGCGGCTGGTCTTCGTGCTCGCGCCGCCGACCGCGTCCGCGGCCTCCTCGATGCGCACGATGACCAGATCGCCCAGACGGCGGCTGCGGGCGTCCTCGAGGACGTTGGCGGTGTGCTCGCCCCACAAGAGCCCGGTGTCGCCGGCGAGGTCGCCGGCGTACTTGCCGGGCTCGTAGTTCCGCTCGGGGAACTTGTACTGCACCAGCGGACCTGAGCAGGCGCCGAGCACCACGGCGACGAGCGTCAGGATCGGCACCCACCAGCGGAGGTTCACTTGGCACCCCCGCTCGAGACCACGTGGGCCTCGCCGTCTTCGGTCACGCGGACGACCATCACGCGGGTGTCGTCGATGGGCTTGACCCGGATGTTGTCCCCCGCCGCGCCGTCCTGCTGCGCGATCGCTTGGCGGGTGATCCGCAGGCCGGGCCGGGTGACGATGACGTTGAGCACGGCGCCGCGGGTGACCACGGGCGTCGCCTCGGTGGCGGTCGCCCGCAGCGGCGCGTTGGATCCCTGACGGGTCTTCAGGCGGCGACCGACGAGCTGATCGGTGCGGGTGATCGCGCCCTCGGGGAGGTCGTCGATCTCGACGTCGCGCAGGGCGACGTGGCCCTCGTCGATGGTCGCGCCGGGGGCCATCGTCTTGCGCAGCACCGGGGTGCGGGCCACGCCTGAGAGCTGCAGCGTGGCGGAGATCGAGGCCCAGCGCCGGTCGCCGACGCTGATCTCGACGGTCGCGCGGGTCGAGCGGCGCAGCCGGCCGAGCGTCACCGAGATCTGGCGGTCGCCCGGCGGCAGCGTCACCGCGCGCAGCCCGAGCACCGCGTCGATGTCGACGCCGAGCGGGAGCTCGGTCATCGCCGTCGCGCGCACCTCGGCGTCGAGATCCTCGCGCTCGAGCGTCTCGGCGGCGCGGCGCACGTCCTGGCGCACCGCGACGCCGGTGGCGAGGGATGGATCGGCGCCGTGCCGACGCAGCGCGTCGGCGACGGCGGCCCGTGTGACCTGCACGCGGGCGCCCGGCGACGGGGCAGGCCCCAGATCGATCGCGAGCAGGTCGCGGGGGAGCGTCGGCGAGATGTCGCCGAGCGTGATGCGGTCGCCATCGACCACCACCGCACGCGCGGTGGTGGTGGTGGCGGTGGTCGCGGCGAGGGCCAGCGGCGCGCCCGTGGGCACGAACGACAGGGAGAGGAACAGCGCGGCCGCGAGCGTGGGCGTGGTCAAATGGGCCTCAGATCGAGTTGGCGGTGGTCTGCAGCATCTCGTCGGCGGCCTGGACCACCTTCGAGTTGATGTCGTAGGCGCGCTGGCTGGAGATGAGGTTGATCATCTCCTCGACGACCTTCACGTTCGACATCTCGAGGGTGTTCTGCGACAGCGAGCCGAGGCCCTGCTGACCGGGCGGGCCCGACTGCGGATCTCCGCTGGCGGTCGTCGGCTGGTAGAAGTTGCGACCGATGGCCTGCAGGCCGCCGGGGTTGACGAAGTTGACGAGCTGGATCTGGCCGACCTCGGTCGGCGCGGTCTCGCCGTCGATCGTCGCCGACACGGTCCCGTCGGCGCCGATCGTCACGCTCGTGGCGCCCGGGGGGATCGCGATCGCCGGGTCGAGCAGATACCCGTCGGTGGTGACGATCTGGCCCTGCTGATCGAGCTCGAAGTTGCCGGCGCGGGTGAACGCCTGCTGCCCGCCGGGCAGCGTGACCTGGAAGAAGCCGTTGCCCTCGATCGCGAGGTCGAGCTGATTGCCGGTCTGCATCAGGTCGCCGGTGGTGAAGCTGCGGTGCGTGGCCGCCGTCCGCACGCCGGTGCCGACCTGCAGGCCGCTCGGGACCGTGGTGCCCTGGGCCGCCGCGGTGCCGGGGGCGCGCACGGTCTGGTAGAGGAGGTCCTGGAAGTCCGCGCGCTGCTTCTTGAACCCGGTCGTGTTCACGTTCGCGAGGTTGTTGGAGATGACATCGATGCGCTGCTGCTGCGCGTCCATGCCGGTGGCGGCGGTGTGGAGGGCTCGGATCATGGACGGTCCTGGTCGGTTCGCTTGGGGGGCTTGGATCCGCGGGGAGCGGTGGGGATCAGCGGGAGGACAGCAGCTTCTGATCGAGCTTGCGGTACTCGCCCATGACCTTCTCGTTGGTCTGGAACTCTTGGGTGAGCTGCACGAGCTCGACGAGCCCGCGCACCGGATTGACGTTGCTGCCCTCGAGGGCCCCGCCGATGACGCGCGCGGCGGCCATCGGCTGCATGTCGGCCGGGGCGGCGCGCATGTGCGTGTCACCGACGGGCGTCAAACGTTCGGGGGCGACGTCCACGACCGCCAACCTTGCGACGATCGTGCCGTCCTGGCTGATCGACCCGTCGCTGCCGACGCTCGGCGGGCCGCCTTCGGGCCGCAGCCGGATCGGCGCGCCGCCGGCCGGTTCGCTCGAGACCGCGTTGCCCATCACGTCGACGAGCGTGCCGTCGGTCGCCAGGCGGAAGTTGCCGGCGCGGGTGAGCAGCGGCCCGGACGGCGAGTCGATGACGAAGTAGCCGCGGCCGTCGATCGCCATGTCGAGCGGGTTGCCGGTCTGCGCGATGACGCCGGCGCTGTCGTCGACGCGGGTGCCCGCGAGGCCGGTGAAGCCCTTCTCGATCGGCCGCGCGTCGCCGGTGGGGATGAGGAACGCCTCGAACTGCGCGCGCTGCTGGCGGAAGCCGGGCGTCGACGCGTTGGCGACGTTGTTGGCGACGATGTCGAGGCGGCGCTGCGCCGCGATCGCGCCGGACATGCCGATGTAGATGCCGTTGGCCATGGTGGTTCGTCTCGACTAGCCGTGCTTGAGCAGGTGGCGGAGGCGACCGGTGGCCTCGCCCATGATCTGGCAGACGCGCGACTCGGTGACGCCCACGTGCAGGCCGATCTCCTTGAGCGTCATCTCGCGCTGGTAGTACATCTCGAGGATCAGCTGCTGGCGCTCGGGCAGGCCCGCGATCGCGTTGCGCAGCCGGGTGTGGAGCTCGCGGATCCCGGTGGCCTCGTCGGGGCCGAGGGCCTTCGACGACAGCTCGATCATCCGCTCGGCGGGCCCGTCGTCGCTGCGCTGGAGATCGTCGAGGCTCAGCACCCGGACGCTGCCGATGCGATCGACCAGGCGGCGGTAGTCGTCGATGGTCATCTCGAGCGCGGCGGCCATCTCGTTCTCGAGCGGCGGCCGGCCGAGCTGAGCGGTGAGCTCCTGGCTCTTGCGCGCCAGTCGCTTGGCGGTGAGCCGCGCGTTGCGGGCCATGAGGTCATAGCGCCGCAGCTCGTCGAGGATCGCGCCCTTGATGCGGAACTCGGCGAAGGTCTCGAACCGATCGGCCTTGCTCGGGTCGTAGCGATCCACCGCGTCGAGCAGGCCGAGCGTGCCGGCGCCGATGAGATCGTCGAGCGAGACGTGCGCCGGCAGCGAGCGCGCCATGCGGGTCGCGATGCGGCGGACGAAGTCGAGGTAGCGCGTCGGATCGACCTTGGCGCGGGGCGACTCGGCGACGAGCGGCGGGTCGTTGGCCGCGGGGCCCGAGGGCATGAACGCGTCGGCGTGGGCACGGTCGACCGGCGCGTTCGCGGGGACGACGTCGCCGAGCTCGGATCCCACGTGCGCGTGGTCGGGCTCGGGCCCCGCCGTGGACGTCGTGTCGTCGGGCGGGGCGAGGGGCAGGCGTTGGGCCGCGGAGCGCGAGGGCTGGCGGCGGGCGATTCCGAGTCGAGTCACGGGTTCAGGCTCCCTTCTGACGGAGGAGGCGGCGCCAGAACAGGCGCAGCGCCCCTTCGCGGTCGTCGCGGTGATCTGCGCGCCCGAGGGCGTCGGCGGCGTCGAGGATCGCCAGCGACGCCGGCGATCGGGGGTAGGCGGTCAGCACGGGCTCGCCCCGCATGACCGAGCGGCTGATTGCGCCGTCGCGGGGGATCGCCCCGAGGTAGTCGAGACCGATGTTGAGGAAGCGATCGGCGAGGGCGACGAGTCGGCGGAACACCTGCTCGCCGTCGGCTGGGCCCGCGACCATGTTCGCCAGCACGTGGACCCGACGCACGGCGCAGCGGGTGCACAGCACCTTCAGCATCCCGTACGCGTCGGCGACGCTGGTCGGCTCGGGCGTGACGACCAGGATGATGTCCTTGGCCGCGGCCGCGAAGCCGATCGCGTTGGAGCCGATGCCCGCGCCGGTGTCGACGACGATCGCGTCGAAGCGATCATCGAGGCCGTCGACGGCGGTGAAGAGGTTCCGCCGGCCGGTGTCGCTCAGGTTGGCGAGATCGTGCTGTCCGGAGGCGCCCGGCAGGAGCCAGACGTTCGGCGCGCCGGGGATGATGACGTCCTCGATCGGGACCTCGCCGGAGACGACGTCGGCCGTCGTGTACGTCGGCGCGAGGCCCATGATGATGTCCATGTTGGCGAGGCCGAGGTCGGCGTCGATCGCCAGCACCCGGGCGCCGCGCTGGCCGAGGGCGATGGCGAGGTTGGCCGAGATGTTGGTCTTGCCCACGCCGCCCTTGCCCGAGGTCACCGCGATGACGGTGGGGCCGATGGGCGTCAGGCCGCTGCGCAGGGGAATCACGTCGCCGAGGTTGCCCGTCGACTCCGACGGCTCGGACTCGACGAGGGCGGGGCGAAGGGACTCGCGGGGGTTGGGATCGGACTTCATGCGCGTGCGCCTCCAAGGAGCAGGTCGACTACGACGTCGGGATGGGCGGGGTTGAGATCGTCGGGCACTTGCGGACCCGTGGTGAGGAACGAGAGGGGAATCTGCTCGCGCAGTCGCAGCGCGACGATCGACCCGATGGCGATCGCCTCGTCGAGCTTCGTCGCGAGGAGCGCGTCGGGCTGCGTCGGCCGGTACAGGTGGGCGATGCGATCGAGCTCCTCGGCCCGAGTCGCCGCGCCGACGCACAGGTGGGTGAACACCGGCTCGCCCGCGCGTCCGAGGCGGCGGCCGAGCTCGCCGAACGCCTCGGGGTGGGCGGGCGAGATGCCGGCGGTGTCGATGAGCACGAGCTCGGCGCCGTGGTGCTCGGCGAGCGCGGGCCCGAGGCCGTGGGCCGGCGCGATCGTCAGGGGAATGTCGAGGAGCTTGGCGTAGGCGCGCAGCGCCGCGGTGCCGCCGAGACGTCCGTCGTCGAGGCTGACCAGCGCGACCTTGCGCTCCTCCACGAGCCGGGCGCGCGCCGCGAGCTTGGCCACGGTCGTGGTCTTGCCGACGCCGGTGGGGCCGACGAACGCGACGATGCGGGCGCGATCCGTACCGAGGCCGGCCGCGGGCCCGAGCTGGCGCAGGATGTGCTCGCGCAGGCCCGCCTCGGCGTCGTGGGGCCCCGAGTCGGCGGGCAGGCCCTTCAGCCACGCCTCGCACAGATCGCGGGGCACCATCGCCGCGAGCAATCGGCGGCGCAGCGCCGCGTGTGGGGCGACGCCGCCGCGCATCGCGGCGAGGGCCGCCGCGGGATCCTCCTGGATCATCGCGCGCACCGAGGGCTTGGGCTGCTCGCGCATCCGCTCGGCCCGGCGCTCGGGGAGCAGCGCGCGGATCGGCGCCGGATCGGCCGGCGGCGGCGGTGCCGAGTTCGCGGCGTCCTCGGGCGCGGCCGCGGTGACCTCGAACAGCATGCCGCCGAGCAGGCCCAGGGCGCGGCCGGAGACGCGCTTGGTCTCGAGGATGACGGCCTCGGGCCCGAGCTCGCGGCGGACGAGCGCGAGGGCTTCGCGGATCTCTCGGGCTTGGAACGTGCGGGCTTCCATGAGGACTGCCATTCATTGCGGCGTTTCACGCCGCGTCGGTCATCTCCGGCGTTTCACGCCGCGTCGGTCGGTCTGCGTTTCACGCCGCGAGCTTGACGACCCCTGCGGTGGTGACCTTGGTCTTGGGGTCGAGCTCGCGAAGACTCATCACTGCAAGTCCCGGTGCATGTCGTGCCGCCAATGCGGCGACGGGGCGGCGGAGCTCTGGCGCGACGAGCAACAGCGGCTCGCCACCGGACTTCATGGCCGACAATGCCTGCTCCAGGCTGCGGACGACCCGCGGGACGAGCGCTGTACTGTCGGAGCCGGCCGGGGCGCGGCCACGCAGCGCGGCCTCGACGTCGGGGGCGAGCACGAGCGCCGCGAGCTGGCCGCGCTCGTCGACGAAGCGGGCGGTGATCTGCCGGCCGAGGCGCTCGCGCACCAGCTCGGTGAGCACATCGGGATCCTTGACGGTCCCGGCGTGGTCGGCGACGGCCTCGAGGATCGTCCGCAGGTCGCGGATCCCGACGCCCTCGCGCAGCAGGTTGCGCAGCACCTTGATGAGCTCGCCGAGCGGCAGCAGCGTCGGGACGACCTCCTCGACGAGCTTGGCCTGCGTGCGCGCCATCGCGTCGAGCAGCTCCTGGGTCTCGGCGCGGCCGAGCAGATCGGCGGCGTGCCGGCGCAGCAGCTCGGTGATGTGCGTGGCGGCGACCGTGGCCGGATCGACGACCGTGTAGCCGAGGAGCTCGGCGCGCTCGCGGTCGCCGGCGCCGATCCACACCGCGGGCATGCCGAACGCCGGCTCCTTGGTCTTCTCGCCCTTGAGCTCGCCTGCCGCGCCGCCGGGGTTGACCGCGAGCAGTCGACCGGGTCGCAGCATGCCCTCGCCGATGGGCTGGCCCGACAGCAGCAGCCGGTACTCGCCCGAGGGGAGGCGCAGGTTGTCGCGCACGTGGACCGGGGGCACGACCATGCCGAGCTCGGGCACGAGCTGGCGGCGCACCGCCGAGATGCGCTTCAGCAGGTCGCCGCCGCGGCCGCGATCGACCAGGGGGACCAGATCGAAGCCGACCTCGAGGGCGAGCAGCTTCACCTCGAGCAGGTCGTGCAGCGGCACCTCCTCGTCGCCGGGTTTCTTCGCCTCGCCCGGGTCGGGGGGCGGCGCCGCGGCGCGACGACGCGCGCGCGCGGCCGCGGCGAAGCAGCCCGCGGACAGGGCCACGAACGCGATCGTCGGCATGCCCGG
>LNFM01002486.1_pt1 | contig 49404 bp, 39 predicted proteins | sample 596031 | NCBI WGS metagenome assembly LNFM01 (sample SAMN04254537, study PRJNA301005) | activated carbon metagenome | isolation source: dual media filters at the Ann Arbor, Michigan drinking water treatment plant | place: USA: Ann Arbor
AGACGGTGCGCCAGCGCCTCGATCTCGTCGGCAGAGATGATCAGCGGCGGGCATATGGCGATGATGTCGCCAATGGCGCGGATAAACAGACCGCGCTCCTCCGCCGCCGCCGCAATGCGCGGGCCCACCTTGAGCACAGGGTCGAAGAAACGCTTCGGCTCGCGACTCTCCACCAGTTGCACGCCCGCCAAGAGGCCCCGGCCGCGGATCTGACCGACAAGGCGCGAGCCAGCGAGGTGGTGCGCGAGTCTCTCATGGAGCACAGCCTCCATGGCGTGGCTGTGCGTAACAATACCGTCGCCCTCGTAGATACGGATCGCCTCGCGCGCGACCGCGGCGCCCACCGGGTGGCCCGAATAGGTCATGGTCAGGCCGAACAAAGCGAGACGGTCGCTCTGCTCCAGCATGGCCTGGTACACGCGTTCATTGATCAGGAGCGCGGAAAGCGGGAAGTAGGCGCTGGTGATGCCTTTGGCGCAGACGATCATGTCCGGCACCAGCCCGGCGGTCGTGCAGCCGAACATCGCGCCGGTGCGGCCGAAGCCGGTCACCACTTCGTCGGCGACGAGCAGAATGCCGTACTTGCGCAGCAGCGTCTGCAATCCCGCCATGTAGTGTTCCGGCGGCACGACGATGCCGGCAGACGACAGCACAGGCTCGGTGAAGAAGGCGGCGATGGTGTCGGGGCCTTCGGCCTCGATCAGCGTCTCCAGCGATTCGAGCAGGCGCCGGGTGAAGGCGTCCTCGCCTTCGCCGTCGCGTGCGCCCACGTAGAAGTCCGGGCATTCGACATGCAGGAAGCCGGGCAGCGGCAGGCCGAACTGCTCGTGCAGGTAGCCGGCGCCCGACAGGCTGGCAGTGGCGATGGTGTTGCCGTGATAAGAGCGCCGGTGGGCGATGAACTTGCGCCGCTGCGGTTCGCCTTTCGCGTGCCAGTAATACCAGGCGAGGCGGGCCGCGCAGTCGTTCGCCTCGGAGCCGGTGCTGGCGAACCAGACATGCGACATCGGCACCGGCGCCATCGCGATCAGCTTCTCGGCCAGCTCAATAACGGGTTCGTGCGAGCGGTGGTTCGTCAGATGGTAGTAGGCAAGCTTCTCCATCTGGCGGCTGGCCGCCTCAACGAGACGCGTCTCGCCGTAGCCGAGCGAGACGCACCACAGGCCCGACATGCCCTCAAGAAATTCGCGCCCCTGAGTGTCGCGCACCCAAACGCCGCGTCCGCTTTCGATGATCAGCGGGCCACGGTCGATGTGCTGGCGCAGGTTGGTCAGCCCGTGAACCAGGTAGGCCTTATCCCGCGCCTCGGGCGAGTTGGGTATTGCGGTGGGGCCGCTCGCCTGAATCATGTCTATGCCATTCGGAGGTTTCACAGCAGCATCGCGAAAGCGGGGGGAAGATGACGAGCAAGGCAGCACGACTAGCATGACCGCGACGGAGGGGAAAACCCCGACGAATACGTCGTATTGCAGTGCTGATGCCTCCGATAAGTTCTGCTGAATTGTGGTCCGCTTATGCGCATGGGATACACGGGCCCGAGTGTCTCGTTTCGCCCAATCAATTGAGGAAATCGTGGTTTTTCCGGCCGTCAGCGCGGAATACATCATCGACCTGTACCATCGCTATATCCGCGACCCGAACTCGGTAGATCCGAGTTGGCTACCCTATTTCGAGGAACTGTGGGGCGGCGGCCCGGTCATCGGAAAGGCCGCAGACGCCGCACTCGATGCCGGCGCAGCGGGCCTCGTCAATGCCTATCGGCAGCACGGCCATATGGCGGCTGCGCTGGACCCGCTCGGATTGTGGCAACGTGAGGCGCCGCCCGACCTCGATCCCGCCTTTCACGGCATAGAGGCGGATGCGATGGATCGCAATTTCCCGGGAGACGCCGCGGCCAGAGTCCGGGCGACGACACCGCGCACGTTACTGACCCGACTGAGAGACATCTATTCGGGCACGATCGGCTTCCAGTGCGGTCACATGGACGACGCCGCGGCGCGGGCGTGGTTTTATGCGGCGGCCGAGTCCGGACTCGGTGAGCCCAGCGCGGCAGAGCGCAAGGCGGCAGCGCACGATGTGATTGCGGCCACGCAATTCGAACAGTTCCTCGGCCGCCGCTTTCTGGCGAAGAAACGGTTCGGCGCGGATGGCGCCGAGGCGATGGTCGCCTGGCTGAACGCAGTGTTGGCGCGTTCGGCGGCGCATGGCGTGCGCGATGTCGTGATCGGCGGAACGGCGCGCGGCCGCCTGAACGTCATGGCCAACGTCGTCGCCAAACCCCTGACCGCCCTGCTGCATGAGTTCAAGGGGCGCAGTCCGTTCCCGCCCGACGTCAAGGCTTCGGGCGACGTCCCGTACCATTTCGGTCACGTTGGCGAGCGCCATTTCGGCGATGCTGCGGTCTCCATCACGTATTGCCATAACCCCTCGCATCTCGAGGCGATTAATGGCGTCGCTGCGGGCCGGGTCCGTGCGCGGCAGGACGCGGAGGTCGACCGGGAGGAAGCGGTGCGCCGTGTCCTCGGCCTCCAGGTGCACACGGACGCTGCGTTCGCGGGCCAAGGCGTCGTCGGCGAAGTTCTGCAGCTCAGCCAGCTTCCGGCCTACCATACCGGCGGCACGATCCATTTCGTCATCAATAATCAGGTCGGGTTCACCACCGACCCCAAGCACGGCCGAAGCTCGGTGTATTGCACCGATATTGCGCGCGTGATCGGCGCGCCGGTGCTTCACGTCAATGCCGACGATGTCGATGCCGTGATCCGTACGGCGCATCTGGCGGCCGACTATCGCGCCTGTTTTTCCGCCGACATCGTCATTGATTTCGTCTGCTACCGCCGCCACGGCCATAACGAGCTCGACGAGCCGAACTTCACCCAGCCGGTCATGTATCGCCGCATTGCCAGCCACAGCACGGTGCACGACCAGTACATTCCGCGCGTGATCGCCGATGGCGTGCTGTCGCAGGACGAGGCCGACGCCATCGCCCAGCGCTGTTTCGGCGATCTCGATGCCGCCTACAGCGCGCTCGAGGCCTACCGGCCGAACCATGCGGGAATCAGGAGCGTCCGGCTGGCGCCCGTCAGTGCGCAGATAGCGCGGGCTACCGTCAGCGATTCTGCGACCGGGCTCGACGTCGAAACGCTCAAGCGCCTCGGCGAGGTGCTGTCCACGGTGCCGCCGGGGATCAACGTGAATGACAAGATCGCCAGGCAGATGAGGGATCGTGGAGTGGCGGTTTCCGGCGGCCAGGGCATCAACTGGGCCATGGGCGAAGCGCTGGCATTGGCATCGATGGCCGCGGAAGGCATCGCGGTTCGCTTTAGCGGGCAGGACACGCCCCGTGGCGCGTTCTCTCAGCGTCATTTTCTGGTTTTCGATCAGGAGACGGGCGATGTCGCCAGCCCGTTCGATCACATCGGGGAGGGGCAAGGCCGGTGCCGGTTCATCGGCAGCCCGCTTTCGGAGTATTCGGTGCTGGGCTTCGAATACGGCTACTCGATGGATGCTCCGGGTGGCTTCACGATGTGGGAGGCGCAATTCGGTGACTTCGCCAACGTGGCCCAGGTCATCTTCGACCAGTTCATTTCGAGCGGCGAGGACAAGTGGCTCGACGTCTCTGATCTGACCGTCATGCTTCCGCACGGGTTGGAAGGGCAGGGCCCCGATCATTCGTCCGGGCGCATCGAACGCTTCCTTCAGATGTGCGCCGACGAGAACATGACGGTCGCGAACTGTTCGACGCCGGCAAATCTTTTTCATCTGCTGCGGCGGCAGAAGTACACCAACCTACGCAAGCCGCTGCTGTTGTTTACGACGAAGTCGCTGCTACGACACCGCGCCGCGGTCTCGGATCTCGCAGCCTTCGGGCCCGGGACGCGTTTCAGGCCGGTCCTGGCCCCGGCGACGACGGGCAACGTGCGCCGCGTCATCCTGTGCAGCGGCAAGGTTGCCTACGACATCGAGGCTGCGCTGGCGGATGCCGGGCGCGATGACGTGGCGGTTGTCCGTATCGAACAGCTCTATCCGTTTCCGGAAAAGGAACTGGAGAGCGAGCTGTCGCGGTATCCGCGCGCGACAGTGATATGGTGCCAGGAAGAGCCTGAAAACATGGGAGCGTGGCAATACCTCGATCGAAAGATCGAAAAGGTACTTCGTACGATCGGCAATGCCGCAGAATGGCCTTGCTGCATCAGCCGCCCGGCGAACGCGTCGACCGCCATCGGCACGAACGACGAACATGCCGCGGATCAGGCCCGGCTTGTCGCCAGGGCAATCGACTTCACACAGGTCCACGGCGAGAGGCTGCAGGCAGCCAGACGCTAGATGCACCCCAACCGTTGTCAGGGCGAAGGCGGCTCCAATTTTCCGGTTTCTGCGGCTAGAATACAGTCCCGTGTATGAGGTGCCGGTATGGATCTGCGGCAAATCGAATATTTCGTCGCATTGTACGACGAACGGAGCGTTACCAAGGCTGCGACCCGGCTCAATGTCGTCCAGCCCGCGCTGAGCATGCAGATCAGCAGGCTCGAGCGGACCTTCAAGACAAAACTCTTCGACCGAAATTCGCGCGGGGTGGTGCCGACCGATGTGGGACGAACGTTCTACGGAATTTGTCAGAAGATTCTGGGCGACGTCGATGAAGCCCGGCGCTATCTGCGCGACGCCAGCGGAAAGATCGCCGGAAGCTTGACGATCGGTTTGATGCCTTCCGTCGCGAACAGCGTGCTTCCGGGCGTTCTCGCTCTGTACAAGGCCGAATACCCGGACGTGACGCTGCGTATCGTCGAAGCCTACAGTGGCAGTCTGCTCGATCAGCTCAATTCCGGAAAATTCGATCTGGCGATCGTCAACAATTCCAGCAGTTTGGGGCGTATCGCCATCACACCACTGTTTCGCGACTATCTCGTCCTGGTAACGCGCTATCAGCCGGGCAAGAGGCCGCCGGCCGAGATTTCCTCGAGCCGGCTCCAGGATTTCCGGCTCGTTCTGCCCTCGCAACGTCAAGGCATGCGCGCGCTTGTCGATTCGATGCTGGCCTCCAAAGGGATCAAGCTTCAGCCGGAAATCGAACTGGATTCGCTTGGACCGACGATCGAGCTGGTGCGGGAAAGCGACTGGGCCACCATCCTGCCGATCGTCGCGGTCAAACAAGCGGCCGATCGAAAAATGTTGCGATGCCAGCGTATTGTCGATCCCGAGATACCGCGGGAGGTGATTGTTGCGACGCCGATCACGCGGGCGCCGACGCTGGCCGCCGAACTCTTTCTCAAGATCCTCAAGACAGCCGTGACGAAGCTGCTGGAAGGCAAACCGTAAGTCGATCCGGAGCACCAATCATGGCCGAACATGGCATTGTCGTATCGCCTCCGCCGCCGCCGGCGCGCGCTCCCGCAAAAAGAGCGCCGCCGAAAACCGCGGACACCCACTTCCATATCTTCGAGTCGCGCGAACGGTACCCGCTGAGCCCGCAGCGCATGTACGATCCGGCGCTCTCGACCGTCGAGGACTATCGCCAGATGGCGGACGCCATCGGAATCGAGCGCATGGTCGTCGTCCAGGCGAGCATCTACGGCACGGACAACCGCTGTCTGCTCGACTCGATACAGCGATTGGGCCCGAAAAATACCCGGGGAATCGCGGTCGTCGACCAATCCGTGACCATGGAGCAGCTTAGGGAAATGGATGCCCGCGGCGTGCGCGGAATCCGCTTCAATGCGATCACGGGGCGCACGCCGATCGAGTGGTTGCCCTCCCTCGCGAAAATGATCGATCCGCTCGGGTGGCACATCCAGCTATGGACCAACAGCGAGCGACTCCTTCAGATAGACTCGATTCTCGACGACGTGCCGCTGCCGATCGTGCTCGACCACATGGGTCAGTTTCCAGCCGCTGAGGGCGTCGACGGCAATCAGTTCCAGAACATCCTGCGGCTGATGAAGGACGACCGGTTCTGGATCAAACTTGTCGGTTATCGCGTTTCCCAGTCGCCACCCGCCTTCGAGGATATCCGCGAGGCGACGGCGGCATTGGTTTCGGCGGCGCCGCATCGCTGTCTGTGGGGCACCGATTGGCCGCACATCTATCTTGAAGGCCGTCCGATGCCGAACACCACCGACCTCTTCGAATGCGTGACTGCGTGGCTGCCGGCCGCCGATCTGGAGAGAATCCTCGTGGAAAATCCCGCGCGGCTTTACCGTTTCGGGTAGAGGCTATTGCTATCAGAAATGGTGATATGACCATTCATCACCGGTGAATATCGCGGCCGCTGTCTCTGCACTACAAACGGTGAAAATCGTCGCGACGCAAGGACAAGAGTGCGAATTTTCGGTCGGGGAGGCTTTCCCGTTCGCATCCAGAATATAAGAAGCGGAGGACACGCATATGGCCAATTTGAAGGTTCTGGTCGCAGGCGGCGGCATCGGCGGAATCACGAGCGTGCTCGCGCTGCGCCAGCGCGGCATCGACGTGCAGCTGTTCGAGCAGGCTCCTGCCTTCGGAATGGTCGGCGCCGGAATTCAGGTGTCGTCCAATGCCGCCAAGATTTTGCTCAGGCTTGGCCTCGGTGAGGCGCTCAAGAAGGTTGCCACCTACCCCGACGGCCGCGACTATCGCGGTTGGGATACCGCCGAACGTCTCTATTACACGCCGCTCGGTCAAAAAGCCGAAGCGCATTTCGGCTCGCCCTATTACGCGGCGCACCGCGCCGAGCTGCTCGACGTTCTGCTCAGCGGCCTCGGCCAGCACGGCTTCAAACTCGGCTCACGCGTCGAGCGCGTCGACCAGGACGACAACGGCGTTTCGCTAACGCTGGCAGACGGCACCACGCATCACGGCGACATTCTGATCGGCGGAGACGGTATCCATTCGACCGTGCGCGCTCAGCTCTTTGGAAAAGAACTGCCGCGCTATACCGGCAACGTTGCCTGGCGCGGCCTCATTCCGGCCGAACGCGTGGCGCATCTCAATCTCGGCAATCTTGTCAGCGTCTGGATGGGACCGAACCGCTCGATCGTTTCGTATTATGTTTCTGCCGGCAAGACCTACAACTGGATCGGTATCAGCCGCACCAAGACCGAGCCGGCGCGTGAGTCATGGCTCGCCGAGGGCAAGATCGAAGACGCGCTCGCGGAATACCAGGGCTGGAATCCGATCATCCAAACCATCATTTCGGCGACACCGAAAGTGCTCAAGCAAGCGCTCTACGACCGCGAACCTCTGCCCGAGTGGCAGGATAGGCGGATCGTCCTGCTTGGCGACGCGGCGCATCCAATGCTGCCGTTCTACGCGCAAGGCGGCGCACAAAGCATCGAAGATGCTTACGTGCTGGCGGGCTGTATCGCCGAAGGCCAGGACAAGCCAATTGAGGCGCTGGCTCGCTTTGTGAAAATGCGACTGCCGCGCACGGCCTGGATGCAGGGCCTCGCACGCCGCGAAGAAGAGCTTTACCAGATGAACGACGAATCGACGATCAAGGCTCGGAACGAGCGGATGCGGTCCAATCGTATCCCGGAACATGCAACGTTCCCGCCCGAACAGGAGCGCCTGTACGGTTACGATGCGGAGGTCGAACTCAAGAAAAGCGCATAGCCACTGCGCATAGCAATAGTCCCGCGCGACAAGACGGGAAAAAACGGAGGAAGGAAATGCTGTTGAACAAACGAGTCGTGCTTGCGGGCTTACTCGCTGCTGCGAGCCTTGCGGCTGCGAGTAACGTGCATGCCCAGAACTATCCGAGCCGGCCGATCACCGTGATCGTGCCTTATGCCGGTGGCAGCGCCAGTGACGTGGTCAGCCGCGTATTGTTCGAAAAGATGTCGAGCATTCTCGGCCAGACGATCGTCGTTGAAAACAAGCCGGGCGCGGGCGGCAATGTCGGTACCGCGCAAGCCGCGAAGGCCACGCCGGACGGCTACACGCTGCTCGGCGTCGCCGCCGGTCCCGTGACGACGGGCTTGATGCTGTACAAGGATATCGGCTTCGAGGCCAAGGACCTCGTGCTGATCTCGCCGTTCGCGAGCTTCACCGTCGTCATCACCGCCAGCAACAAGCTCGGCGTCAACTCGGTCAAGGAGTTGATCGAGCGTGCCAAGAAAGAACCTGGTGCGCTGAACTACGGGTCGGTCGGCATCGGTTCGTCGCAACATCTCGCCGGCGAGTACTTTGCGCAGGTCACCGGTACGAAACTCACCCATGTTCCCTACCGGAACATCGCGCAGTTTGGTCCCGACCTGATGGAGGGCCGGGTGCAGCTTGGCTTCTCCTGGTACCCGAACGTCGCAGGGCCCATTAGCGCGAAGGGTGCGACCGCACTTGCAGTCGCGGGCGACAAGCGTTTGTCCGCAGTTTTGCCGGAAACGCCGACGACAGCGGAAGCAGGCTTGCCGGAGTACAAGGTCGATGGGTGGTTTGGGCTTGGCGCGCCGTCCGGGGTCTCAAAGGAGATTCAGCAGAAGCTTAATGCCGCGCTGCTCGAAGCGCTCAAGGATCCAAAGCTGCTCGCCAGCTTCGAAAAGATCGGGGCCGTACCGATTGGCCGTGGTCTTGATCAGTCGAAGAAGTTCTGGGACGACGAAATGGTCAAATACCGTGGCATTGTCACCAATGCCGGAATCAAGAGGATTGATTAGCGACGTATGGCGCGTGGCGGCGTTGGACCGGATCCAGCGACCGCCGGCGCCTTGATCCGGTATGGGTCCAGCGCGGCGTAGCTGCGCTAGTCTCTGACATCGCGCGGCGTCATGCCGTAGCGGCGCTTGAACATGCGGCTGAAATTCGACTGATCAACGAAGCCGCAGCGAAATGCGATTTCGGCAATTGAAATATGGCGGCCGGACGATCCGATCAGCATCTTCCGGGCGTTCTCAAGACGCGCTGTCCATATCGCCGCAGCGACGCTCTTGCCGTTCCGCGAGAACAACCGGTACAGGGTGGCACGCGAACAGCCCACGATGCTGGCAACCGTATCGGGCGAGAATTCGGGATTTGCGCTGTGGCGTTCAATCGCGGCGCAGGCGGCGATGTACAGTCCGTCGGCAACCTGATCGGCGTCATTGACGCCTCTGGCAGCCTTTTGCAAGGCTGCAAGTGCCATGCTGGCCGCGGCGTTTATTGTGACGGCTTGCTCAGCCGAGGTTAGAGTGCCTGCCTCATCTCCGGCATTGTGCATGTGGCTTCTTAAAAGGCTGGCGAGACCGCGAACATGCAGTCGCGTGCCGGCCAGACCGGTGAGATCGTCGCCAAGGATATCGGTCACGCTCTGACGCGGAATGATGAGGGCCAGTTCGCGATGTTTAGGCCGCGTGGCCCGCACCGGCTGGGAGTAATCGATGACATAGAGGTCACCGGAATTCAGCGTGAGCTCGCGTCCGTTCTCGACGGTTGCATTCGTGCAGTCGAGTACCAGGGCGATACTGATATCGCCGCGGCCATCGGCGGCGCAGCGCCGCCGCGTTCGGTTCACCCAGATCGGATCGGTTCGATGATCCCAAAGCTCGGCATTCGTGCCGGTCAGGCGGCGTAAGAGGCCATTGAAGCCATTGGCGCCGTCCGCGACGCGCTCGACATCCAGCCGTCGCAGCGCCGTATCGCGCCACAGTTCGAAGCGCTGGTGCGGTGGTACGCCGTCGGTGGTCAGCTCGAAGACCGCCGCCGCGGCAGCCGGGGTGGCTGTCGCAGGGGCGCCTTGAGACGCTGGGTCAAAATCCTTGGCCACAAGACACCGCTTTTGATGGATTGTACTCCCGGTGGGAGCAAAGTTCCATCAAACGAGCGGGCCGCGCCATTGCGTCGCACCTGAGAAGACGTGGTCACCTGGTTTCGTCGCAAGGCCAGCATAACTTGACGGTGGAGTTCGGAACGATCGACCGTTTTTTGTCGAGCTGTGCAGAAATCTACGGCGAGCAACGTCAGTTTGCGTCGTTTCGTCGTCGAATTCCATTTCTGGGGACACACTTCGACAAGACCATCGTGCACTAGCTTCGCGAGACGTCCGGTATAGCCACGAGACGTGGAGAACTAGACTTCTCGGAAAAATTGCATCAAGTTCCATGAGTTCTTTATCATGCTGAAAGTACTTGTAAATTGTGCGAGTTCCGCGTGCTTTGCGTGGTTACCGCGTCGATGGTTTCGGCGCGTTCACGCGCGTTCTTTGCGGTACGCCGGTGGGTTCTTTCAGGCGCTCTCTCGGTCGTATCTTGTGGGTTGGTAGAAAGCGCGCTGGCGGGCCCGGACGCTTGCGTGATCATCGGCAGCACCGCGGTCTGTTCGGGCAACCAATCGGACGGCGTCACCTTCGTCGATCAACCGGTCAATGCGATCGACATCACCAACCTGACAACCACGATCGGGCCAGCTGCCGGCACACCCGGCATTGAACTGCGAGCCACAACGGCGCCGGGGCCGCCGCCGGACCTGACGGTCACGACCGCCGGCAGCGTTATCGTCAACACGATCAATGGCGCCGCAATCGTCGTGGCGGGATCGGGAAGCGGAGGCATTGACGGGGCCGATGCGGCGGATCCGCTGGCCAGCGGTGGCGGCGGCACCGCGGGTGGCGCCGGCCATGCCATCAACATCGTCATCGGCGCCGGCGCGGTGTTGACGGCAAACAACAACGTCGTCGTCCAGAACCGCGATACGCAGTTCGGTCTCAACCAGCTTGCCGACACCAACGATGCGCTCGCCGTGCTGGATCGCGAGGCGACGCTGCGGCGGCAGGAACTGGAACTGCTGCCGGCTTACAATGACGCGAACGATCCCGACCTCAACCCACGCGAACTCATCACCCGCCGCACGCTCAATCTGATGACCCAGGCTGAGCAGGACGCTTACGATCTCAATCCCCTCATTTCGCCGCTGCTTCTGTATCCATTCATTCAAACGGCGCAGCCCGCGCTCGATCTGAACATCGCCGATCTTAACAAGCTCAAGGTCTATCTGGAAAATCCGCCGCTGCCGGAGGAAATGAGCAATTCCCTGCGCGGCGTTGTTGTGGCGCGCAGCACCGGCGGCAATGGCGGTGACGGCGGCGCGGGCGGTACGGTGGGCGACGCCGGGCCGCCGCCGACGGCGCCGGTAGGTGGCGCGGGCGGCGATGGTGGCTTGGGCGGCTCGATCACTGTGACCGTCAACGGTACCATCAACGCCACGGTGGCCGACCCGCTGACGCAAGGGTTGATCGCCGGCGTCCTCGCCATCAGCCGTGGCGGCAATGCAGGCGACGGCGGCAGTAATTCCATCGGCGTCTCGATCGCCCCCGGTCCGACACCGGGCGTGGGCGGCACCGGCGGCGACGGCGGCACGGTGACCGTGATCAACAACGGCACGATCAAAACCGAAGGCCTGGTGTCGCCCGCCATCTTCGCGCAGAGCGCCGGCGGCACCGGAGCAACGGGCGGCTCTTTCAGCGTGCTCGCGGGTGCCGGTTCGGCCGGCGGCAGCGGCGGCACGGTGACGGTGACCCATAACGGTGCCATCGACACCGCAGGCACCTACGGCTCCTACGGCATCTTCGCACAAAGCATCGGCGGCACCGGCGGTGTTGGCGCAACGGGCGGCACCGGCGGCGTCGGCGGTGCATCCGGCAACGCCATGATCGCTGTGAACGGCACTATCGTCACGGATGGGATTTTCTCGCACGGCGCCTTTGCCAGTAGTCTCGGCGGCAAGGGCGGCGCCGGCGGCGACGGCGGTGGCAGTGGCGGTGACGGCGGCTTGTCCGGCGATGCCGCCATCGCCGTATCGGCGACCGGCGTGATCACGACGGCCGGAAGCAGCGCCCATGCGGTGTATGCGCAGAGCAAAGGCGGCACCGGCGGGCCCGGCGACTCCGTCGGCGGTTTCTGGGTAACATCCGGCGGCGGCGGCAATGGCGGTACGGGTGGCAATGCCGCCATCGATAATCTCGGCGCGGTTTCGACCGGCGGCGACTACGCCTATGGCCTGTTCGCTCAGGCGCTCGGCGGCGCCGGCGGCTATTCCGGCGAGGCCGTCGGCTTTGTCGCCTTCAGCGGCGAAGGCGGTGGCGGCGCGCATTCCGGCACCGTGACGATAACCAATACCGGCACGGTCGCGACGGCCGGGGCCGGCGCCATCGGCATCTTTGCACAGAGCGTCGCCGGTGGCGGTGGAGATGCGGGTTATGCCGGCGGCTTTGTCGCTCTCGGCGGTACCGGTGGCAGCGATGCGCAGGCCTTGTGCACGACGCTCGACCGCACCTTCTGCAATGACGCCGGCGCGGTCACTGTCAACAATGCCGGGACAATTGTCACCACTGGCGCGTTTGCCGCCGGCCTGCTCGCCCAGAGTGTCGGCGGCGGCGGCGGCAATGGCGGCAACAGCGCCGGCCTGTTTGCCTTCGGCGGTGCCGGCGGGCCAGCCGGTCATGGCGGTGAGGTCATTGTCGTGAATTCCGGCGGGGTCGCCACCTATGGCGACTTGTCCTACGCACTGATTGCCCAGAGCATCGGTGGTGGCGGCGGTCATGGTGGCAACGCCACCTCGATCAGCGGCGCCATTCCCGCCGTGTCGATTGGCGGCACTGGCGGCGGTGGTGGCAATGGCGCGGCCGTTGACGTCACGAATACCGGCAGCCTTTATGTCCAGGGGCTTGCCTCGGTCGCTCTGTTTGCGCAGAGCGTCGGCGGTGGCGGTGGCAACGGCGGCAACGCATCATCGGTGGGTGGTACGCCGCTCACTTTGGCCATCGGCGGCAGCGGTGGCGGCGGCGGCCATGGCGGCGCAGTCACCGTCAGCAACGGCGGCACCATCATCACCAATGGCGACTTCTCCGATGCGATCGTGGCGCAGAGCGTCGGCGGTGGCGGCGGTCATGGCGGCAGTGCCTACACTTTCGGCGTTTCGGCCTTCGTCTCGGCGTCGGTGTCGCTCGGGGGCAGCGGCGGCGACGGCGGCGATGGAGGGTCCGTTGCCGTCACCAACACCGGCGCTGTCGAGACCTTCGACTACGATGCGCGCGGCATCTTTGCGCAAAGCGTCGGTGGCGGCGGTGGCCGTGGCGGTTCGAGTTCGGCAACCGCGGTTGCGGTAGCGCCGAACTATTCGTTGTCGGTTGCGGTGGCGGTTGGCGGCAGCGGGGGAGGCGGCGGCATCGGTGGCACGGTCGACGTCAATAATGACGGAACGATCGTGACGTGGGGTCCGGGCTCGCACGGTATCCAGGCACAGAGCGTCGGCGGCGGCGGTGGCAGCGGCGGCGACTCGTTTGCAAATGCTGTGGCCTTGGCCGGCTCCGGCACCATGGCGGTGTCAGTCGCCGTGGGTGGCACCGGCGGTGATGGCGGCGATGGTGGCGCTGTGACGGTGACCAATCGTGGCCTTATCCAGACCGCCAGCGATCGTTCGCACGGCATCTATGCGCAAAGTGTCGGCGGCGGCGGTGGCGATGGCGGCGCCGGCAATGCGACCAATTATGCCGACACCATGAACATGCTGCGCAAGCTGCAGGGCGGGCCGAAAGCGGTCAAGTCCTCGGCAACAACGGCGGCGACGTCAGCGGTCGCCTCGGCGAAAAAATTCTCGCTGGTCCAGTCGGTCAAGGATGCGGCGACGAATGTCGCCAATAAGGTCAAGTCGCTGCGCAATCTGTCCTGGTCGAAAGCGCGAACGACCTTCTCGAATCTCGCCAAGAGCCGCTGGCAGGATTTTACTAATGTGCATTCCTACGCGATTGGTATCGGTGTTGGCGGCGGCGGCGGAATTGCCGGCGACGGTATGGCCGTCACCGTCGCCAATATTGGGCAGATCAGCACCTTCGGCTCCGGCGCTTATGGCATCGTCGCACAGAGCGTCGGCGGTGGTGGCGGCATGGGCGGCGCGGGCTCCGCCAGTTCCGATGGCAGCATTGGCGTCGGCGGCGGCTGGGGCGGTAACGGCGGTGCGTCCGGTGACGGCGGCCTGGTGACCGTCAACAATTCCGGTCTCATTACGACCTTCGGGCCGTTCGCCTACGGCATTCTGGCGCAGAGCGTGGGAGGCGGCGGCGGCGTCGGCGGCATGGGGGCAGGGGACGGCGGCGGCATCAAGAGCGTCAGCATCAGCGTCGGTGGCGACGCCGGCAGCTTCGGCCATGGCAGCGCCGTCTCGGTCACTCAGACGGGCAACATCGTCACGCTCGGCACGCAGTCCTACGGCATCCTGGCGCAAAGCGTCGGCGGCGGCGGCGGCGTGGCCTATGCCGATATCGTCGGTTATGAACTCAATGACGATACCTCACCGCCGGGCAGCGGTGGCGACACCGTGGCGGCGAACTTCTTCGGGGCTGCGCTGGGTGGCAAGGGCGGCGCGGGCGGCAACGCGGGCAATGTCACCGTCACGGTCACCGGCGACATTCACACCGAAGGTGACGGCGCCCATGGCGTGTTCGCACAGAGCGTCGGTGGTGGCGGCGGCGTCGGCGGCAGCACAGCCGCGAAGACCTTTAGTTACAGTGTCGGCGCCGGGCCGCTCGGTACCTTCGGAGAATGGGATTCAAACGTCGCATTTTCGACGAGTGCGCTCATGGGCGGTACCGGGGGGTCGGCGGGCGACGGCGGCAATATCGAGATCAACACGGCCGGCACCATCACCACTGCAGGCGACTATGCCCATGGCATCGTGGCGCAGACCATTGGCGGCGGCGGTGGTTACGGCGGCGGCACCCACGGCGGTGTTTTGTTCGCGGCTCATGCCGGTTCAGCCGGTGGCGGCGGCGTTGCCGGCAAAATAACGATTACGCACAGCGGCGACATTTTCGCGAGCGGCCTGGATGCACACGGCGTCTTCGCCCAGAGCATGAGCGGTGTCGGTAGCACCGTCTGCGTGCCGGTTCTTGGATGCAGCAGCAGCGGCGGTACGCTCACCGGCCGCGGTGACGACATCGCCATTACCGTCAACGGCACCATCAGCGGCGGCTCCGGCAGCGGCGCCGGTATCGTGTTGTCCGGCGGCAAGACCAACACGATTGCCATCAACGGCGGTCTGGTCACGTCGCTGGCCGGCTATGCCATCATGGCCACCGACGGCGACGATACCGTCAATAATGCCGGCACCGTCACCGGCATTGTCGGCCTCGGCAACGGCGCCAACGTCTTCAACAACCTGACGGCCGGCACCTTCAACACCGGCGCCTATGTCAACCTCGACGGCGGTCAATTGACCAATGACGGCGTGCTGTCGCCGGGTGGCAAGAATGCCGCCGTCACTACGCTGTTCAGCGGTGACATCGTCCAGACCGCGGTCGGCGTTTACGCCGTCGATATACGGTTCGGCAGTTCGCCGTCCGACCTGATCGAGGCCGACGGTACCGCCGTCATCGCCGGTCAGGTTCGCTCCAACCTTCTGTATCTGATGCCGGGCGGGCCGATCACCGTGCTGACGGCAACCGGTGGCGTGACCGATGCCGGTGCGACGGTCGCGGATACGCTGGTAATGAATTACGGCCTCCGCTTTCCCGGAGCCGCCTTGCAGGTGGCGATCGAGAGCGTGAACTTCGCTCAGGGTAATACCGGCGGCCAGCGCTCCATCGGCGGCCACTTTCAGGGCATCTGGAATGCCGGCGGATCGGACAGGCTGGCGCCCTTCATGGCCTATCTGGCCAACTTCGAAGACCTTTCCGGCTATTCGCAGGCGCTCAATTCGCTCAGCCCGGAGGCCTATGCCGGCCGCTTCAATTCAACACTCACCGCCGGCCTCAGCTTCGCTGACGGGCTGATGAGCTGCTACGGCAACACCGGCACCTTTGTGGCTTTGCGTGAAAGAGAGTGCGTGTGGGCGCGGTTTGGTGGCGCCACCTCGACCCAGAATGCCACTGCCGAGAATGGCAGGTCCCGGGACGACACGATGCGGATGCAGGTCGGCATACAGCGCGCGCTCGCGCCCGACTGGTTTGCAGGCTTCGCGGTCGGCTATGACGAGACTCGCGTGAGCACCGATAGTTCGAGCACGAAATCCGAAGGCGGCACCATCGGCGTTTCGCTGAAGCGCCAGATGGGTCCGTGGCTCCTGGCCGGCGCGCTCACCGGCGGCTATTCCTGGTTCGAGACGGCGCGCAATGTGAATACGCCGGCTCCTGTCACGGCGCGGTCATCGTCGAGCCTTCTGTTCGGCGATGCCCGGTTTCGCCTGAGCTATCTCGCCGAATTCGGGCCGCTGTATTTTAAGCCCTATGTCGATGCCGACCTGATGTACCTGTATGCCCCCGGGTTTAATGAAACCGGCGCCGGCGCCCTCAATCTTCAGGTTCAGACGGCGACGAAGTTTCTGGCGACTGTGTCGCCATCGCTGGAGTTCGGTGCCTGGTACCGGCACCAAGACGGCAGCGTCATCCGCCCCTATGTCGCGGCTGGTGTCACGTTCTTCTCAAGCCAGCAATGGAGTGTCGATGCCCTGTTCGAAGGAACGCCGGGTGGCGTGGCGCCCTTCACCGTCAACACCCAGATTCCCCGGCAACTGGGCAAGGTGTCGGCCGGCATCGATATCCTCGGCGCCAACAAGTTTGATTTGCGGCTGAACTACGAAATGAAATTTGCCCGCGACTACGTGAGCCACACCGGCAGCGTGAAAATTGCGCTGCCGTTCTAAGGACTTCAGCGGCAGACTTCGATGCGTCCGGATCCGGAGATCGGGACGCATCGATTCATATCCGGGATGCCAGGCTGGGCCTCAGCCTTTGGATGACCGCGTCGCGGTCCAAGCGTCGCCGCCTTCGATCTGGCCGGACATCTTGTCCTCGGCGACGTCGCCGGAGTATTTGCGGCCGCCGGCGGTGAAGGTGATCTTGGAGCCGTCCATCTTGGCGTCGCTGATCGGCTGCGCCTTGCCGCCCACGGTCAGGTCGCCCGTCAGCATCTGATATTTCTGCGTCAACTTCAGCTCGCCTTCGCCGACACGCCAGGTGCCGCCGACCTTGGCTGGGATGACCCACTTCATGGCGCGGCAATAGGCCTTGCAGTCGCCGCCGGCGTCGATCCGGTCATCCGGCTCCCAGTCGCCCATGTCGAAGGTGTTCGACACCACGCGGGTGCCGGGCTTCATGTCCAGCAGCGTCGGGCGCAGTTGCACGTTCAGCGTCGGCAGCAGAAACAGGGTGATCACCGTCGCCTTCGAGAAGTCCGACTTGAAAATGTCGCCCTGGACGAAGGTGGCCATCTCGGTGACGCCTTCTTTCTGGGCATTGCGCTTGGACAGCGCGACCATGTCGGGATTGTACTCGATACCGTGGGCGCGCGTGCCGCGCTTGGCCGCGGTGATGACAGTGCGGCCGTCGCCGGAACCGAGATCGATCACGAAGTCATCTTTGGTGATCTTGGCCATGTCCAGCATCCGCTCCACGAGTTCCTCGGGAGTCGGCACCCAGACCACATCCTTGCCTTCCTGGCCCGAGTACGGCTTGAATTCCTTCGTCTCCGCCGGCGCCTTGGTCGCGGCCGGCGCGCTCTGGGCGTAAGCCCCGTTCAGGGTCAGCGCGGAAATTGCGCAGGCTAGAGCGACAGTACGGAACTTGGTCATCGGGTACTCCTGAAGGGAAATGGGCAGGTGGGTACCGGCATGACAACGGCGCGGCCTCGCTTCGTCAAGCGGGGGTGGCATCATATTTACGTCAGAACGGCCCGCTGGCGGCCTAATTCAGCTTCGCCAGCACATCCGCGACCGGGTTGGCGGTCCAGGCCCGGGTGACGAAATCCTGGTGGTTGACCTCGTCGTCGGTCGCCAGCAGCGCGACCCGTCCCCGCCAGAGATGGGTGCCCAGTTCCGTCGTGTAGCGGACATTCTCGGCTTCAAGCCGCTGCGCCAGCTCGCGGTGCTGGCGGCGGGTCGAGCCGGTATAGGCGCTGATGAAAACCGCGGATTGCGTCTTCTTGATCCACTGCGCGAAGCTGCCCAGTTCGCCGTACAGGGCATCGAGCAGCACCACGCCGCGCAGCCGTTTGCCGGCGCCGCCCTGGCGCAGGCTCCAGGATGCCGGCAGATAGCCGCCGCTATAAGCAACCAGAATGACGGGCATGGCGGCGAAGTGTTTCGCCGCGGCCGGCTTGCCGTGCAGGGCGGCAAGCTTGCGGCCGGCCTCGTCGAGGAAGCGGGCGAAGCCGCCGGGTTCGCCGAAGCGGCCGGGGCTGGAATTGGCGGCGTCGACCGCGAACTGCGGCGCGACCAGCACCGCGTTCATGCCGGACAGCGAGACCTGCTCGGGCAGCTTTTGCCGCTGCAGCACGTCGCGGCTGAGGTTGGCACGGTGGCCGTGGAAATAGACGACCATGACCGCCGGCTTGTCGATGCTGAAGCCGCCGGGAATGTGCAGCAGCACGCGGTTGTCGCTGAAGGTCTGGTCCTGCCACAGCACCGAGCCGCGCGCGGTGCGGTGGCCTTTCTGGCGGCCGTTGACGACATCGAGAAACGGCCGGTCGGTGCCCGGCCGCACGCCGTCATAGGGGAACGGCGCGGTGGCGAAGGCGATGAGCTCGGTCTTCGCAGGCGTCGTGGCCACGTCCGGTTTGGGCGGCGGCGCTGGCGTACGGGTCTCGGCAGGGCGGGCGGCGACCTGGAAGCGCGCGCCGGCATTACGCGGCGCCAGCGCATAGGCGTTGAAGTCGGGTCCGGCGCCGATGATGCCGGCTGACAAAGGTGTGGGCACGGCGTTCGACGGGATCGGCGCGATCGCGGCGGAGGCGTTGCGATCGGTGGCGAAGCTGCGCAGCAGGCCGTCAGCGGCCGGCCAGCGGGCAGCAAATGCGTCGGCGGGCGGTGGCGGAGACTGGCGGCTGGACAAAAGGCTGAGCAACAGGGCGGCAGGCAATATCAGCAGCAAGGCGATGCCGGCGAGGCGCCATGAGCGGCGGGGTGCTGCGCGGCCGATGGCGGGAGCGGCTGACATGTTCGTCGCGACCGGTGCAAGGCGTGGACAACCCGTTCAGACGTGCGGGCCGCCGTTGCCAAATGGACCGATTCCCATTGATGCTCGCAAGCGTGAGAATCCGGCTCGTTTTGCCAATCGGCAGTCGTCGCACCGTTTGGTCAATTTTATCTTAAGGCGGGGCGGAACGGTACGGCGTGAGCGGGCGAGGCGGGGCGGGGGCCCTGGTCCCGGCGGGAACGGCAGGGCCGCACCCGAAGCAGCATGACAAGTCGCCATGAAAAAGCTGAGCTGGGTTTTCGTCTGTGCCGCAAGCCTGATTGGCTTTGCGCTCGGCTTGAGTGGCGCCGCCGCCGCGGCCAGCGCCAGTGCCAATGACACCGCACGCTTTCTCGCCGGCCTTGCGCCATCGGCTGAGTCGCCGCTGGCGCCGCTGACGCAGGACAAGACCTGGCAACGCTACGCCGCTGCCATGGACAGGGCCTTCGCCGACAATGACAGCCGGCAGTTGTCGCGCATTCGTGTCTGGTCGGCTGCCAACCTGAGCGCGCCGCGCGACACGCTCTACTACATGTTCAGCGGGCCGGACTTTCTCTACGCCAATGCCTTCTTCCCGCACGCCACCACCTATGTGATGGCGGGGCTCGAACCGCCGGGCGCTGTGCCCGACCTGATGGCACTGAAGCGCGGCGCGGTGCCGGCGGTGCTCTCCAGCGTGCAGAACGCGATGCGCACGTTGCTGGCGGCGAGCTTCTTCGTCACCGCCGAGATGAACACCGACCTTCAGGCCAGTCCGCTGCGCGGCACGCTGCCGGTGCTCTATGTGTTTCTGGCGCGCTCCGGCAAGACCATCCGCGACGTCAGTCTTCTCAATATCGATGCGAACGGCGAGCCGATCGCCGGCACCGGCCCGCAGGCAAAAGCGGCGTCGCGCGGTGCGCGCATCGTTTTCGCCGCCGCCGATGGCCGCGAGCAGGTGCTGTATTATTTCAGCACCGACCTCACCAATACCGGCATCAAGCGCAGCGGCTTTCTGACGTTCGCGGCGCAGCTTGGCGAAGGCGACAGCTTCGTCAAGAGCGCGTCCTATCTGATGCACGGCGGCGAATTCTCGCAGGTGCGGGACTTCCTGCTGCGCCACAGCGCGACGTTGCTGCAGGACGACACCGGCGTGCCGCTGCGGCTGCTCGATACCGCCAAGTGGGAGCTGTCGCCGTTCGGCAAATATCTGACGCCGATCCCGGTGTTCGAGGGCGTCTACCAGGCCAAGATGCAGGACCTGTTTCGCAAGAATGCCGCCAAGGCCATCGATTTCGGCGTCGGCTATCGCTGGCGGCCGGGAGAGTCGAACTTGCTGCTGGCGACGCGGCGCCGCGTGGATACGGCGTCGCGGAATTGAGGGCAGGGTCAGTCGGTGCGTTCGATGCGGTGCGACACCGCCTCGGCCGCCTGACGCACCAGCCCGGATGTCGCCAACACCGAATCGAGATCGCGGCCGAGCAGGCCGATCGACGCGACGGGCTTGCCGCCGGCGCTGACCATGGCGGCGACCGCGTAGAGGCCGGGCACGTGCTCGGCATTGCTCAAGGCGAAGCCCTTGGCACGGACTTCGGCGAGGTCTTGCTTCAACGCCTTGTAGGTGGTGATGGTGTTGGGCGTCAGCGCCTTCAGACCCTCGGCGGCGATCATCGCCTTGACCTGGTCCTCCGGCAGATGCGCGATCAGCGCTTTGCCCATGGCCGAGCAATGCAGCGGCACGATCTTGCCGAAGCGGGCATAGAGCACCGGCAGCGACGGCTTCTCGGCGCCGGCAATGTGCAGGATGCGGTTGCGGTAGAGGATGCCGAGATTGGCGCGGCGGCCGGTGTCCTTGGACAACTCCTGAAGGATCGGCATCGCCTCGGCGCGCAGCCGCGTGGTGTCGAGCACCTTGGCGGCCAGCGGCAGCGTAGCGAAGCCGACATGCAGGCGGCCGAACTCGTCCTGCATCAGCATGCTTTCGGCGGTGAGCGCCTGCACGATGCGATAGCCGGTAGGGCGGGAGATGCCGGCGGCGATCGAGGCCTCGGCGATGGTCAGCGGCCGCTCGGCGCGGGCGACGGCGTCGAGCAGCGACAGCGCCTTGCGCAAGGTTGTGATCGACGAACTGCCGTTTTCGGCGGAAGGAGCTTGGGGGCGGGATTTGGCCGTCGGTTTGCGCATCGCATCCGCTGATTACGATATTTGTCTCAGCCCGTCCACGACCCACCGTTCATGTCGATCACCGCGCCGTTCACGTAGCCGGCACCCGGCGTACAAAGGAAGAAAATGCCGTGGGCGATTTCTTCCGGCTTGCCGAGCCGGCCGACCGGAATGCGGGCAATGACCTGCTCCATGCGGCGCTCGGTCATGCGGCTGAGCCGCGGCGTCATGGTGGTGCCGGGCGCGACCGCGTTCACGGTGATGCCGAGCGGCCCCAGTTCCACGGCGACGCGCCGCGTCAGGCCTTCGACGCCGGCCTTGGCGGCCGAGTAATCCAGCGGCGCCCCGACGATGCCGCCGCGGCCGGCCACCGAAGTCACATTGACGATGCGGCCGTAGCCGGCGCGCTTCATCACTGGCGCGACCAGCCTGATCGCCAGGAATTTGCTGGTCAGATTCCATTCGATGCCCTTGCGCCAGCCGTCCTCGTCGATCTCGTCAAGGCGCGGCGAGGCGGTAAAGCCGCCGGCGCAGTTGACCAGGATGTCGATGCGGCCCCACTGCCGGTCGACCTCGGCGAAGGCGGCTGCCATGTCCGGGCCGGACGTGCAGTCGCCCTGCAGATAGATGACGTGCTCGCCGTGGCGCTTGATCGCCGCCACCGCGGCTTCGCCATTGGCGGCGTTGCGGCCGATGACCGCGACCTTGGCGCCGCCGGCGGCGAAGCGTTCGGCACAGGCAAGCCCGATGCCCTGGGTGCCGCCGGTGACGACCGCGACCTGGCCGGTGACGTCGTTAAGCGCGTTCAGGTCGGTCACGCGGACTCCGTATACAGGTCGGCATTGGACAGAAACAGCTTGGCGCGCTTGAACATGGCGTAGTCGATCATGTTGCCTTGGTACACCGTCGCTGCCTTGCCCTCCGCGACCGCCTTCTCGAATTCCACCACCATCTGCTTGTATTTGGCGACTTCCTTCAGATCGGGCTCGTAGATTTCGCGGGCCGGGCCGATATGGCCGGGATAGATCAGCGTGCGGCCGTTGAAGCCGAGGCGCTTCGACACCGTGCAGTCGCGGCGCAGGCCGTCCTCGTCCTTGACGCCGCTATAGGCGCCGTCGAGCACGTACGGCAGCTTGGCGGCGCGCGCGTCGAGCAGGCTCTTCTGGCGCGGATACATCAGCTCGTAGCCTTCGATGGAGAACGAGCTCTTCATCTCGGCCTGTAGGTCGCCGTCCTCGGCGCTGCCGTAGACGATGCTCTCGACACGCTGGGCGGCGGTGCAGGTGTCGAAGCAGTTGCGCACGCCGAGCGGCGTCTCGATCAGCAGGAACAGCTTCACGGTGCCGGCCGCGATCCCGGCGGCCTTCTCGGCCTCGCCGATGATGACGTCGGCGCGCTTGACCTGGTCGGCGTGCTCCACCATCGGCAGGATGATGCCGTAAAGGCCTTTGCAGACCACGGTGCGCAGGTCGCCTTCGAGGAACCGGTCTTCGCTGTTGACGCGCACCAGCGAGGTCAGCGGATAATCGGGGATGACCTTGACCAGATCGTGCCGCACCGATTCCTTCAGGTTGACCGGCACCGCGTCTTCGAGATCGAACACCACGCCATCCGGCGCGAAGCGCGGGCCCTTGTCGATCAGATCCTTGCGGTTGCCGGGCACGTAAAGAGTGATCAGCGGCTTCTTTTTGCTCATAACATTACTCCCTAGGGGACGCGACCGACGGTCTTTCGCCGTCAGATGATTCCGTTCTTCGATAATTCCGCGATCTGCTCCGGCGTCAGGCCGAGTTTGCCGAACACGTCGGCATTGTCGACGCCGAGGGCGGCGCCGACGCGATTAACGCGACCGGGCGTGGCGCTCATTTTCGGGAACACGCCCTCCATACGCAGCGTGCGGCCGTCGACATCGACGTGCTCGATGATCATTTCGCGCGCCTTGGCGTGCGGGTCGGCCATGATGTCGGCGACGTTGTTGATCGGGCCGAACGGCACCTCTGCGGCGTGCAGCACCTTGGACAGCTCGTCGCGCGTATGCTTGGTGGTCCAGGCCGTCACCAGTCTGTCGAGCTCGTCGACATTCTTGACGCGGTTGCTGTTGCTGTTGAAGCGCGGATCCTTGACCAGGTCCGGCATGCCCATGAGTTCGAACATGCGGATGGCGGTCGTCTGCGTGGCGCTGGCGATGGTGATCCAGCGGTCGTCCTTGGTCTTGTAGGTGTTGCGCGGCGCCGAGGTCGGCGCCCGGTTGCCGATGCGGCGCGGCGCGCGGCCGGTGACGTGCTGCACCAGGGCATTGGGACCGAGGATCGAGAACAGGCTTTCCCAGATGCTGACGTCGATGACCTGGCCCTTGCCGGTGCCGACGACGTCGCGGCTGTAGACCGCAAACATCGCGGCCATTGTCGCGTAGAATCCGGCACAGGTGTCGGCGAGCGGAAACTGCGGCAGCGTCGGCGGGCCGTCGGGTTCGCCGGTCATTTCCGCAAAGCCGCTCATGGCCTCGGCGATGGTGCCGAAGCCGGGCTGACTGGCATAGGGTCCGGTCTGTCCGTAGCCGGTGAGGCGGATCATGATCAGGCGCGGATTGATTTTGGCGAGATCCTCGTAGTGGATATTCCACGCCTCGAGCCGGCCGGGCCGGAAGTTCTCGATGAAAATGTCGGCGTCCTTGAGCATGTCGAACAAAATCTCGCGGCCGCGCGGCTTCGAGATGTCGAGCGTGATCAGCTTCTTGTTGCGGTCGTAGTACTTCCACCACGGATTGATGCCATCGACGGTGAAGCCGAAGTCGCGCAGCGGATCGCCCTTCTTCGGATGTTCGACGTGAATGACCTCGGCGCCGAAATCGCCGAACAGGCGGCCGCACAGCGGACCGGCGACGACGGTTGCGCATTCGACGACGCGCAATCCCTGGAGGGCCGATGGTTTCAGGGGGGTGTCAGTCATGATGGCCGCCAATTCCTGCAAAAGTCCGTCCACGACCACTAAAGCGGGCAAAAATGAAAGTCAACAAACTGTCTAATATGGTGACATATTGTCCGCATAGTGAGATTTCGTTTGTGGTTCGGGCTGGCTTTGCCTAGGGTGGGGCCGGATCCGACACCTGACAAACGGGGTGCGGCAGGAGGACAAAATGACCGATCTTCGCAATTCATTCAGACTGACCCGGCGCGTGGCGATGGCCGCGGTCGCGGCCTGCGCCATGGCGGCGCTGACGCCGCTGCAGGCCAACGCCCAGGCGTGGCCGAGCCGCACCATCACCATCATCGTGCCGTTCGCGGCGGGCGGCGGCTCCGACATCATTGCGCGCATGATGGCGCAGTATCTCGGCGAGGCGCTCAAGGTGCCTGTCGTCGTCGAAAACCGCGGTGGCGCCGGCGGCAACATCGGCATGTCCGCAGCGGCCCGCGCCGCGCCGGATGGCTACACGATCATGACGGTGTCGAGCGCCTTTGTCGTCAATCCGAGCCTTTATGAGAAGCCGCCTTACGACGCGCTGAAAGACTTTATCCCGCTGGCCAATGTCGGCGCCGCGCCGGACGTGCTGACGGTGCCCGCGAACTCGAAATACAAGACCTTCAAGGATTTCATTGACGACGTGAAGGCGAACCCGGGCAAGATCAACTGGGCTTCGCCCGGCGCCGGCACGACGCCCTATGTCGTCGGTGAGGCTCTGAGCCACAAGCTGGGCATCAAGATGGTGCACGTGCCGTTCGGCGGCGCAGGCCCGGCCATGCAGGCCGCGATCGCCGGTCAGCTCGATATGTACTCCGCCAATATCGGCTCGGTGCTCGGCCAGATTCAGGCCGGTACGCTGCGCCCGCTGGTACAGACCGGCGACGAGAAATGGCCGGATCTGGCGGACGTGCCGCGGCTGGCGGATGTCGGCATCAAGGACATTACATCTGAGAACCACCAGTCGATGTATCTGCCAGCGGGCACGCCGAAGCCGATCGTCGACCGGCTTGCCAAGGAAATCCACGCCATCCTGGCGCGGCCCGAAGTGCAGGAGCGGATCTACAAGACCGGCCTCAAGGTCGTGAACGAGGGTCCGGTGGAGTTCAAGAAGCGGATCGATATGGAAGTCGCGATGTACAAGGATCTGATCGAGAAAGCCGGCATCCAGAAGATCAAGTAACACGCAAGCTGCGCTTGCCGCGACGCCGGGGCCTTGGCCCCGGCGTCTTGCGTTTGGCATGTCCGGTCCGGATTAGCTGCCTTGTCATTTCTGCGGTAAACGTCATTGTCGGAAAATGGTGCTTATCGGTGCAGACTAACGACATGCAACTCCTGACCACGTCCGAAGCGGCCGCCTATCTGCGGCTCAAGGAACGCAAGATCTACGAGATGGTGGCCGAGGGCACCGTGCCCTGCACCAAGGTGACCGGGCGCTGGCTGTTTCCCAAGGCCGAGCTCGACCACTGGCTGGCCGCGAGCGTATCGCGGCCGGACGGCATGGCGCGGCCTGAGCCTGCGCCGATTATCGGCGGCAGCCATGACCCGCTGCTGGAATGGGCGCTGCGCGAGAGCGGTTCGGGGCTTGCGACTTTGGCGGTCGGCAGCGAGGCCGGTCTGACGCGCTTTGCCGCCGGCGACATTCTCGCCGCCACCATCCACCTGCATGCGCTGGAAAATCCCGACGCCGACGCCAATGTGGCGGCGATGAAGAGCCGCGGCGACATGCGGGACGCGGTGATGATCGCGTTCTGCCGCCGCGAGCAGGGCTTCCTCACGGCGCCCGGCAATCCGCTCAAGCTCGGCGCCATCGACGACGTCATTGCGCAACGTGCGCGCATCACCATGCGGCCGGCCGGGGCCGGCGCGCAACTGCTGCTGCTGGCGCTGCTGCATCGGGCCAACACACCGCTTGAGGCGCTGACCGCAGTCCAGCCGGTGTGCCCGACCGGGCCGGATATCGCCCAGGCGATCCGCGCCGGCCGCGCCGATACCGGCATCGCGACGCGCGCGGTGGCGGTGGCAGCCGGGCTCGATTTCGTGCCGATCGCCTGGGAGCCGTTCGACCTGGTGATGCGGCAGCGCGATTATTTCGGCCCCGCCATGCAGGCGCTGGTGCGGTTCTTCGCCTCGGAACAGTTGGCGGCGCGGGCGCGCGAAATGGGCGGCTACGATCTCACCGGCAGCGGCGCCGTGCGCTTTGCCGGCTGATCTCTGCTATAAGCCAGTCCATGAGCACAGACACCAACGCTTGGCCGACCGAACTGCGCCTCAGCAAGGACCGCAAGACGCTGACCGTCACCTTCGAGGACGGCGAGAGCTTCGATCTCGCGGCTGAATATCTGCGGGTGAAAAGCCCGAGCGCGGAAGTGCAGGGCCACGCGCCGGACCAGCGCAAAACCGTGCCGGGTAAGATCAACGTCGGTATCATGGAGGTGCTGCCGGTCGGCAATTACGCGGTGCGGCTGTCGTTCGACGACATGCACTCGACCGGCATTTTCGGCTGGGACTATCTGCTCGACCTCGGCCGCAACCACGCCCGCTACTGGCAGGAATATCTCGACGAACTGGCGTCCAAGAACATGACGCGCGAGCAGGCCGGGAAGCGGTAGGCGACACTATCTCCGGTTGTGACGCCGCGATATTCTCCCCCTTTTTAACCTCGGGGGATAGCATCATGGTCGCCAAAGTCGCCTTGCATAAGGTGCTGGAGAAAATTCAAAGCCGGACGCTGAGCGAGAAGGAAGCGCATCGCTTCTTCACCGCCAAGCCGAAGCCGGGCATGCCGTTCGACTTCGACATCGGCATCAATACCGATACGGTCGACGTCGAGAACGCGCCGAGCGCGCAGGCGCTGGCCGGGCCGATGCTGCGCGACGCCGGCATCGTGCTCGACTTCAACCGCATCGCCGCAACGGCCAAGCCGGCCAGCTTCAAACGCAAGCTGCCGCTGATCGCGGAAGGCGACTCCTGGTTCAAGCTGCCCGAGGCCGAACCGGTGGTGCCCAGCACCATGATCGATTTCCTGCAGCCGAATTTTGCCACCATGAACCTCGCGCACTGGGGCGACACACTGGCGCACATGGTGCTGAAGGGGCAGTTCTGGCCCTTCCTGAAGTCGTCCGATGTGCTGCTGTTTTCGGCCGGCGGCAACGACGTTCTCGGCGGCGGCGAGCTGTGGCGCTTCCTCGAGCTGTTCGACGTCGATCACGCCAAGGCGTCGGACGCGCCGTATTATCTCAACCCGGATTTCTTCGCCAACCTCAACGTCGTGATCGGCACCTACGATGCCTTGATCCGCGAGGTGAAGCTACGCACGCCGCACGTCATCGTGCTCGGGCATGGCTATGACTACGCGATCCCGCAGGATAACGGGCCGTGGCTCGGCGGGCCGATGGCGCGGCAGGGCCTCGACCCGCTGCACCGGCCGGCGCTGTGCAACGCCATCGTCAAGGTGATGATCGACCACTTCAACAACCGGCTGAAGGCGCTGCAGGGCGCACACGAAAAGAATTTCCGGTTTGTCGATCTGCGCGGCACCATCAAGGACACCGAGTGGTGGGACGAACTGCATCCGCGCGAGGCCGCGGCCAGGAAGCTGTCGGCCAAGCTGGTCAAGGCGGTGCAGGGTCTGCCGGCCTCCGGCGACACGCACGAGTCGCCGTTCGAGGCGCACTTCGAGAAGATGGTGGCGTAAAGTTTACGGTGCGGAGAAGAAGGAAATGGTGGGCGGTATAGGGATTGAACCTATGACCCCACCCGTGTGAAGGGGAATACAATCTAAGCAGATTCAATGAGATAGCTTCGCAGATCAACATTTTCCCCGGATATTCCTGCTGGGCAGTCCCGATGGGTGAATGGCAGTGCTATCTTGCCGTGCTGCACGAGTCGTCGTTTCAAAAGCGGGGCGCACACAATGAGCACTAAAGGCGGTGGCGGTTCAGTAAGGGGAGGCGGTCACTCCGGCGGCTCCGGTCCCTCGGGCGGGTCGCGCGCCGGACAAACAAGCGGCGGCGTGCGCACGGGAAATAGTGGCGGGAAGCCTGGCGGTGGTTCCGATGGCGTCACAAAAGGCGCAGGGACACAAGGATCCACGGGAGGTGGAAAGGGAGGTGCGGCGCGAGGAAGGTGATGCCGCCAATGACCGGAGCGGCGACCGCAAGTTTTACGCCAATCCAGTACCGATGCGCGTTCTCTGTTAGAGTTTTATTGTTTTCGTCGATCCATTGTTGATAGTTCTCGCATTCTCCACCGAGAGCTATCGCAAGCGTATCGTCGTCACGCACTGAAAACCATTCTTTTGGTTCGTTGCCGGGTGGCTTAAATTTTACCGGCCGCGCACACCGCAAGAACATGCCAGCCGCGACAAGCAGCGTCGCCGCCGTGACTGCTCCCGCCATAGCGGTATCGACCGCCTTGAACTGAGAGAAATTTGCGATAGTCGCTGTCGTGACAGCAGCGGCAAACGCCGCGCAGATGCCGGCTGAAACCATCGCTCTTTGATCCGCGGCCAGCGCAATGCGCAACTGCGCATCAAGTCTAAGTTCGCCCTGCTTTAAAATTACCTTCGCCATCTCTGGATCGGCGCTTGACCAATCCAGATCGAATTTGCCCTGACGGCGCGTTTCCTCGGGAGCGCTCATTTCGAGTGCCTGGGAATCTGCTTCAGCGCTGGAAGCATTTCACCCGCCCGTGCATCCTCACTCGGCACCACGTGCGCATAGCGGGAAGCCGACTGCTCTGACCGCCAACGTCCGGTGCCGACGAGGCCCTTGGTATCGCGGCCAGCGTAGCGGCGCATCCAGGTCGCATACGTGTGACAGAACGTGTGGAAATTGACCCAGTCGAGGCCGTGAGCCTGCTTGACGGGCTGGCCGCTGCGCTTCTCGCGCTTCGGCTTTTCCAGGCCGCTGGCGAGGGCGCAGGCGGCGTTAAGATGGTTTCGTAAGCCGCCGCCCCGGTGGAAGCGGAAAACGCGGCCGTCGCCCCGCTCTAGGCCGCGCGGATGGTTCGCCAGGTCGGCGACCAGGTGCGGTGGCAGGAACACGGCGCGCGGGTCGCCATTTTTCGAGGTTCGCACATAGGCGAACGACTCAGTAAGCCGAACCTCGTTACAGGTCAGCCGCAGGGCTTCGCTGATCCGGCACCCGGTGTAGCACAGGAAGCGAATAAGGATTTCAAACTCCGGATCGATCTTGGCTGCGCCGGCGAAAATGGCTTCGGCCTGCTCGGGCCACAGCCACCGGGTGACGACGCGGCCCCGCGACCCCTTTGGCCGGCGCAGCTTGAAATCGTATTCCGGCCCGGCATGTTTCAGGATCGCCGAGATCGGCGAGTACACTTGGCGGTTCTTTGTCGCGGCCGTCGCATTCGGGTAGAGAGTGTCAGCCGCAAGCTCGATCGCCACCTGCTTGATTTGCCGGAGCGGCGTTTGGCCAAAATGATTGATCAACGGCGTCAGGTAGCGGCGTTCGCCGCCGGCCTTCATGTAGTTGATGGCGGCGGCGGCAAAGTCGAGTTCGTGACGAGTGACAAATTCGCCCCGCTCGATCTCTTCTTCCCAAAGTCGAACGAATTTCGCGGCGACTGACCGCTTGCCAGTGCGAGTGCTTCTGTCAACGTGCTGCCCGAGATAGGTGCCGCGCACCGACCAGTACGGTGTTTTGCCTTGGCGCGGCGGGATGAGTTTAAGCGGCATCGGGTCAACTCGCGGATATGAGTTTCGATCCTAGCAACATCCGTCGACGAGAAAAGGCGGTTTCGGCCAGCCTGCAAAAAGAAAGGCTGGCCGTGATCGTCCGCGGGATTTTCCCGCAGCCATTCCCGCAGCCAGCGCGCTGTCTTGCGCAAGCGCGCTGCCGCCTCGTCGATCGTGATGAGGGTGCTCATGTCGAACCTGATATGAATTGGTGCGGCCGTGTCGTCCTTGACCCGGACAATGAAGCGTGAATCTCGCGGGGGCCGGGAGGTCGACTTTCCTTTCAATATCGACGGGCCGCGCGCCGATCGGATACTCCCCCCGCGAGACTATCGTCAGTTGCCGGGGTTCAGGTACGTGCCCCGCCAGTCGGCCAGGCCGCAGCCGAAATCCAGTGTCGCGCGGAATTCAGTGCCCAGCGTGGTCCAACCTTCCAAGGTCGCCAGGCTCGGCCCGGCAGCGCCGTTGAGATAGCCGATCACCACGGTCGGAATCTCGGACGGATCGGCGAACAGTCGCCAGGCGTTGCCGCTGAATCGGGGCTCGATGTGCAGAGTGATCTTGCCGGCGAACGGATTGACGTCCGAAGTTTTCGCGGCGGCAATGGCCGCCAGCATTTTTTCCGCCTCCGTTTCCTTGGCCGCGCCGACGACCAGGTGTCGCGGCGTGATACTGACCGGCGTCACGCCGTCGAGGCCCTTCATCTCGCGCATGGCCTTGCGGGCTTCGGTGAAGCCGGCTTCGCCAATGACTGCACCCGACGCGGCCTTGTTGCCACGGGCGGTCGTGTACAGCGGGTCGCCGTCGTCGAGATCAGCGCCGTCGCCGGAATTTGCCGTGAACAGGCTAACGATCAGCTTGGCCTCAAGCTCTGCCGAAGAACGCCCCCAAGCGCGGCTAGAATCCGCAAACGCGTTGAGGTCGTCGTTGATCAGGGCATTTCGGGAGATTGAGAAGATTCGCGCATAGGTCTTGAGGCGGAATCCCTCCTTGGCCTCGCTTCGGCTACCGTATTTAATCTCACCGCTTTCCAGAACTTCGAGCAATTCCGGCGCGTCGGAGATTTTGACCATCGTCGTCGGCCGGAAATCGGCGGCATCGCGGCGAACGGCCAGGGCCTTCAAGGGGCACTCGGCTGCCTTATAGGCGTCGAGCATGACGCGGTTGCCGGCGCCGAGCAGCAGCGTCGGGAAATCGCTCGTGGTGTGATAGCCGCCGGCAGCGCCCCATCCGGCGTGGCGCGTCATGACCTGTTCGGCCAGGCGATCGCGGTTCGCCCAGGTGACTTTCTCGCCGCGGGCCTCCAAAAGCATCGTGCCCATTTCGAGCGCCGATCGGCCCATGAGTTCCGTTGCCGGCCCGGCCGGCGCCTTGCCGGCCATTCTGGCGTAGAGCGCGTTCTCGATCGCACGGCCGAGGAAGTCGGGGTTATCCAACGTTTCGCCGCCGTCGCCGCTGCGGTTCGAAATCGATTTCGTGCGATCCGCTTCGTCGGCCTGGCGGTTGATAACGATGGTACGAAATTCCTTGAGCGTGCCGCCGTTGTCGATGTGCTTGCAAGCGAAGTCGGCCGGCAGGCCGGCGCGCGCGGCGATCGTGTAGGCCTCCCGCGCATGCCGGTCCGACATCGTGTGCGCCGGCGGATCGTCGTCAATGCCGTCGGCGCGTTGCGCGCGGGTTTCGATTTCGGTGTGGGTCTCGGTTTCGAGTTCGTCGGGGTCCATGCTGTTTCCTTTGCGGACGTGGGTTTTCGGGTCGGCAGGTATCGGCACGAATGAAGCTTCAAACGGCTCCCAATCCGTGCGCGTTATGACGAGCATTCCTTCGGGCGTTCGGCTTTCTGCGCTGGCATAAACGCGGTAACCGACGCTGACATTCGGCGGCGTGCCGCCGGCGAGGTCGGACGCAATCGGCTTCACATCGTCGCGCGCGGACAGGCGCGCATCGATCACCAACTGCGCATTCTCGATCCGCGCGCCGGCCACAATTCCGATTTGGTCCCGCGCCGAGTTTGCGCGGTGCGAGTCGAGCAAGGGCGCGGCACCCGATTGCAGGCGGCCCAGGCGGACGGCTCCTGGTTTGATCGACAGCACTTCGAGATAATCGCCGTCGAACGAACGCCGCAGGACGGGCGTCTCGGTCGCGATCACGGCAGCAAACGTGCCGGTTGCCGCATTGTATGACGATGCCGGCACGCTGGCGCGCCGGGTAAAAAATGCTTGCGGCGCCGGTTCGCGCCGGCGCCGTTGGGCAACTTTGGACATTCTGTGAGCCTCTAGGCTGATGATTGAACGGGATCAGTCCGCCGAAAATTCGGTCTCGCCGATCTTGATTCCGAGCGCACCTGCGCGCTTGCGCAGGCGGCGGTCGGCGGCAGAAATGTTTGTGAGGAAAATCGCAGCCGAGTCCGAGTCGGGATGCTGAATCTCGTCAAAGGTCTGCCAGTAGCGAAGTTCGCCGAACACCACATCGAGCGACCCGAAAAAGTGAGCTCCCGACCAATATTCCGCACGGCCGAAGCTCGTCACCGGATAGGTCCCGCGCGGCTCCTTTCCCCACGAATTGCGGGCGCGGGCCGCGCCGACCCAGAAGTCGGACAGGACCTTGCTGCGATCCTTTTCGGAAGATGCGCAGAAATTGCCGACCCCGGACCCCACGATCCGCATCGCATTTGCCATTGAGAGGCCGCCATCGTCGGCCAGCTGTCGGGCGGCCTCGATCGCGAGCGCCTCCTGATAGCTATAACGGACCCCGCGACCCTCCCGACGCATCTGGGAGATGAGATCGCTTGTCCCTGCCGCGAACGGCAGATCAAGCGTCAGTGCCCGAACGTCAGCGCGGCTCATCTGCATGAGACTGGCGAATTGCTCCTGGTCAAGGCCGGGCTTTGCCTCGATTGCTTTCGGCATGGGTAACTCCAAGTTGGTTGAAATAAAAAGCCCGGCGCGAGCAGGGCTCGGCCGGGCACAATTCGGTATGGTCCTATATAGGAGCGGTCCCAGGTACCTCACAAGAAGAATCCTTCTTAGGTACCCGGTAAGCGCATCGCAGCAGCAAAAGTTTGGAGCGACGTGCGCAGGCGCTCCCTTGTTTCCGTAGTTGTAATCTTGTTGGCTACGCCATAGAGGCGGATGGCGGCATTATCGATTTCGAGATCATCGCACACAATGGCATCAAGAACGGCAGCAGAGTAAGGGCCAATGTTTTTGCGTGCCAGAGCGGCCTGTTGTTGGCGGGCGACGGACTCCTTGCTCGCGTCGATTGTTCGAATCACCCTGCCGTCGATAGCGGCCTGTGAAATTGAGTTATCGACCCGCTCGCAAATCGGTAGATTGGATCGATTGCCTGTATCTTGACTATTGTCCATTAGGCGACGCCAGTGTTCGCCGGCGGCGAGCATTAGTCGCGAAGTCGCTGAGCACTTGCTTAGCGTGCCTCGGGTGTGAAGCTGTAGAAGAACCGGTTGGCGACGTTCGCGCACCGGCGGCAGTACCGGTTTCAGTTTTGTCGCTTTGCGAGCCATTATACGTTTCCAGATTAAAAACGCGTGGTCGGCCGTCTATGTGTCGAGCATATTAGTGTCGGATAAAAAACGCGCCGCAAGGCCATCGACAGGCAAGGAGGCCGACATTCGGTCTCGCGTCGGCCTCGCCGTTTCAATCGCCCGAACAATCGCTCGTCTTGCTTTTCTGGCAAGGGGGGTGCGACCACGTATTGCGTTTGCGCCCGGCAAATAAGGGCCGGGCGCGTGGTTTTGAGTTGAGGGTGCCGAGCGATTCGACGCTACGCCGCCGCCGAATCGCGCGATTTGGCGCCGCCCTGATTCGCCGCGCGTGCGCCAGGTGCAAGCGGTGAGGGCAGATGCTGATCGGCCATCGCCAGCAAATCCTCGATAAGGGATTCGATGATGTTGCTGTCGTTGAATGAACCCGCGAGGTATTCGTCAGGCTCGCCGCTGCACCACCGCGCGGCGCGGGCCTTGACGATCAGGCTGGCCACCGAGCGCGCCGGCAGCCGCATGATCTGCTCTCCCGCCGCACGCGCGCGGGCAAGAGCGTTAGCAGACTGGGACCGCAATTCGTCGTGGCCGAGTGCATCCGCCACCGCGGCAACCGTATTGCTTAGATCGTCCCACGCGGCGACGATCTCGCGCTTGCGGGCAAGCTCCGCATCGCCCAAGCCCCATCGGCCAGACCGGAACGCGCTGACGGCGTCGAAAGAATAGATACCATCGGACGGCGGCGGAAAGTTGAAACAAGCCAACAAGGACCGGTCATCGTCGCGGAACGCCAGCGCTTGCGGCTTTTCAGTTGCGGCAATAGCCCGCTCGGATATTTCATTCATAAGGATTTCGATCGCATCGAATTCGGCGCCGGCGCGGTCGAATTCGCGGCCGAGGCCGATCAATTTGGCATCGGGTTCATGGTCGGTGATTTCGGGTGCGGTGGACGCGGACGCTACTTGTAACATGACTTGATCCTCTGTTCGCGCGCGCGGATGCGGGCGCGCGACAGTTTCGCACCGATCGGAAGCGACGTAATTTTGATTCATAAAAGGCTCGCGGTTTAACCGGCTTTCTGAGGACCGGGCTGCCAGTGCGCGTCACTGGCACCGGGAGTTCAGAAACACGCCGCGAAGCGTGCGCCACGGCCTTCACCCGAAGGCTCTTGTATCGCTGCAAGCTTTCGCTTGCAGTGCCGTGGCACTCCCGGCAAAGTAAGGCCGGTCGCACCCACGGCGTGGGCGCGGCAACGTTTTCGGCAGGATCAGGGCCGGCAAGCCCTTGGCCCGCCTATCGCGGATGCAGCGCAAACCCCGGCAAGGGTCCGCTGCGGGAGTTTCTGAGGCTCCGCGGATATTTTGTCCGATTCATCACCGTCAAGCAAGCCGGCGCCCGTAGGGGCGCGCGGTTGGCTTGTGGAGCGTTGGCCGGCCCCCGTATTATCAGGCAGCCACCGGTGCCGATTCCGTCATGAACCGACCCGATCCCGCCGTCGTCGAACTCGTCCGCGCGATGGCGCGCCAGGCCGCGCGCGAAGATCATGCGCAAGAGCAGCTTCGGCTTGGCCATGCGCGGCCAGCGTCCGAAACATCGGGGAAAAACTGTCCAACGCCGCCTGCGCTGGGCGCGGATCGGGCAATGCAGAAAAAACCGTCTTGATGTGTTCGTCCATACTTCCTCTTTCAATGATGGCGAGCGGATTATCGCGCTTCGTTACGGCATCGGCCCAGCTTCCGGCATCGCCGTGCCGGTCGAGCCGGTGCTGCCCGCCGCACCGTTGACCCGCACCCCGTCGATGCTGTTGCGCACCGACTGAATGATGCGCGTGATGAAATCCGGGGAAGGTTCGACCACCAGGCGATTGGTGATTTCGGCGCTTCCCTTTAACTCAACGGCGGCCGGCGGGAGGTCCAGACCGTTGACGAACGCGCCGATGTTGAAATCGGGCTGAGTGCCACCGCGGCGCGGATCGGCCGGGGGCATCGGCCCACGGTACGGCATGAACGGGCCGAGGCTTTCCCGGCTGCCGGCAGTGCCGAAAACGGCTGGGTCGATCGGCGGTAGCGAGGGGTTTTCAAGAGCCGCGATCTCAAGCCGAACAAGTTCGCGCTCGATGCGCAGGGACTCGAGTGTCTTGCGGGCCTGCGCCGGATCGCGTCCAAGGCCCGGACGCTTTATTGCCGTCGCCTCGGCCGCAGCGTGGTCCCGTTCGGCGACAGCGACCCGCATGTCTAGTTCTCTAAGGCGCTCCTGCTTCTTGCCCACGAGCAGGCGATCGCGCAATTCAGTGACCGTCTGCGGTTGGCCAGTGGCCTTGCGATATTCAGCGCCGAGCGACGGGTCGCGCAATCGCTCGATCGAATCGAGGGTCGACTCAATTGTTCGGGCCAGGCCATCGAGGAGGCCCGAACCACCCATGACGCTTGTAAGCCGACCGACTGAGTCGACGGCGCGGTCCCATGACTCGGAAAGCCGGTTAATTGCAACTTGGCTACGCTGTGTCACTCGCTCAAAATCGCGGCCGGCCGAGCCTTTGGCGTTATTCAGTTTGTCGGTAACCTCGCCCATGAGATTTTTGAATGACAGCAGCGCGCGCATGCCGCGGGCGAATTCCATGTCGGAGAAAACCTGCGGGATTTTCGACAGATCACCCTTGGTCGCCTGCTCGGTAAGGCCGATGAATACTTGCAAGAGATCGCGGCCTTCGGCGCGCGCTTTCTTCATTTCACCGCGCAGGTCGACGCCGAATTTTTTGAAACGCTTTGACGTCTCCTCGCTCTCCATCTTGGCGAAAATGTTCTGAACCGAAGCCGCTGCTTCCTCGGTCGTGCCAGTGCCGGCGCGGACCGCCTGCAACAGGGCGACGATGCGTTTCAAACCGTCCTCGCCCTTCATGCCAACGGCGACCGCAGCCGGCATGATCGACGGGAGGTACCGAGCCATATCCTTGAGTTCGAATTTACCGGCTTTGCCGCCGGCGACCAGGATATCGAACGCTTCCTGCATCTTTCCGCCGGCGATACCGAGGTTTTGGCCGAGGGCAAGGGCAGTGTTCGCCATGTCGCGCACTTCGGCGCCAGCAGCCTGTGCGGTCCGCGTGATGGCCGGCATGGCCGGCATCGCTTCGGGCAAGTTCATACCGCCGGCGACCAACTGCTCGAGCCCGGTCGTAACTTCGTCAAACGGCTTGCCGGCATCGTAGGCCAGATTCCGCAAGGTCTTACGCAGCTTGTCGATCTCCGCATCGGTCGCGTCGGCGGTGAGACCGATGCGGGTGATCGCCATTTCCGTGTCGCCGAAACGTTTGATCGCCTGCGTGACGCCGTAGCCGGCGGCCAGCGGCCCCAGCATTCGGCCGGCCGATACAATCGCGGCGCCAGCGCCACGCGAGACCGCCGCGTTTGTCCGCTCCATCATGCCGGCGCGGCGGTTCACCGCCCCGGCGGCGCCTTCGACGCTGCGGATTTTGCGGGCGACATCCGAAAAGGCACGGCCGGTAAGGTCCCGCGCCCGGATGACCGCCTCCGCTTCAAGCACTCTCATGATCAGCCTTTCTTGCGACGGGCATTTTTCCGCTTGTCATAGGCGACCGCGCGCGATGCCCAGCGCACAAGACCATCGGGTGTCATGCTTTCGACGCGGGTGTGGTCCCAATCCCTATCGAAAATGAGGAAGTCGGCGAGGGCGTCTAGGTGTTCGCCGACTTTGCCGAGAAAAAAGATTTCACTGCGTCCCGGAGCGCCATCGCGTCGTGCAGGCTGCAGCGGTCGAGGTGCGCGACAACTTTGCTGTCCGCCAGAGTTTCGATATAGCGGCGGATTGTCACCAGGTCGTCTTGCGGCACCATCGCATTCGCCGACACAATCAGGACGGTCGGATCACCAAGAGCCATGAAGTCGCTGTATCGCGGCGGCCTGATGCGCACCTCCGCAATCATGCCGTCATGACCTTCAACCGGCGGATTGAGCGTAACCACGCGAGCACCATCGATCGCGACCGTGTAAGAAGGCTTATCCATCAGCGTTTTCCATGTGTTGCGTCAACGCGTTGACAGGGCTGTCAACGCTGTCAACCCTGACAATTTGGGCAGTCAACCTGACAACCCTGACAACCGTGATTTTCAATCAGCCCAACTGGAAGAATCCCGGGGCCGCTTACGACCGCAGGCCCGGGGGGCGGGGGAAGGACCCGCGCGCTTGATCGAGATCGCTATGTGATGAGGTGCCACCACTGGCACTTGATCACCGCGAGGATCATGCCGGGCACAAATCGGGATGTATTCGTATAGGCGCAGTCCCGGGTACCTCACAAGATGATTCCAACTGGGGTACCTAGTAAGCGCCGGAGGCACACGCGCAGACGCCCCTCGGCACCGCAAATTTCAGAATTCGATAGGAATGACGCAATGACGCATCGATGACGCATCATAAAATGATGCGTCATCGTCTTTTGCATTTAAACATCAAAGACTTATTCTAATGAATGACGCAATGACGGATAAATCTAGTTTTCTCACACATAAGAGAAATAATCTCGGTCACCCCGCACCCCGTTTGCTTATGTACGCGCGACCAAATGATGCGTCATTGCGTCATGGTCGGGCGGCAATTGGATTTCCTTTTGCGGAGGCCACGGGCGCGCGTCGGCGCCTTTTGCGGTAGATGCGGTCGACGGGCGGCTCTAACGGCATCGGTTGCCGTTCCAGCCGCGATTGCTCTATGCGCTGGACCTGCAGCCGCATGTCCCTAATCCACACCGCCAATCGGTTTGGGTCGATCGCGTCGTCTTGCATGATCCTCTGCAATGCGGGGCACCCCCCATCCGGGGGGCCGGGGGGCGAACGCGTGGCGGTATTGGTTTTTGGGATGGCGGTGTGCTTCGGCGACCAAGGGCCGGGTAGATCAGCCGCCGAGCAGGCGAAGAATCTCGTTTGCCTTGCCGATGCAGGCGTAGCAGCTGCCGCGCCGATCGCAGCGCTTGATCCCGCAGACGATGCGCACGATCTCGTCGCGCCTGGGCGGCGTCGCTATTTGTCGCAAGCCGGCAGCACATAGCCGAGCGGTGTCCGGCAAGAGTTGGACGATAAGACCGCGTTCGGCGCGCCGCTCGATGCGGGTCGCCATGCTTTCGATCTCAGCAGTCGAAAAGTCGGGTAATTTTGATGGCGCCATAACGGCGGTAAATCACGGAACGCGTGGTGAACAAACTCCACGGCTTCTCCACGTCTCGACGCGTCGTGTTCGCGTTACGTTGCGTCGCCAAACGTGCTGGATTGCCGGACAGGGAAATGAAAAAGCCCGCGAATTGCGGGCTTCAAATGGTGGGCGGTATAGGGATTGAACCTATGACCCCACCCGTGTGAAGGGTGTGCTCTCCCGCTGAGCTAACCGCCCGGCCATGGCCGTGAGCGCCGAGCGGCTTTACGGCCCTCGGCCGCCTAATTGTGCGCCTTCGGCTCTTCGGCGAGCGGAACCCGCGAGGCCTGCGACTGCAGCGCCCGGATGCGGTCGGCGAGGTTGCCGCCGGCCGGCGCGCCGGCAATGACGTCGACATCGCCGGTGACGGTGAGCGCCGCCGGCGCCTTGTCGCGGGCGGTCTCGGCCGCGAGGATGGCGTCGATCGGCGAGTTCGGGCCTTCCAGCGCCGAGGCCAGCCGCGCCACTTCCGCCGCCACGTCATTGATGCGCTCGCGCAGCATGGCGTTCTCGACCCGCTCGGAGGCCCAGGATTCCTCGGCCTCGCGCTTGAGGCTGGCGAGATCGCCGGCGACGCGGTCGCGCTCGTCGCGGGTGCGGTCGAGCTCGGCCTGCAGCTGCGCGTTCTCGGCGCGGAGTTTGGCGGTGGCGGACGAGGTGCGGCCGTCGAGTTCGGCGATGGCGGCGCGCAGGTCGCTTTCGGTCTTGCGGGTGGATTCCAGATCGGAGCGGGTGTGACGCAGTTCGACGTCGCTCTCGGCCAGCAGGCGCGACTGCTCGCCGAGCCGGTTCTCGAGATCCTGGGCGCGGCGGCCGAGGATTTCCGCTTCCGTGGTCTGCGCCACCAACTGCTGTTCGAGTTCGCCGACGCGGCGGCCGAGGTTTTCTACCTTGCCGCGCTCTTCGGCCAGTTCCTGGGTCGCGGCTTTCAACTCGACGCGTTCGGCGTCGCGGCGGTCTTCAACGGCGCGCAATTCGCTGCCGGCATTGTCGAGCCGCTCCTTGAGCGCGTCGACCTGGGTCTTCAGCGCGATGATGTCGAGCTTCTGCGCGTCGGCGAGGCTGGAGCGCTCGTCGAGTTCGCCCATCAGCTTGGCGAGTTCAGACTCCTTGTCGAACAGCGCGCGCTGCGCCTCGTGCATCGAGGTTGTCTTGAAGGTGAATTCTTCTTCGGTGGCGCGCAGCTGGTCGCGCAGCGCCTTGTCGCGCGCTTCCAGCGCGAAGATGGTGGCGGTCTTTTCGCCGAGCTCGATCTTGAGCCGGTTGATGGCGTCGCCCTTCTTGCCGAGCTCGGCGAGCTGGCCGGTGCTGCGGGTCTTGAGCTGTTCGACGCTCATCTCCAGCCGGCGCGTCGACATCGCGAATTCGGCGCGAAGCTGATCCTTGTCGGCCTGGATTTCCGCCATCGACAACGGCGTCGCCGCTTCAAGCCGGCGCATGGTCAGCCGTACCGCGCGGCCGTGAACCAGAGGGACGATGACAAGCCCGATCAGGGCTGCGACCAGGAAGCCGATCCCGAAAAACATGACCGGTTCAATCATGAAACCACGCCTCCAACTCAAGCCTCACCCATAACCCCGCAAAAATCATGACATGCAGGGAAGGGGGCTGCCAGCGAAGCCGCAGATTAACCTAAACTTTGAGGCAAGTCGCGCGCAGTGCGCGTCGGCCAGCGGCCGACGGCGCTCTCGCAGAGCCCGTCAGAACGGGTTCCAGGTCGCGGTCGGCGTGAACTTGAGATAGCCGATGCTGGCGCCGAGGCGCAGGCCGACGCCGGAGCGGATCGGCACGACGACGATATTGCCGTTGGCCAGCGCGGTCATGCCGAGGCCGCCGATGAAATAGGCCGAGCCATCCACGCCGCCGAAGCGGGTGTAGATCGCTTCGGTCGCCGGCAGATTGTAGATCAGCATCATGGTGCGGGCGCCTTCGCCGCCGGTGTCGAAGCCGATCGATGGGCCTTCCCAGAATACACGGCGGTCCCCGGCATTCTTGGTATAGAGCTGGCCGTCGCCATAGCGCAGGCCGACGATGAAGGCGCCGCTGGCTTCCTGGCCGAGAATGTAGCCGTTGGGCTGGCCCCACTGGCTCACCGCCCGTTCGACAAGTTCGGCCAGGCCGCGCGATACCGAACCGAAAAATCGATGGCCTTCGCGCACGATCTCGCCGGGGGCGAAGGTGGCGGGTTGGCCCCGCTGCGCCGGTGCCGTCTGCATCGGCTGCTGCATGGGCTGGTTCTGCGCCGCGGCCATGGTCGCGCCAAAAGCGACCAGACCGAGCGTGACGGCGGCAAGGCGCAAGCTGGTGCGCATTGAATGCTCCATTGGCAAAAGAACCCCTCTTCCCCGCTTAACTCTATGCTCACGCCGGCGACCGTATTGTGGCGGCCGACATTCACGAATCGCTTGAAGATTACGCACAACTATGACGGCAGGACGGCGGCAACGGAAGTCACGGCGGGCGCTCAAGGCGCTGACCGCCTTGGCTTTATGCGGTTTTGGATTTTACCTGGGGGGGCGGGAGGCCAGCGCCGACGGCCGTCTGGTGGTCGACCCGGTCACTGGCCTGGCCATCAGTGGCGTCGATCCCGTGGCCTACTTCACCGACCGCAAGCCGCAGTTCGGCCGGCCGGAAATGGAATTGAGCCGCGACGGCGCGGTCTGGCGGTTTCGCAACGAGGGCAACCGCTCCGCCTTTGCCGACAATCCGGACGTCTACCGGCCGCGCTTTGGCGGCTACGATGCGGTCGCCATTGCGCGCGGCACGTCTGTGCCCGGGCATCCGTTCGTCTGGGCGGTGACCGGCGGGCGGCTCTATCTTTTCTACGACGAGGCGGCGCGTGCGGCCTTCCTGGCCGATCCCGACCGCATCCTGGCGGATGCCGAGATGCAATGGCCCGAAGTGGCCCGCGGCATCGGCCGTTGACCGACAAGCGGCTTCTTGGCTGAGACGCAGGTGGGGTGTATCAGGCGCTGATGCGGTCGCACCCAGCGATTCGCCAGTCTCAACGCCCAGCGGAGAGCGATTCATGTCCGGAACGCCCATCGAAGCGCTCGATCTTGCCGCCTTGCTGTGCTCGCGCGTCTGCCACGATCTGATCAGCCCGGTCGGCGCTATCGTCAACGGCCTCGAAGTGCTGGCTGAGGAAAAGGACGAGGCGACGCAGGCATTTGCGATGGATCTGATCAAGCGCAGCGCCAACACCGCCTCCGCCAAACTGCAGTTCTGCCGCATTGCTTTCGGCGCCGCCGGCTCGGCCGGCGCCCAGATCGACACTGGCGATGCCGAGAAGGTGTCGCGCGGCTTTCTCGAGGACGACAAGACCAAGATCGCCTGGAACCTGCCGCGCGCCTACATGGCAAAGAACCGCGTCAAGCTGCTGCTCAACATGCTCCTGATCGCCGGCCAGTCGATCCCGCGGGGCGGCCAGATGACGATCGACCCGATCGGCACCGGCGAAGAGATGGGCTTCAAGGTCACCACCACCGGCACCAACGCCAAGGTCCCGCCCAATTCGGCGCTGCTGTCGGGCGAGGCTGGCGAGGAAGGCCTCGATGCCCACCGCATCCAGCCGTTTTATGCCCACCTTCTGGCGCAGGCTTGCGGCGTCAAGGCCTCGATCGCCATGGAAGGCGACGCGGTCGTTATTACGGCCCAGTAAACCGGCCGGCGGCGGCGGTTAACGAACGCTTAACGCGGATAACCGCGTGGTAAACCGCAACCAAAATTAAACGCTTCATTGACACACTGCCGACGCTCCCGACGGGAAGCGGTAGATGGGCCCCATGCCTGTCGACGAAGGCGTTTCGATGGACGATCTGCTGCGCGAATTCGTGACCGAGACCAACGAAAGTCTCGACGTCGTTGACGTCGAACTCGTGCGTTTCGAACAGGATCCGAACAACGCCAAGATTCTCGATAACATCTTTCGGCTGGTCCACACCATCAAGGGGACGTGCGGCTTCCTCGGACTGCCTCGGCTGGAGTTGCTGGCCCACGCTGCCGAAACGCTGATGGGCAAATTTCGCGACGGCGCACCGGCGACCAAGGAGGCGGTGACGGTCGTGCTGGCCACCATCGACCGCATCAAGCAGATTCTGGAATCGCTCGAGCGCGACCAGCGCGAACCGGACGGCGCCGACCAAGACCTGATCGCCGATCTCGAGCACATGGTCGAACGGATTGCTGCGCCGAAAGCGGCCGGCACCGAGCCGCTGCAAACGGTCGGCACACTGGCGCCGCAGGTGTTGGAGCGCCGTCTGCGCCCGGGCGAAGATTCGCTCGACGATCTCGAACGTGCCTTCCGCAATACCCCGGTCGATTCCCGTCCGGCCAAGCCGGTGAAAGCCGCCGCTGAGGCCGCTGCCGTCGAAGACGAGGCAGCGAGGGGCGCCGGGCAGTCGATCCGCGTCACCGTCGATACCATCGAGAAGCTGATGACGATGGTGTCCGAGCTGGTGCTGACGCGCAACCAGTTGCTCGAGATCGCGCGCCATCACGAGGAGTCGGAGTTCAAGACGCCGCTGCAGCGCCTGTCCAACGTCACCGCCGAGCTGCAGGAAGGCGTAATGAAGACACGCATGCAGCCGATCGGCAATGCGTGGCAGAAGTTTCCGCGCATTGTCCGCGATCTCTGCAACGAACTCGGCAAGGAGATCGACCTCGACATGCAGGGCGCCGGCACCGAGCTGGACAGGCAGGTGCTCGATCTGATCAAGGATCCGCTCACCCATATGGTGCGCAATTCCGCTGACCATGGTCTCGAGACGCCGGCCGAGCGTCGCGCCGCCGGCAAGCCGGAGCATGGCCGCATTCGCCTGTCGGCCTACCATGAAGGCGGCCACATCATCGTCCAGGTTGCAGACGATGGCCGCGGCCTCGACACCGAGCGGATCCGCTCGAAAGCGGTTGCGCAGGGCCTTGTCTCGGAGGCTGAAGCGGCCCGGCTGTCGGAGGCGCAGATCCACAAGTTCATCTTCGCGCCAGGCTTCTCCACCGTGGCGAAGGTGACCAATGTGTCCGGCCGCGGCGTCGGCATGGATGTGGTGCGCACCAATATCGACCAGATTGGTGGCGCTATCGACGTCAAATCGGTGGCCGGCGTGGGACTGAGCTTCACCATCAAGATTCCGCTGACGCTGGCGATCGTCGCCGCGCTGATCGTCGAGGCCGGCGGCGAGCGCTTCGCCATTCCGCAGTTATCGGTGGTCGAGCTGGTGCGCGCGCGCAACGGCGGCGAACACCGCATCGAACGCATCAAGGACATGGCGGTGCTGCGCCTCCGCGAGAAGCTGCTGCCGCTGGCGCGGCTGAGCACGTTGCTCGGTGTCGCAACCGGCACCGCCGACGACATTGAAGGCGGCTACATCGTCGTGACCCAGGTCGGCAGCCAGGTCTTCGGCATCGTCGTCGACAGCGTATTCGACACCGAGGAAATCGTCGTCAAGCCGATGTCGAGCAAGCTGCGCCATATCACGATGTTCTCCGGCAACACCATTCTCGGCGACGGCTCGGTGATCATGATCGTCGATCCGAATGGTGTCGCACAGGCGCTCGGCAGCACGGCCACCACGCAGATGGCCGCCGAGGAAGCGGCTGCGGCGCGGCCTTCCGAATCCGTCGAACCGGGCATGTCGCTGCTCTTGTTCCGCGCCGGCTCCAGCCAGCTCAAGGCAGTGCCGCTATCGCTGATCACACGGCTTGAGGAAATCGACGCGCGTAAAATCGAACTGTCGAACGGCCGGCACATGGTGCAGTACCGCGGGCAACTGATGCCGCTGGTCAGCATGCATGACGACGGCAAGGTCAAAGGCGAGGGCGCTCAGCCGCTGCTGGTGTTTTCCGACGGCACGCGAGCCATGGCGCTGGTTGTCGATGAAATCGTCGATATTGTCGAAGAGCGCCTCGACATCCAGGTGGCGGGCCAGGGCAACGGCGTGCTCGGCTCCGCGATCATCAAGGGTCAGGCGACCGAGATCATCGATGTCGGACACTTCCTGCCGCTTGCTTTCGAAGACTGGTTCCGCCGCAAGGTGCAGCCCGGCCGGCTGAAGCCGCGCGCCGTACTGCTGATCGACGACTCGCCGTTCTTCCGCAACATGCTGACGCCGGTGCTGCAGGCTGCGGGCTACGCCGTGACCTCGGTTGGCTCCGCGCAGGAGGCGCTGACGCTGATCAAGGACGGCGGCCAGTTCGACGTCGCCATTACCGATATCGACATGCCCGAAATGGACGGCTTTGAGTTTGCCGAAGCTGTGCGCGACGATGCTTTGATGGCCGGTCTGCCGGTTATCGCGCTCTCGTCGGTTGTGTCGGCTGAGGCGCTGGAGCGGGGCCGCCAGGTCGGTTTCCACGATTATGTCGCCAAGTTTGATCGGCAGGGCCTGATCGCCGCACTCAAGGAGCAGACCGATCTCGGTCATGCGGCATGAGGAACGCATCGATGAACGGTGAGAATGCCACCCGGCGCATGAGGGAATACGTCACCGCTGTGATCGGCGGACAGTTGTTCGGCCTGCCCATTCTGCGGGTGCAGGATGTTTTCATGCCGGAGCGGCTGACACGCGTGCCGCTGGCGCCGCCGGAAATCTCGGGCGTGCTCAATCTGCGCGGCCGCATTGTCACGCTGATCGACATGCGCTGCCGGCTCGGCATGCCGGCGCGCGCCGGCGATGCGCCGCCGATGGCGATCGGCGTGGAATCGCGCGGTGAGTCCTTTGGTTTGCTGATCGACAGCGTTGGCGAAGTGCTGGAGCTGGACGACGCCGGCCGCGAGCCAAACCCGATCAATCTCGACCCGCGGCTGGCGCGCATGTCGCTGGGCATTCACCGGCTTGACGGACAACTGCTGATGCTGCTCGACGTCGAGCGGGTACTGGATATCGGTACGACAGCCATCGCGGCATAAAATTCTGAACGTTGGAAATGACTTGCAAGCTTCAGGCGGCAAGTAAACTCAGGACGAGATGACGATGAAAACCTGTTTGATCGTTGACGACTCGAGCGTCATCCGCAAGGTCGCGCGGCGTATCCTCGAAGGCCTTGAATTCCAGATCGTGGAAGCAGAGGACGGCGAGCAGGCTCTCGATGCATGCCGGACCGGATTGCCCGAGGCGGTGCTGCTCGACTGGAACATGCCGAAAATGGACGGCTTCGAATTCCTGCGCGCGCTGCGACGGCTGCCCGGCGGCGACCGGCCCAAGGTGGTGTTCTGCACCACCGAGAATGACGTCGCCCACATTGCGCGGGCGCTCCACGCCGGCGCCAACGAATACATCATGAAGCCATTCGACAGGGAGATCGTGGAGGCCAAGTTTCAGGAGGTTGGGCTGATCTGATTGCCGTTCATCGACTCGATTGTTCTCGATCCCCAAGCGCGACAGATCTTATGAACCTCGAAATTGCCTCTCCATCGTCCGTGACAACCCTCGGCCGCCGCATCCGCGTCATGGTCGTGGACGATGCCATCGTCGTGCGGGGGCTGTTCACGCGGTGGCTGGAAGCCGAGCCTGACCTGGAACTGGTGGCTTCGCTGCGCAGCGGACGTGAGGCGGTCGCCGAGTTGATGCGCGCTGACCCGGATGTCGTGCTGCTCGATGTTGCGATGCCCGACCTCGACGGCATCGCGGCGCTGCCGCTGTTGCTGGCAAAAAAGCCCGATCTGGTTGTTATCATGGCGTCGACGCTGACGCGGCGAAATGCCGAGATCAGCCTGAAGGCGCTGTCGCTTGGCGCCACCGACTATCTGCCGAAGCCAACCAACGCTCATAACGCGGCCGGCTCCGCCGAATTTCGCCGTGACCTGATCGAAAAGGTCCGCCAGCTCGGTCAGCGCCGCATTCGCCAGCGCGCCACGCCCGGAAACATCTATGAGGCGAAGCCGACCCTGCAGCCCCGAATCAGGCCGGCGCTGGCGGAAGCAGAGCGGTCGCAAGCACCGCTGCGCCCGCTGCCATCGGCCGCGCCACGCGCGCTGGTGGTCGGTTCGTCGACCGGGGGTCCGCAGGCGCTCAGTCTCATTCTCGCGCAGATCGGTGACGTGATCGACGCCGTGCCGGTGCTGATTACCCAGCATATGCCGCCGACGTTCACGTCCATCCTTGCCGAACAGTTGACGCGGCTGGCAAACCGGCCTGTGCACGAGGCCAAAGAGGGTGACGCAGTTACCGCGGGCGCCGTGTATCTGGCGCCGGGCGGCCAACATATGCGCATCGTGCGCCGCGACGGCGCACCGGTCATCGCGCTCGACGACGGCGCACTGATCAATTTCTGCCGGCCTGCGGTCGATCCGTTGTTTTCTTCCGCGGCGGCGATCTGGGGCAGCCGGCTTCTCGCCTTGGTGCTCACCGGTATGGGCCAAGACGGGCTCGCCGGCGCCAAAGCAGTGGTCGCTGCCGGTGGCCATGTGATCGCACAGGATGAGCCGACCAGCGTGGTCTGGGGCATGCCTGGTCAGGTTGCCATGGCCGGCCTGTGCTCGGCTGTGGAGCCCCTCCCCGGGATTGCGGCCAAGCTGACGCGTCTGTTCGCCAGGGAGCGTGCATGACGCCGCAGGATTTCGACTATCTGCGCAAGTTGCTGCGGGAGCGCTCCGGCCTGGTGCTGTCGGCCGAGAAGCAGTACCTGGCCGAAAGCCGGCTGCTGCCGGTGGCCCGCCGCCACGGCATGAGCACGCTGGTCGGGCTGGTGGGTATGTTGAAGGCTGGCCCTTCGTCGCCGCTGGCGGCTGAAGTGGTTGAGGCGATGACCACCAACGAAACCTTCTTCTTTCGCGACAAGGTGCCGTTCGACCATTTTCGCGACACGGTGATGCCGGCGCTGATCGCCGCGCGCGCGCGCGAGAAACGCATCCGCATCTGGTGCGCGGCGGCCTCCACCGGTCAGGAACCCTATTCGCTGGCGATGACTCTCAAGGCGATGGGGTCGGCGCTGGCCGGCTACCGTGTCGATATTCTCGCCACCGATCTGTCATCGAGCGTGCTGACGCGTGCCAAAGACGGAATCTACAGCCAGTTCGAAGTGCAGCGCGGTCTGCCGATTCAGATGCTGGTGAAACATTTCGCCCAAATCGGCGAACACTGGCAGATTGCACCGGAAATCCGCGCCATGGTGCAGTTTCGGTCGCTTAATCTGCTCAACGATTTCACGCCGCTCGGCATCTTCGATGTCGTGTTCTGCCGCAACGTGCTGATCTACTTCGACCAGCCGACCAAGACCGATGTGCTCAACCGGCTGGCGCATCGCATGCCGGACGACGGCTATCTGCTGCTGGGCGCAGCAGAGACCGTGGTCGGCCTGACCGATTCTCTCAAGCCGGTGATGGAAAAGCGCGGGCTCTATGCCCCGAACCCGGCGCGGCGCATGGCACCCGCCGAATTCGGCAATGTTCTGACCTTCGCCGCCAAGGCCTGATGGCCTAACGCTTGCTGTTGCGGCGGTTCGATGTGCGCGCCGCAGGGCGTTTGCGTGTCGTGATGCCAGCAACGCGCGTTTTGCGTTTGGTGGTCCTCGCCGCCCGCCGCGCCATCGTGCGGGTCTTGGCGGCGGCGGTGCGCTTCTTGCGCGCCGGGCTCTTCTTTTTACGCTTCTTTTTCTTGCTGCCGCCGATCGAGCGCAGCGACTTGCGCGCGTCCGCAAGGACATCGAGCAATTGTTCGATGGTGGCTTCCGCCGTCTTCGCGCCGGGCCTGAAGTAGCCGGTCAGTGTCTTGCGGGTCGATCGGAAGGTGCGTGAGACGACGTTGCGCTTTGCCATGAATTCCCCTGGCCGTTGATGGAACTTTAGTTCCAACGCACAAGCGTGCGTTTGGTTGCCCAAAAAAAAGCCGCCCCGGCCGGAGGCCGAGGCGGCTGATCGCAACGCAGACCTACAGACTACTCGATGATCTGAACGACGGTGCGCGTCCGCGGATCGACCAGAACCGGACGCTCGTTGATGTAGGTGTAGCGGTAGCCGCCGGTCACGTTGTACTCGGCCGGGACTTCGTAATAGACGACGCCGGCCTCGGGGAGCACGGTGCCGACGCGCAGTTCCTGCTCGTAGCGGTACGACGGAATGCGCTCGCGGACGACGTATTCACGGAAGCGCGGACGCTCCTGAACGCCGAGGATGCCGCCGATGGTGCCGCCGACGGCTCCAACGGTGCCACCAACGATCGCGCCGACCGGACCGGCCGCTTTGGCGCCGTCTTCAGCACCTTGCTGGGCGCCGCGGACGGTGCCTTGCGCCTGCGCGGAAACTGGCAACGCGAGAGCAGCGAGAAGCAGGGCTGACGCCACGTACTTGGAATTCATGTAACGCTCCATGGTGGGGTGCCAGCCGGAGGGCCGGACCGACATTCAAGCCCCGGACCCACATTTCGTTCCCTGCGAGCAACGGTTATTTGGAAGGGGCCTGGAACGTATCGCGCCGCTGTCGCTTATCGGCGGGACAGACACCCGCGAAGGACATAGTTCCATGTTGGCAATGCAGATCATCGGCGGCGTTTTGGTGCTGCTATTTCTCGCCGCAGCCATGACCGGCATCGAAGGCACCGAGAGCCGCTAAGCGCGCACGAAAGCGGCGGTGCAACAACGAAAAAACCCCGCCGTTTCCGGCGGGGTTTTAGTTGGGAGGAGAGAGCCGAAAGGGCTCCTCAAGATGTACGCAGACGCAACGGGTGGATTCGAAATCGCACTCGCAGTGTCGCGGGCAGGGCGGCCGGGCCGCCCGCCAGACTTAAGCCGGAATCCGCTCCTCGGACTCATGCGGCTCGCGCAGCACGTAGCCGCGGCCCCACACGGTCTCGATGTAGTTCTTGCCGCTCGAAGCGTTCGCCAGCTTCTTGCGCAGCTTGCAGATGAACACGTCGATGATCTTGAGTTCGGGTTCGTCCATGCCGCCATAGAGATGATTGAGGAACATCTCCTTGGTGAGGGTGGTGCCCTTGCGGAGCGAGAGCAGCTCCAGCATCTGATATTCCTTGCCGGTCAGGTGGACGCGCTGGCCGCCGACTTCGACCGTCTTGGTGTCGAGGTTGAC
>LNFM01001675.1_pt1 | contig 49401 bp, 49 predicted proteins | sample 596031 | NCBI WGS metagenome assembly LNFM01 (sample SAMN04254537, study PRJNA301005) | activated carbon metagenome | isolation source: dual media filters at the Ann Arbor, Michigan drinking water treatment plant | place: USA: Ann Arbor
CTTTTTTATCACACTGAGAGCCCCTAACTATCAGGGCAAAGTTGTCGGGAAGTGCACTGGTCAGGTACCCATCACCCAAGGAGTGACAACCACCTGAATCGGGCGCAAAGCCCTTGGTGGTCGGGCGCAGAGTATAGACAGTTAGGTCGCTAATGACAATGCAAAGCCCCCTGCCTAAATGCTGATTGCAGCGCGCCCGATAATCACGTAAATGAGCTTCTTATAAGGAACTAAACCCCACTCAAACCCTTCTCCCAGCTGGGTTTTCGCAAATTGACATTAGGATTTATCTCACTATAGTGGTGCGGGCCCTGCGTGGGGGGCTGTCAGATGATTTCAAGCATAACTAGGAGGCCACACATGGCTGACAAAAAAGCGCAGTTGATCATCGAGGGCAACGCCCCCGTCGACCTGCCTATTTTAACCGGCACCGTTGGTCCCGATGTCATCGACGTACGCGGCCTTACCGCTACCGGACGCTTCACCTTCGACCCCGGCTTTATGTCCACTGCCTCGTGCGAGTCGAAGATCACCTATATCGATGGCGACCAGGGCATTCTGCTGCACCGGGGCTACCCAATCGAGCAACTGGCTGAGCAGTCCGACTACCTCGAGACCTGCTACCTGCTGCTCAACGGTGAGCTGCCGAACGCTGACCAGAAAGCAGCTTTCGTCAGCACCATCAAGAACCACACCATGGTTCACGAACAACTGAAGACCTTTTTCAACGGCTTCCGTCGTGATGCGCACCCAATGGCCATCATGTGCGGCGTCGTAGGCGCCCTCTCCGCCTTCTACCACGACTCGCTGGACATCAAGAATCCGCATCACCGCGAAGTATCGGCCATGCGCCTGATCGCCAAGATGCCCACCATCGCTGCCATGACCTACAAGTACTCCATGGGTCAGCCGATGATGTATCCGCGTAACGACCTCAATTACGCTGAAAACTTCCTGCACATGATGTTCAACACCCCGTGCGAGATCAAACCGATCAGCCCGGTGCTGGCCAAGGCCATGGACAAGATTTTCATCCTCCATGCCGACCACGAGCAGAACGCTTCGACTTCCACCGTGCGCCTTGCAGGCTCCTCGGGTGCCAACCCATTCGCGTGTATCGCAGCCGGTATTGCAGCGCTGTGGGGCCCGGCACACGGCGGCGCCAACGAAGCCGTGTTGAGCATGCTCGATGAAATTGGTGATGTATCGAACATCGACAAGTTCATCGCCAAAGCCAAAGACAAAGATGATCCATTCAAACTGATGGGCTTCGGTCATCGCGTTTATAAAAACCGTGACCCGCGCGCCACTGTGATGAAGCAGACCTGCGACGAAGTACTGAAAGAGCTGGGCATCAAGAATGATCCTCAGCTGGAACTGGCGATGCGTTTGGAAGAAATCGCCCTGACCGATCCGTACTTCAAAGAGCGCAACCTGTACCCGAACGTCGACTTCTACTCGGGCATCATCCTCAAAGCCATCGGCATTCCGACCAGTATGTTCACCGTGATCTTCGCCCTGGCGCGGACCGTCGGCTGGATTTCTCACTGGAAAGAAATGCTCTCCGGCCCCTACAAGATTGGCCGCCCGCGCCAGCTCTACACAGGTCCGGTTCAGCGCGACATCAAGAAGTAAGTCGCCGCATACAAAAAAGGCTGCCTCAGGGCAGCCTTTTTTATTGGGTCTAACTGAGCTAGGCAGTCTGCTGCTCAAGCCATCCCAAGAGCCTGATGGCATCGTCGCGACTGGCGCCACATACATCCGGGTCTGCCGCAAATGCGGCGCACACAGGGGGGCGCTCCGGCAGGCCAAATAGACCGCAATAATCGCGATTATCCAGATGAATACAGCGCACACCTGCGGGTTTGCCTTGGGGCATACCGGGTATGGGCGAGCTGATCGACGGCGCGATACAGCAGGCACCGCAACCTGCACGGCACTTCATGATCCGAAACTCTTTAGTGGAGATGGGGCGCGCATAGTAGCCTGTCCTTGGCCGTTTGACAGCGCCCTCAGCCCGGTCATCAGGCGCGCAAAGGCGCAGACGAAAAGAACCCCGGATTTGTCGGCGCACCTTATCGTTCAGGCCAATGGCAACACCAACCGAAAGCAGGTACCGACGCCGCGCGTGCTGTCGACATGTAACTGCGCCCCCAGAATATCGACCGCCAACTGGTGTGTGATGTGCAGGCCGAGGCCCGTTCCACCCCGGCCTCGACGCGTCGTAAAGAACGGGTCGAATATTCGGGCCAACACGGCCTGATCCATACCGCAGCCGTCATCCTGAACCTCAATGGTGCACTGATGGACATGCTCATCCTCACTCACGCGCAGCGTTATCACGCCCTGCTCGCGCCCTTCGAAGGCATGAACCAGGGCGTTCTCGATCAGGTTCTGCAACACTTGGCTGATGGGCCCCGGATAGCTGTCTAACCAGAGTCGATCCGGCATTTGCAAAAGCACCTCATGGGTGCTCTGGCGCAGCCTTGGCGCCAGGATGACCAACACCTCACGCACCAGCACTACCAGATCAAATTGCCGGCGCTCCGTGCTGGCGCGGTCGCTCGCCAGGCTCTTGAAGGCCCGAGTCAGCTGCGCCATACGGGCCAGATTGTCGGCGATGATGCCCAACCCGTCTTCGTTACGTTTAAAAAAGCGCTCAAGGCCGTCACCGCTTGTTTGACGTGCTTGTTTTAGCGCGCGCTGCAGCGTTGAGGCCGTCACGCTGGCCGCGCCAATTGGCGTATTCAGTTCGTGCGCGACACCGGCAACCAAGGTTCCGAGCGAGGAGAGCTTTTCGGCCTGCAACAGCGCCCCACGGGTGCGCTGCAGTTGCTCGACCGCTTCACGCAATGTTTCGTTTGTGCGCAACAGCGCAGCCCGGCTGGCCAGCAGATCATGCTGGACCTGATCGCGCTGGTACTCGGCGTAACCCAGCCGGATAACACCGAACGCCGCCAACCCGAGCAACACCGCAGCGAGCATCACCGTTTGCCACAACACGTGCCACTGCAGCGCGTGCACCGCCAGCGCAGGTAGGTGAGCAATAAGCAGCCATTGCCCGTCACTGTCGCCTTCGCGCGCCTGCTGATACGGATTAAACAGGCTATAGGCCCAGAGTCCGCCTGCATCGGCCAGCACACCAGACGATGCCTGCTGCATGTTCAGCCACGTCGAGCGGTTGCGGCTGGCTAGCGTGGCGTCTGGCCGCCCCTGCATCAAACCCCAGGCATCCTGAGGGTCTGGCGCAAGCATCCAATAGCCTTCGTGGTCGACCAGACTCACATTGCCTGCATAGCCGGCTGCTATTTCACTGAGGTGCTTCAGCAAACTGGCGCCCAGGTAATTGAGCACCAATATTCCGCGCTGCTTACCATCCTGGTCGAACAGCGGGCTGGCGATCCGCAGCGTTGGCTTGAGAGGCTGTTGCACTGCGCCATGCTCGTGATTGAGGTCGAACCGGGAAAGGTAACTCTCACCCGCGGGCAAACTCATCGCTTCAACAAAGTAATAGGCGTCAGCCATGTTTTGCAGCTGATTAGCGGGCAGCAGCTGCGCGCCAGCGGGCCCCATCTCAACCCTCACCTGCTCATCGCCACGCTCGTCGATCCAACGAACCTGGTCATACACACGGGCGCTGGAAGCAAATGTCACCATCACCTCAGCCAACGCTTGCCGGTTGTTCGGGCTCGGGGTTTCCAGCGCGCGCGACAGTGCCGGTTGCTGGATCAGAAACTGTAGGTGCCCGCGCATGCTTGCCAGGTCGCGATTAAGCACCCCCAGGCCTTCACGCAGAATGCTCTGCTGCTCGCTGAGCAAAGGGGCCAGGCGCGCATCGAGAAGCCGTTCGTAGAGCAACACAGCAAGCAGCACAATCAGCAGTGACAACGGTAGAAACAACAACGCCAGGTTGCGTCGCACCGCTCGACTGAACAACCAGACAGGCACCTTTGTCACGCTAGGCCCTGGCGATACTCCGCCAACCAGCTTAATAACTGGTCGCAAGGCATGGGCTTGCCATACAAATAGCCCTGCGCTTCCTGACAACCATGCTCACGAATCCAATCCGCCTGCTCAACGCTCTCCACGCCCTCGGCGATCACCTGCATGCCTACCCGGGCGGCAATCTGAATTACGGCTTCGGCGATCAGTTGGTGGTCAGCGACCGTGCCTATTTCCAAGACAAAGCTGCGGTCGATCTTCAACCGATCGGCCGGCAGCAGGCGCAAATAACTGAGCGAGGAGAACCCCGTACCAAAATCATCGATGGCCACTGTCACGCCACGTTCTCGCAGCGCCGAAAGCTGTGCACAGACACTGTCAAAGTTGCGCATCGCCACCGACTCGGTGATTTCCACCTCAACCTGCTGAGGCCTGACCCCGGCGGCGCGCAAGTGGGTATCGAAGCGCTCGACAAAGTCAGGCTGCAGCAGCTGGGCCGCTGACACGTTGATTGCGACGCGAATTTGATCATGTCCTGCATCGGCCAGGCGACGAGCCGCCTGCAGCGAAAGACGTAACAGCAGGTCACCCAACGGCAGGATGTAGCCAGTCGTCTCGGCCAGCGGAATAAATTGCAGCGGCGGCACCCACTGGCCATCTGCCTGGCGCCAGCGCGCCAACGACTCCACACCAATCACGGCGCCGGTGCTCAGGTCGATCTGGGGCTGCAAGGCAATGCTGATACGCCCCGCCTCAACGGCATCGCGCAGCGCCAGGAGCAGCCGATAGGACTCGGCATGAGCGCGCTGCAGGCCAGGATCATGCACGACATGCTGGTCGTAGCCTGCAGATTTGGCTTGTTTCAGCGTCAGCAGTGCGCTTTGCAGCGCGATGTGCGCACTGCCGACAAAGTCCGCCAGATGCAGCGTCACACTGCTCAGGCTGTGCACTTGCCCCAGCTCGTAGGGCCGCCCCTGACGCCTGAACAAAGCGACCAGGGCCTGTGCCACCACGTGTTTTCCAGGCCCCAAAATGGCAAACAGGTCATCACGCACACGGCCCACAAACACATTCGCCGCAACGCCGTCCCGCAGCTTGCGGGCAACCAGGCCCAAAATGAAATCGCCATAACCGGTGCCAAACGCCGTGTTGGCGCCGGAAAAGTTATCGATATCGATCAGCACCAACACCTGCTCGGCCCGTGCCTGCTCGTCCTTGAGGGTGAGGTCGAGCATACGGATAAGCGCGTTGCGGTTGGGGATGTGCAGCAAATCGTCCTGGTAGGCCATTTCCTCCAGGCGCCGGAACAGCGAGACGTTGTACAGCCCACGACTGATGCTCGCGCTGAAGACGCGCAGCAATTCGAAATCGGTTTCATCCAGCGTCTTTGCTGTTTCCAGGTAGCAGGCATAGTCAGCACCCGCCTGCAGCTTTGGCAAATAAAACACGATGCCCCATTGCCCGCGCACCATGCCCTCGCGCGCCAGGGCCGCGCGCACGAAGCCGGCCACCTTGGTGTCACCGAGCTCGTCCAGAGAAGCCTCCAGCATCGGCCGGAAGCGCCCTGTGGCACTGATCACCCGCCCTTGCAGCGGGCCATCGCCTGTGGATGCCTCTTCGCGTCGGCAGATCAGCCCTTGAACGGGCTGATCAAGCAGCAGACCAATCTCCGTCAGTACCTTGGCGGCCAGTTCCTGCAGGGTTTTCGAGCAGAACAGTGCATTGCTCGACTCGACGATCATCTGCAAACCACGGCGAGCCCGCACGACGCCACGCAATTGAGAAAAGCTGCGCAGCCCCGCCGTCAGCACGGTCAGCAAACGGTCAGCGGTAAGCTCGCTTTTGCTCCAGTAGTCATTGATATCGTACTCACGCATGACCTCTTGCACGGGCGCCATACCGGGCTCGCCGGTCAGCAGTACGATACGCACCTCGGCGTTGCCAATCACCTCACGCAGGGTGCGCACGAGGCGCAAGCCGGCGTCGTCGGTTTCCATGACCACGTCCAGCAGGATCAAGGCGATGTCTTGGCGCCGGGCGAGTACCGCGCAGGCTTCACGGTAGCTAAACGCCTGCAACAACTCGATACCACCGCCCAGCACCTGCAGCTCTTCGAGTGCGAACGCGGTGGCACGCTGGAAATCCGCATCATCATCGATCGCCAGCACACACCAGCCAGGCGCATCGGCGACAGCCGGGGTCGCGCCTTCCAATACGAGAATAGGGTCGTCCATGAAAGCCGCCTTGACTGTCGCCCGTCATCTAGATGCACCCACATGATCAAGGTGCAACTGCAGTATAGACAGTGCGACGAAACATGACGGCTGGTGAAACGTCAGTCCTGCTCGGGTGCCTTCAGGCGCGTCAACAGGCTGGAGGTGTCCCAACGGCCACCGCCTTGACGCTGCACGTCGGCATAGAACTGATCGACCAACGCGGTCATTGGCAGCTGTGCACCGTTGTGCCGTGCCTCATGCAGCAGGATCGACAGGTCCTTGCGCATCCAGTCAACCGCAAAACCAAACTCGAACTCACCTGCCAACATGGTCTTGTGGCGATTTTCCATCTGCCAGGACTGCGCTGCGCCCTTGCTGATCACATCGACCACCGCCTGGCCGTCGAGGCCGGCGCACTGGGCAAAATGCAGGGCCTCGGCCAGCCCCTGAACGACACCGGCAATGCAGATCTGGTTGACCATTTTGGTCAACTGGCCACTGCCAACTGGGCCCATCAGTTGCGCCATGCGCGCGTAAGCCTGAATAACCGGCTCAGCTTGCGCATAGGCCTGCGCATCGCCGCCCACCATGATGGTCAGCACACCGTTCTGCGCACCCGCCTGGCCGCCCGAAACCGGCGCGTCGAGGAAGCCTATCCCCCGCTCGCCCGCCTGTGCAGCCAGTTCACGGGCCACGTCTGCGGACGCGGTGGTGTGGTCTACCAACACCGCCCCCGCCTGCATGCCGGCCAACGCGCCATCCGCGCCAAGCACGACACCGCGCAAATCCTGGTCATTACCCACGCACACCATCACCAGATCGGCACCCTGAGCCGCTTCGCGTGGGGTCGCAGCAGATTCGCCCGCGTACTCGTCAACCCACTGTTGGGCTTTGCTCGCCGTACGGTTGTAAACGCGAACCTGATGACCTGCGCGGGCCAGGTGCCCTGCCATCGGGTAACCCATGACGCCCAAGCCGATAAAGGCTACCTGTGCCATACACACCTCCGAATTTCTGGGACCGACAGCCTAGGGCCTGCTGCCGTTTTGCCGCAAGCGCCATCAGCAGCAAACCCAAGCTTTGCCATGCCCGTAAAGCCTTGCATACTGCCGACTGCGCACGGGAGGGCCTATGGGACACTGGCTGATAATTGATCTGGAGGCCACGACCGAAGAAGGCGGCTGGCCACTGACGGACATGGAAATCATTGAAATAGGTGCGTCCCTGGCCACGGCTGACGGCCGTGAGGTCGATCATTTTCAGCGCTTTGTCAGGCCGCAACGGCGCCCTCAGCTGACCACGTTTTGCCGCCGCCTGACCCGCATCAACCAAGTCGATATCGATGCAGCCGCCGACCTGCCGCAGGTGTGGCGGGAATTCGAGCATTGGCTCAGCCCTCACGCACCGCGCCTGGCGGGCTGGGGCAGTTGGGGCGAGTACGACCTTCGGCAGCTGCAGCAAGAATGGCAGCGCCACCAGTTAAGCAGCCTGCTCGGCGCTTACCCGCACCTCAATCTCAAGCAGGCATTCGCGCAGACACGGCAGCTACCCAAAGCCGTTGGCCTTAACGGTGCCCTGCAGCTGGCAGGCCTGAGTTTCCAGGGCCAGCAACATCGCGCCCTGGCAGATGCGCGCAACACCGCGCGTCTGCTGCCCTTGCTGACACTGCAAAGCAGATGACGCACGGCTGGCGCTTGGGCATACTTGCGAGCCTTTTCAGCCCCTTAGCGAGGAATTGCAGATGTTCAAGGTCAACGAATACTTCGACGGCACCGTCAAATCCATCGCCTTTTCCATGGCTGAAGGCCCGGCAACTCTGGGCGTGATGGCACCGGGCGAATACGAATTCGGCACCAGCCAGCTGGAAGTCATGCACGTGGTAGCAGGCGCGCTGACCGTCAAGCTGCCAGGCAGCGAAAACTGGGACACCTACAGCGCAGGTAGCCAGTTCACCGTACCGGCAAACAGCAAATTCCAGCTCAAGGTTGCCAGCGACACGGCTTATCTCTGCGAATACCGCTGAGTTTGCCTGCCCCCGAAAGCCGGCCATCAGGCCGGCTTTTTCGTTAAGGACGTTAAAAGACCGGACTCTTGCCATGCCCAGCGCTCGCCCTGCCACCATTCTTCTGCCAATTGCCCTGCTGCTGGTCGCCATGACCTCGATCCAGAGCGGCGCAGCCCTGGCCAAGGGCCTGTTCCCGCTGATCGGGCCGGAGGGCACCACCACCCTGCGCCTGGGGCTGGCAGCGCTGATTTTGGCAGTCGTCATGCGCCCGTGGCGCGCACGCCTGACCCTCGCCTCGTGCCGCTCACTGCTGGCCTATGGCACAGCCCTAGGCGGTATGAACCTGCTGTTCTACATGTCGCTCAAGACCGTACCTCTGGGCATCGCCGTGGCGTTGGAGTTCACCGGACCGCTGGCCTTGGCGTTATTCGCCTCACGCCGCCTGCTCGATTTCGTGTGGATTGCCCTGGCAGTATTCGGGCTCTGGCTGCTGCTGCCCACCGACATTCACAGCACGCCACTTGACCCCATGGGCATGCTGCTCGCGCTGTCTGCCGGCCTGTGCTGGGCGCTGTACATCATTTTCGGACAAAAGGCGGGCGCCGAGCACGGTGGCCATACCGTCGCCCTGGGCACCCTGGTCGCGGCTGTACTGATCGCGCCGATAGGCCTGTGGCAGGCCGGCACGGCCCTGTTTTCCCTGGACTTGCTGCCGGTTGCCCTAGCCGTTGCGGTGCTCTCCTCGGCCCTGCCCTACAGCCTGGAAATGGTCGCCCTCACCCGTCTGCCCGCCCGCACGTTCAGCGTATTGATGAGCATGGAGCCGGCCATCGCGGCCCTGTCAGGCTTGCTGTTTCTCAGCGAATACCTGTCGCTGAATCAATGGCTGGCTATCGCCGCGATCATCACCGCCTCGACCGGCGCGGCTGTCACACTGCGTGGCAAGACCCAGCCCATCGCCCATGACTAGTCCGCAGCAAACTGGAGTGCGGCCAGCCTTGCATAGAGCGGGCTGCTGATCAGCAGCTCAGCGTGTCGGCCGATTGCCACCAGGCGCCCCTGTTCAATCACTGCAATGCGATCAGCACGTTTAACCGTCGCCAAGCGGTGGGCAATCACCAGCGTGGTGCGCCCGGCCATCAGCGAGGGCAGTGCCTGCTGGATCAGGTGCTCGCTTTCCGCGTCCAAGGCGCTGGTCGCCTCATCGAGCAGCAGCACCGGCGTATCAGCGAGCAACGCACGGGCAATCGCCAGGCGTTGGCGCTGCCCGCCGGAAAGCCCAAGGCCGCCGTCGCCAAGGTGCGTCTGGTAGCCCTGGGGCATGCCGACGATAAAGTCATGGGCATGGGCGGCCCGCGCTGCAGCCTCGACTTCGGCCTGGCTGGCGCTGGGCCTACCGTAACGGATGTTGTCCTCCACTGAGCCGAAAAACAGCGCGGGACTTTGCGAGACCCAGGCGAACGCCCGGCGCAGGTCGTGAGGATCGAGCTGCCTGATCGGCTCGCCATCAAGCAGGATGCGCCCCTGCTGCGGATCGTAAAAGCGCAGCAGTAACTCGAACAGCGTCGACTTGCCCGCCCCCGACGGTCCGACCAGCGCCAGGGTTTCCCCTGGCTGGATCTGCACATCGATTTGCGTCAACGCGGGCTGCTCGGGCCGCGAGGGATAGGCAAAGCCGACCTGCTCGAAGGCGATGGCGCCACGCACAGGATGCACCAGCTGCCTTAGATTCTCGGCGGGCGCGGTGATCACGCTGCGCGCCTGCAACAGTTCGGCAATCCGTTCGGCCGCGCCCGCAGCGCGCTGCAACTCGCCGATCACCTCGCTCAGGGTGCCGAAGGATGAGCCGACGATCAGGCTGTAAAAGACGAAAGCGGCCAACTCACCACCGGATATGCGCCCGGCGATCACGTCCATGCCGCCCACCCAGAGCATCACCCCTACGGCGCCCAACACCAGCACAATCACCACGGTAATCAGCCAGGCGCGCTGGGCGATGCGCTTGCGCGCAGTATCGAATGCCGCCTCGGCGGACAGCGCAAAGCGTCGCACGTCCTCGCCCTGGTGGTTGTACGCCTGCACGGTGCGAATCTGCCCAAGCGCTTCGCCGACATAGCTGCCGACATCCGCGACCCGGTCCTGACTCTGCCGCGACAGCGTGCGCACACGCCGGCCGAACAGCAGAATCGGCGCGACCACCAGCGGCAATGCGGCCAGGACGATGCCGCTGAGCTTGGGATTGGTCACCACCAACAGCACGCTGCCGCCAATCAGCATGATCAGATTGCGCAGGGCCATCGACAGCGACGAGCCGATCACCGACTGCAACAGCGTCGTGTCGGCGGTGAGGCGCGATTGAATTTCCGAACTGCGGTTGTCTTCGTAAAAGCCCGGATGCAGCTCGACCAGGTGATCGAAGACGCGCCGACGAATATCGGCAACGAAGCGCTCACCCAGCCAGGAGACCAGGTAAAACCGCGTGAAGGTGCCCACCGCCAAGGCCAGCACCAAGATAAAAAACAGTCCGATCGACTGCCGTAGCGCCGCCGGCGATTGGGTGGCTAAACCCTGATCGACCAACAGTTTGATGCCCTGCCCCATGGATAAGGTGATGGCCGCGGTAAATAGCAGGGCCAACAGAGCGCCGACTACGCGCAAACGGTACGGCGCGATAAAGCGCCAGGCCATAAGCAAGGCACGACGTTGCGGTGAAGACAGAATAGACGGCATGGGGCCTCACAAAAAGGCGGCGCCAGAAAGGCCGCCCCACACAGATGGGGGCCATTGCACCAGGATCAAGGGCGCGCCCGCTGATTTACTCATGGAGGAATCGCGCACGCTGCTCGGGGTCGGGAAGCACGCACTGGTCATAGCGGCCAAACAGGCGGTAACGGCGACGGGCAACCGCGTTATACAGGTGATCACGCCATCTCACCGGTATGACCCGCAGCATGCGCGCCCAGCACCAGGGGCGCGGCAAACGCGCAAGAATGCGCAGTACGGCCTCGGAGCGCACATAGGCTTGATCGTCGTCAATGAACACCAGGGTGTCGAACGCCAGGTGAGCAACGCCATGGCGACCCAGCAACGCTTGTCCTGGCACCGATTGCACCGCCGCAAAGTGCACCCGAGCAGCCGCATCATGACGCAAGACAAAGCGCACCCAGCGGTGGCACAAGCCACAGACGCCATCGAACACCAGCACGGGCACCGGCAGTGGCTGACTCATCGGCTGACCGAGTAAAGCAGCTCTTCCTTGTAGCCTGCCCAAACGCGCACGACGTCGGGGAAGGCATCATCCAGCTGGGCATCGCCGCTGTCGACCAACAGAGGCCGACCGTCCAGGGTGCCTAACTTGCGCTTGGTCGCCACCACCCGCAGATGCTCCAGGCCAACCGCGCGCAGCACACGGGGACTGATTTGCTGGTTACCGCGGCCGAGAATATGCCCCTGTCCGCCGATTGCAGTCACCAAAATCTGCGCTGGATGGCCATTGACCCATTCAAACAGTTCCGCCTCGCTGACGTCGCGCGCGATCACCCGGCCATCCTCAATCACATCGACGCCGAGCAAGGTGGTTTCCAGCCCCAGGTTCTGCGCCAGGCCATGCAGGGTCGAGCCGGGGCCGAACACATAACGCACGTCCGGCAACCAGTCCGCTTCCAGCCAGGCGGCTAGATCACTTAGCACCAACTCCTCAGACTCAACGCCGCCCTGCTTAACCTGTTGCAGGTAGCCGCCTTCCTCCGGCACCGTCAGCTCGCCGAACCAGCGCGAGGCTACGCGGCCTTCGCGTAGCGCCACCTCGTCCAGATCGCGGACCTCGCCACTGGCCAGGCGCACCAGGCCGCCTTCGACCAGGCGACGGGTCAGTTCGCCCGCCGCGCGCGGGCTGATGGCATAGACGCCCGATTGAATCTTCACCCCGGCAGGAATACCCAGCACCGGCTGGCCCTCACGCACTGCGTGGGCCACGTCACGGGCGGTGCCGTCGCCACCGGCAAACAGAATCAGCGCCACCCCGGCGTCCTGCAGCCGCTCGACCGCGCGCCGCGTATCAGCGGCATCACTGACCCCATTTGGGCAATCGCCCAGCACTTCATGGGCAAACCCCATCTGCGCCAACAGGTCCGCGCCCATGCCGCCGGCGAAAGTACGAAACATCAGGCGCTCGCGTAATGGCGCCAATACCTCCAGCGCGGCGCGTGTGCGCTCGGCTGCACGGGGCTCGACACCGGCCGCCAACGCAGCTTCAGCCATCCCATCGCTGCCCTTGAATCCCGCTGGGCCGCCGACGCCAGCCAGCGGGTTGATGATCAAGCCAATGTGGAATAGCGGCATAAGTACCTCAATTGAAATCATCAGCCGTTCTTTCAAAGCCCCGGCATTTTTTGGCACAGTAGCAACGCCAGGTTGGCCTACACTGCCCTGTCGACAGCCTATAGACACGGGCTGCCAGCGCGCCACCGAACGACCATCCCCCTATAAAAAGGAGCCGCTCATGAGCCCATCAAGCCCAACCACTGACGACCGGACTTCTGCGCCACCGCCCGACGCCCCGTTAGGCGGCGCCATCATCGATGAACAGGGCCGGGAAATCCCTATCACCGAAGACATGGTGCAGCGTGCTTGCAGCGAACTGGACGCCAGCACACGCACGACGGATTGACGCTGCTCAGCCGCCACTCAGCCGCGCACCCAGGGCGTTCACGACCGTGCGCAACGCAGGCGCGGGCTGACTGAGCGTGACGGTCAAGCCATCGGTCTCGCGGCGCATCGGATACTGCTTACGCAGCTGATCGAACGCCGCGCGCCGCTGATCATCATCGCCCACCAGGCTGCGACGAAAGTCCGCATCGTCGCGCCGTGGGTCGTACACCGCGTGGCACAGGGTACGCAGCGCCCATGTTGGATCGGCGTTATGGCTCAAACTCAGCTCGCTCAACCAGGGGCTGGGCAATGCCGGCAACGTGGGCGCTGGCTCGCCAAGCACGGCGCAGTACGCCTGTAGAATCTGCAAGGTGCCGCGCAGTTTGCCGTCCAGGCTGTAGCCTGCAATGTGCGGGGTCGCCAGCCGGCAACGCGCTACCAGGTGCGGGTCTGCCAACGGCTCACCCTCCCAGACATCCAGCACCGCCCGCAAATCGCTGCGACTCGCCAGCGCAGCGCACAGCGCTGGGTTATCAACCACAGCGCCGCGGCTGGCATTGATCAGCCAGCTCCCCAGACGTAGCTGCGCCAGCTGCTCAGCTGCGAGCAGGTGCCAAGTCGGCCATGGGCCTTCGCGGGTCAAGGGTGTGTGCAGGCTGATCACATCGCAGCTCGCCAGGATTTCATCGAGCGTGACAAAGTCGCCGCCTTCAGCCGCCTGACGCGGCGGATCGCAGACCTTCACCGCCCACCCCAAGCCACGCAGCACAGTCGCCAGGCGGCCGCCGACCTCACCAGCACCGACGATGCCGTAGGTCCGCTTAGCCAGGTCAAGCCCTTCGTCTTCGGCCAGCACTAATAGGCTACCCAGTACGTAATCCACCACACCCCGGGCGTTACAGCCCGGCGCACTGGCCCAGGCAATACCGGCCTGCTCCAGATAGGCCAGGTCCATGTGGTCGGTGCCGATGGTGCACGTACCGACGAAACGTACCCGGCTACCCTCCAACAGCGCGCGGTCGACCTGGGTCACCGAACGCACCAGCAACACCTCGGCATCGCCCAAGGCTGCACGATCAATGGTGCGACCGGGGTGCCGGCTGATAGAACCGAAGCGCGCAAAGCAGGCCTCAAGCAGGGGAATGTTTTCGTCGGCGACAATGTGCATGACAGGCTCCGTAGTCAGGGCGAGGATTCTAGCCTGCACCACCGGCTGCACCCAAGACGTGCGTTGCACACGTCGCTTTCCTGACCGACGCGTCAACGCGTAAACTTCACGGTTTTCCGAGAGCACACGGATGTCATCCGCAATTCTTACCCGCCCTGCCCGCGTTCGCCAGGAACTCGGCAGCCTGTTACGCCTTGCTACGCCGATCATCATCGCCCAACTGGCGCACACTGCCATGGGCTTTGTCGATACGGTCATGGCCGGTCGCGTCAGCGCTCGCGACCTGGCAGCCGTGGCGCTGGGTAACTCGATCTGGGTCCCGGTATTTCTGCTGATGACCGGGATTCTGCTGGCCACCACACCCAAGGTCGCGCAGCGCTTTGGCGCCGGCCAACAGGGGGAAATCGGCCCGCTGGTGCGCCAGGCCCTGTGGCTGGCGCTGGCGGTTGGCCTGGCGGCGGCCGCGCTGTTGTGGAACGCGCAGATCGTGCTGCAGGTGATGAATGTCGATCCGAGCCTGATCGAGCCGGCCATGGGCTATCTGCGGGCTGTAGCCTGCGGCTTCCCGGCAGTGGCGCTGTACCATGTGCTGCGCTGTTTCAGTGACGGCCTTGGGCATACGCGGCCAAGCATGGTCCTGGGCCTCTGCGGCCTGCTGCTGAACATTCCGCTGAACTACATCTTTATCTACGGCAAGCTCGGCCTGCCGGCCATGGGCGGCGTGGGCTGTGGCTGGGCCACCAGCCTGGTGATGATCTGCATGTTTCTCGGCATGCTTGGCTGGGTACGGTGGGCGCCTTACTACCGCCCAACGGCGCTGTTCAGCCGTTTCGAGCGCCCGCAGTGGGTGGTCATCCAGCGCCTGCTGGCGATTGGCGTGCCCATTGGCATCGCCGTGTTTGCCGAGTCGAGCATCTTTGCCGTGATCGCGCTGTTGATCGGCGGTCTGGGCGCATCGGTGGTGGCGGGTCACCAGATCGCCCTGAACTTCAGCTCCATGGTGTTTATGATCCCCTACTCCCTCGGCATGGCCGCGACCGTTCGCGTGGGGCAGGCGCTGGGCGCCGGCAACTACCGGCAAGCGCGTTTTGCCGCTGGTGTCAGTATGGGGGCCGCGCTGGGCTACGCCTGCCTGTCGGCCAGCCTGATGTTGCTGTTGCGCGAACAGATCGCACAAATCTACACCGCCGACCCGGTGGTGATCGCGTTGGCGTCCGGGCTGATCGTCTACTCGGCGCTGTTCCAGTTTTCCGATGCCATTCAGGTCACCGCCGCTGGCGCCCTGCGTGGCTATCAGGACACCCGCATCACCATGCTGCTGACCCTGTTCGCTTACTGGGGCATCGGCCTGCCCGTGGGCTACGCCCTGGGCTTGTCCGGCTGGTTCGGCGAGCCGAGCGGGCCAAGCGGGTTATGGCAAGGCCTGGTGGTCGGACTGACCTGCGCGGCCGTGATGCTGGCCATCCGCCTGGCGCGCAGTGCAAAGAAGCGCATCCGCCGCGCCCGCCCGGTCTAGAACCCACCCATTTGATACAGGCATTGACCGAGGCCTGAGGGCGCACAGTAGACTGAACCACCGGCCAACTCTGTAGGTTCACCATGACCGCGCGCGTGTTCTTTCTGCTGTGCCTGTTCAGCCTTTCGGCCTGCACCCCAAGCGATGACGGCCTGGCCCTGCAAGCCGACTACCTGCAGCGCCTAAGCACGGTTCTCGACAGCCCTGCCGGGGACGCGTTCGATGCTAGCAGCACTACGGCATACCGAATGCCAGCCCGGCGCGAACGCTTGATTGAGCTGCCTGAACTGCGTATTGGCCTGCTCGATTTGCTGATCGACGTGCGCCGCTGCGCCGATTTGCAGCAGGTGATCAGCCAGCGCAACAGCCTGCTGGGCAAGCAACTGATGGCCAGCAGCCGCTTGGCGTATGAGGGTGATTTGCTGCGCGCCCTGGACAGCTGCATCACCCGCCTGGATGGTAATGACGAAGCTGAGCTGCGCAGCCGTTTACAAGACTTGGCCGAGCAGAAGCGCGCGCAACTGCCGGCGGTTTTCTGGAATGCCTTCAATGGCAGCACTGAAGTCGAGCGTTACCTGCGCTTCAGTGCACAGGCCCTGCCAGCCGCCCCCGTGGAAGACAGTGCAGCGCTGGTTGCGCTGGAGCAGCTCGCCGCCATTGCCGAGGGCCTGCCCGAGCAACTGCCACCACCGGCCGAGCAACTGGAGCCGCTGTTCCAGGCGTTGCACGCCAGCCCCCAGGGCGGCGAGCTGATCACCAGCCTGGCCAGCCTGCGCCACACCCTCGATCAAGGCACCGCCCTGCTGCGCGAGCGCCTGGAAACCCGCCCACTCTGCCCCCAGGGCCTGCCCACCGAGCGCGGGCGGGTGCTGCAAAACATCTTCGTGAAGTATTACGCCGGGCGCCTGCAGCCCTACCTGAGTCAGGTTCATCAACGCGGCGAACGCTGGCAACGCGCCCTGCAGCACTTAGCCACGCAAGATGCGCCGGCGAGCACACGTGCCTATCTGGAACGCCTGGCAGGTGCCGAGGATTCGCTCTGGCAAGGTTTTATTACGGCCACCGCCGCGCATGTTCGCGCCTGGCAAGACAGCCTGCGCAGCTGCGGCCTGGCACCGGGCCAGGCCGGCTGGCCAGCGCCCCAGGGCTGAACCTCAATCGGATTTCTTACGGATCCAGTACAGGTAAGTGCCGTCCTGCTCGTGCTGCTCAAGCAGCTCGTGCCCCAGAAACACGCAGAACTTGGGAATATCGCGGCGCGTCGAGGGGTCGGTGGCAATCACCTTCAGCAGGCCGCCGGCGGGCATGTCGCGCACGGTGTTGTGCAGCATCATCACCGGCTCCGGGCAGTTAAGCCCGCTGGCATCGAGGGTGGCATCAAGGGCAGTGTCAGGGTGCGAAGGCATGGGTGGGCTCCAGGATGGGGCGGCTATTCTCGCCCAAAGCCTGCAGCCAGGCCAACGCATCACTCCGTTTCAGCGTAAACGGCGCAGGTGGCAGGTTACTTCTTCGCGGTCGTGGTACAGCTGCTTACAGGCAATCGAGACTTTGATCTTGCGCGCGGCAAAGCCGTCTTCCAGGCGTTGCAACAGGCGCCGCACCTCAGCGTAACGCTGCTTCATCGGCAGCTTCAGGTTGACCACCGCTTCGCGGCAGTGCCCCTCGCCGATCCAGGTTTCGAGCAGCGCGGCACTGCGCGCGGGCTTCTCGACGATGTCGCAGACCATCCAGTCCACCGGCTGCTTGGGCTTCCAGGTGAAGCCATCGACCATCAGGTGCTGCACCAGGCCGGTGTCCATCAGGCTTTCGGCCATCGGCCCGTTATCGATGGCGGTGACCAACATGCCGCGCTTGACCAATTGGTAGGTCCAGCCTCCTGGCGCCGCGCCCAGGTCGACGCCGGTCATCTCACTCGACAGACGCTCGTCCCACTGCTCACGGGGGATAAAGGTGTGCCAGGCCTCTTCCAGTTTGAGCGTCGAACGGCTCGGCGCCTCGCGGGGGAATTTAAGCCGTGGAATGCCCATCGGCCACAGCGCCGAGTTACCGGGCGGCGCCACGCCCAGAAAGACCTCACGGCCGCTCTTGAAGGTCAGCAGCAGGCGCAGTTTGGTCGGGTCCTCAACCAGCTTGCCGGCTTTGCTCAAGGCATTGCGCAGGGGCGCCTCGAATTTTTTGCAAAAATTCGACAGCTCCTTGCCATCGTTGGTGTCCAGCACCTCCAGCCACAGGCTGCCAAACACCGGCGAGTCGGCCAGATGGGCGAGCAGCACGCTGATCCGGTCCAGCTCCGGCAGGTCGATAAAGCCGCCCTGGGCCCATTGCCGGGCGAAGATCAGTTGATTGAAACGCACACCGCGCATCAGGCGCTCGGCCTCACCCGCTTCGCTGCACACGAACTCGGCGCAGGCGCTGCTCGGCCGGGCCTTGGCATAACCCGCCACGTCAAGGCGGGCAGCGTGTTCGCTGATCTCCGCGCACATTTCATTCTCGAATCCGGGACGGCAATGCAGTAACAAGGTATTCATCAGGCTTCTCCTCAAGGCGCGCATCATAACGACTTCGGGAACCCTGCGTGCTTTTGACCAGTCCAGACCCTAAGGTCATTACCAATAAGCAGGACGATAAAACCATCGACCCTGTCGCCCCATCGGCTCTTACCGTGTGAGCCCCAAGGAGAGACGCTATGCCTTCCATCGACAGCCTGAACTGCCGCCGCACGCTGAATGTTGGCGAACGCACTTACACCTACTTCAGCCTGCCCGAGGCAGCCAACACGCTCGGCGACCTGGACCGCCTGCCCATGTCGCTCAAAGTGCTGCTGGAAAATCTACTGCGCTGGGAGGATGACAAAACGGTGACGCGCCGTGATCTGCAGGCCATCGGTGACTGGCTGCACACGCGCAGCTCTGACCGGGAAATCCAGTACCGCCCTGCCCGCGTGCTGATGCAGGACTTCACCGGCGTTCCGGCGGTAGTCGATCTGGCTGCCATGCGCGACGCCATGGCCAAGGCCGGCGGCGACCCGCAGAAGATCAATCCCTTGTCACCAGTCGATCTGGTCATCGACCACTCGGTAATGGTCGACAAATTCGCCACGCCCGAAGCCTTTGGCGAAAACGTCGAGATCGAAATGCAGCGCAATGGCGAGCGCTATGCCTTTTTGCGCTGGGGCCAGCACGCGTTCGACAACTTCAGCGTGGTACCACCGGGCACCGGCATCTGCCACCAGGTCAACCTGGAGTACCTAGGACGCACGGTCTGGACCAAAGATGAGGACGGCGTGACCTACGCCTTTCCCGATACCCTGGTCGGTACCGATTCGCACACCACCATGATCAACGGCCTTGGCGTACTCGGTTGGGGCGTCGGCGGTATCGAGGCCGAAGCGGCGATGCTCGGCCAGCCTGTGTCGATGCTGATACCGGAGGTGATCGGCTTTAAACTGAGCGGCAAGCTCAAGGAAGGCATCACCGCCACCGACCTGGTGCTGACCGTCACGCAGATGCTGCGCAAAAAGGGTGTGGTCGGCAAATTCGTCGAATTCTACGGCGACGGCCTGGCCGAGCTGCCCCTGGCGGACCGCGCGACCATTGCCAATATGGCACCGGAATATGGCGCCACCTGCGGCTTCTTCCCGGTTGATGACATCACCCTGGGCTACCTGCGTCTATCCGGGCGCCCCGAGGAGGCCGTACAACTGGTCGAGGCCTATGCCAAAGCCCAGGGCATGTGGCGCAATGCTGGCAGTGAGCCACTGTTCAGCGACAGCCTGGAGCTGGACATGGGCCAGGTACAGGCTAGCCTGGCCGGCCCCAAACGCCCCCAGGACCGGGTGTCCCTGCCCGATGTCAGCCAAGCATTTAATGACTTTCTCGGCCTGCAGCTGAAACCCTCAACCAAAGAAGAGGGCCGCCTGGAAAGCGAGGGCGGTGGCGGTGTAGCCGTGGGCAACGCGGCACAAAACGATATCCACTACGAGATGGACGGCAAGCGTCACCCGTTGAGCGATGGTGCTGTGGTCATCGCGGCCATCACCTCCTGCACCAACACCTCCAACCCCAGCGTGATGATGGCCGCCGGCTTACTGGCGAAAAAGGCCGTGGAAAAAGGCTTGCAGCGCAAACCGTGGGTCAAGAGTTCCCTCGCCCCAGGCTCCAAAGTGGTGACCGAGTACTTCGCCGCCGCCGGGCTGACCCAATACCTCGACGCCCTGGGTTTCGACTTGGTGGGTTACGGCTGCACCACCTGCATCGGCAACTCCGGCCCATTACCCGACCCCATCGAGAAAGCCATCCAGCAAGGTGACCTGACGGTGGCGTCGGTGCTCTCCGGCAACCGCAACTTCGAAGGCCGCGTGCATCCGCTGGTGAAAACTAACTGGCTGGCGTCCCCGCCGCTGGTGGTGGCCTACGCCCTGGCCGGCAGCGTGCGCATTAATATCGCCGAGGAGCCCCTGGGCAATGACACTGACGGCCAGCCGGTGTACCTGCGCGACATCTGGCCGAGCCAGCAGGAAATCGCCGAGGCGGTGCAGAAAGTGGACACGGCCATGTTCCGCAAGGAGTACGCCGACGTGTTCACCGGCGATGCGCAGTGGCAGGCCATTACGGTACCTGAGGCTGACACCTACGCCTGGCAGGCTGACTCCACCTACATCCAGCACCCCCCGTTTTTTGAGCAGATCGACCAGTCCCCGCCCCATGTAGGCGACATTCACCAGGCGCGCATACTCGCCCTGCTTGGTGATTCGGTGACCACTGACCACATCTCTCCGGCAGGCAACATCAAAGCTGGCAGCCCAGCGGGCCGCTACCTGCGCGAACAGGGCGTGGAAGCCAGCGACTTCAACTCCTACGGCTCACGCCGCGGTAATCATCAGGTGATGATGCGTGGCACCTTCGCCAATATCCGCATCCGCAATGAAATGCTCGATGGCCAGGAAGGCGGCAACACGCTGCATATTCCCAGCGGTGAGCAGCTGTCGATCTATGACGCGGCCATGCGTTATCAGACCGAAGGCACGCCTCTGGTCGTGATTGCAGGCAAGGAATACGGCACCGGCTCGAGCCGTGACTGGGCCGCTAAAGGTACTAACCTGTTGGGAGTTAAGGCCGTACTGGCGGAAAGCTTCGAGCGCATTCACCGCTCCAACCTGATAGGCATGGGCGTACTGGCACTGCAGTTCAAAGATGGCCTGGACCGGCGCACCCTGAAACTCACAGGGCGTGAAACGCTGGCCATCACCGGGCTGGACGGTGTGGAACTGCGGCCGTTGATGCCCCTCGGCGTGGAGATCACCCGTGAAAACGGCACCCAGGAACACGTCGAAGTGCTTTGCCGCATCGATACGCTCAACGAAGTCGAATACTTCAAGGCCGGCGGCATTTTGCATTACGTCCTGCGGCAGATGATCGCCGGCTAAGCACAGACGTCAACGCAGTATCAGGCAGCGCCATGGACGGCACTGCCGCGACGGAAAGGTGACGTCAGTAGAAAAACGTTTAGACTCGTCTAAATGGACTCAGCCCTCAACTTCGCCGCCTCCCGGCCGATGAAGGGGCCATAACAACGACGGATACCTGCCATGCGCAATAACCAGCCGGTCACTCAACGCGAACGGACGTTTCCCGCCCAGCAACGCCTGATTTCCACCACCGACGCCAAAGGGCAGATTAGCTACTGCAACGACGCCTTCGTCGATATCAGTGGGTTCTCCCGCGAAGAGTTGCTCAAGGCACCGCATAACATTGTCCGCCATCCTGACGTGCCCGCTGCCGTCTTTGAGCACATGTGGACGACCCTCAAGGCTGGGCGGCCATGGATGGGTATCGTCAAAAATCGTTGCAAGAACGGCGACCACTATTGGGTCAACGCCTACGTCACGCCCATGCGCGAGAACAACCAGGTCACAGGGTACGAGTCGGTGCGCATCAAGCCCACCGCCGAGCAGATTCGCCGCGCTGAAGCACTCTACGCACGCATCAACGCAGGTAAGTCCGCCGTCCCCGCCAGCGATCGCTGGCTACCGGTGGTACAAGCCTGGATGCCGTTTATTCTGGTCAGTCAGATTGGTTTTCTGATCGGCCAGTGGATGGGCAGCAGTTGGGGCTTCGCCCTGGCAGCGGTACTGAGCGTGCCACTTGGCCTGGCGGGCATCGCCTGGCAAACACGCGGGACAAAACGCCTGCTTACCCTGGCGGAGCAAACCACCTCCGATGCCTTGATTGCCCAGATGTATACCGACAGCCGAGGCGCCGAAGCGCGCTTGGAAATGGCCATGCTCAGCCAGGACGCGCGGCTGAAAACCTGCCTGACGCGCCTGCAGGACACCGCAGAGCAACTGACCCAGCAGGCACGCCAAGCCGATACCCTGGCCCACAACAGCAGCGCAGGCCTTGACCGCCAGCGCCAGGAAACCGAACAGGTGGCCACAGCCGTCAATGAGATGGCTGCTACCACGCTGGAAGTCGCCAGCAATGTGGCGCGTACTGCCATCGCCACCCAGGAGGCCAACCGCCTGACCGGCGAAGGCCGCACCATCACCGCCGAAACCCGCGAAGCCATCGAGCGCCTGTCCATCTCCGTGGGCGAAACCGGTGAAACCGTGACGCGCCTGGCCCATGACAGCAATGAAATCGGCGGCGTGGTGGATGTGATCAAAGGCATTGCCGACCAAACCAACCTGCTTGCCCTCAACGCCGCCATTGAGGCCGCCCGCGCCGGCGAGATGGGCCGAGGCTTTGCCGTGGTTGCCGACGAGGTCCGCTCGCTGGCCCAGCGCACGGCGGAATCCACCGGGCAGATTCACCAACTGATTGCCAAGTTGCAGCGCACTGCCGAAGAAGCGGTGATGACCATGGAAGTCGGTCGCAAGCAGGCTGACGAAGGCGTGCAACGCGTCCTGCAGGCGGACAATGCCCTCTCGGGCATCAGCGATGCGGTGGCCAATATTGCGGGCATGGCTGATCAGATTGCTGCCGCCGCCGAAGAGCAGAGCGCGGTGGCGGATGAAATCAACCGCAACATCATCACCATCGCCGCGCTGGCCGACCAGACCTCAGAAGAGGCCCGCAGCACCGCGACCCTGAGCGAAGCCCTGACCCGCACCGCCCAGGGGCAATACGCTTTGGTCGAGCGCTTTAACAGCTGACCTTGACTGCACGCTGACGATCGTCTCCCGACCCGCCGCTTGGCGGGTCTTTTTTTGGCTATGCGAGGCGACTCAGAAACCCACTGACGGCCTGCGCTGCTGCAGCCAGGTGCTGTTCATGGTTAAAGCCTGAGCGCTGCAACGGCTTGAGGTCGTGGTCGGCGGCAGCCAGCCAGTGCAGGGTGATGGCAGGCGCCAGAGCATACCCGGCGACGCGCTCGCGCCCGCCCATGGGGTCGCGCTCACCTTGCACGATGAGGGTGGGCGTTTGCAGGTCCGCCAGGTGCGCGACCCGCGGCCTGTCGACCTTGCCCACGGCATGAAACGGATACCCCAGGCACACCAGCGCATCGACGCCTAACTCGTCGACCAGCAGACTGGCCATGCGCCCACCCATCGACTTGCCGCCAATCGCCAGTGGGCCCTGCACCTGGTCGCGCACCTGCCGGTAGCACTGGCGCCATTCCTCCAGTAGCCGTGCCTGGGGGGCTGGCGGACGCTTACGGCCATCGGTGCGCCGCGCAGCCATGTAGGCAAACTCAAACCGAAACACGCTGACACCCCGCGCGGCCAGGTTCGCCGCCATCTGGGTCATAAACGGGCTGTCCATCGGCGCACCGGCGCCGTGGGCCAACAGCAGCGTCGCGCTACTCACGCCTGCCGGCCGATCCCAAATCCCCACTACGTCACCGCCTGCGTACTCACATTGACCCGCGTCAATACCGCCGTCCTGCGCTTTGCGCATGCTTGCCTCGCTTTAGTAATTGGCCTGCCACGCCAGCAGGCAGTCTAGAAATGATCGGCTCAACCGTGGATGGAAGCCCAGACATGAACACAACAACCAGTGCCGCCTACAACTACAAGGTGGTCCGCCAATTCGCCATCATGACCGTGGTGTGGGGCATCGTCGGGATGGGGCTCGGCGTTTTCATCGCCGCACAGCTGGTCTGGCCGGAGCTCAATTTTGGCCTTCCCTGGACGAGTTTCGGACGCCTGCGCCCGCTGCACACCAACGCGGTGATCTTCGCCTTCGGTGGCTGCGCGCTGTTTGCCACCAGCTACTACGCGGTGCAACGCACCTCCCAGGCAACGCTCTTTGCGCCCGGCCTGGCGGCTTTCACCTTCTGGGGTTGGCAGCTGGTGATCCTGCTCGCGGCGATCAGTCTGCCACTGGGCTACACCAGCTCCAAGGAATACGCCGAGCTGGAATGGCCAATCGACATTCTGATCACCATTGTCTGGGTCAGCTACGCCATCGTGTTCTTCGGCACCGTGATCAAGCGCCGGGTCAGCCACGTATACGTTGGCAACTGGTTCTTCGGCGCGTTCATCCTCACGGTGGCGCTGCTACACCTGGTCAACAACCTGGAAATTCCGGTCACCCTGACCAAGTCCTACTCGGTGTATGCCGGCGCCACCGATGCGATGGTGCAATGGTGGTACGGCCACAACGCCGTGGGTTTCTTCCTGACCGCTGGTTTCCTGGGGATGATGTATTACTTCGTGCCCAAGCAGGCGGAGCGACCGGTGTATTCCTATCGCCTGTCCATCGTGCACTTCTGGGCGCTGATCGCCGTGTATATCTGGGCCGGCCCGCATCACCTGCACTACACCGCGCTGCCGGACTGGGCACAGAGCCTGGGCATGGTGATGTCGCTGGTCCTGCTGGCACCGAGCTGGGGCGGCATGATCAACGGCATGATGACCCTCTCCGGTGCCTGGCATAAGTTACGCACGGACCCGATCCTGCGCTTCTTGGTGGTATCCCTGGCGTTCTACGGCATGTCGACCTTCGAAGGTCCGATGATGGCCATCAAGACCGTCAACGCCCTGTCCCACTACACCGACTGGACCATCGGCCACGTTCACGCCGGTGCCCTCGGCTGGGTCGCCATGGTGTCCATCGGCTCGCTGTATCACCTGCTGCCAAAAGTTTATGGCCGTGAACAGATGCACAGCATCGGCCTGATCAACGCGCATTTCTGGCTCGCCACCATCGGCACCGTGCTGTACATCGCCTCCATGTGGGTCAACGGCATTGCCCAGGGCCTGATGTGGCGTGCAGTCAACGAAGACGGCACCCTCACCTACTCCTTCGTTGAAGCCCTGGAAGCCAGCCACCCCGGCTTCGTCGTGCGGGTCATCGGCGGCGCGATCTTCTTCAGCGGCATGCTGCTGATGGCTTGGAACGTCTGGCAAACCATCCGCGCCAGCCAACCAGCCGAGGCCGCGGCGGCTGCCCGTTATTCCCTGGAAGGAGCCCACTGATGAAACACGAACTGCTCGAGAAAAATATCGGCCTGATGGCCCTGATGATGGTCTTGGCGGTCAGTATCGGCGGCCTGACGCAGATCGTTCCGCTGTTCTTCCAGGACGTCACCAACGAGCCGGTCAGCGGCCTCAAACCCTACACCGCGCTGCAGCTCGAAGGGCGTGACATCTACATCCGTGAGGGCTGCGTAGGGTGCCACTCGCAGATGATCCGTCCATTCCGCGCCGAGACCGAGCGCTACGGCCATTACTCGGTCGCTGGCGAAAGCGTCTACGACCACCCCTTCCTCTGGGGGTCCAAACGCACCGGCCCAGACCTGGCCCGCGTGGGCGGTCGTTACTCCAGCGAATGGCACCGCGCGCACCTGTACAACCCGCGCAACGTGGTGCCGGAGTCAAAAATGCCGGCGTATCCGTGGCTCGTCGAAGCGACACTCGATGGTCAGGACACCCCGGCCAAGATGACTGCCCTGCGCCGCGTCGGTGTGCCCTACAGCGACGCCGACATTGCCGGCGCCCCTGATGCGGTGCGCGGCAAGACCGAAATGGACGCACTGGTTGATTACCTGCAAGTGCTCGGCACTGCCGTGAAGAGCCGGAGGTAACTCATGTCCCTGACACTTTCCGATATTGGTCTGCTGCGCGGCCTGGGCACCGCCCTGGTACTGCTCGCCTTCACCGCCATGACCCTGTGGGTGTGCAGTGGTAAACGCCAGGCCGCTTTCAGCGAAGCCGCCAACCTGCCGTTCGCCGACGACCCACAGCCTGCCGCAACAAGGAGCAACACCCCATGAGCACCTTCTGGAGCTTTTACATATCGCTGCTGACCATCGGCACGCTGGTGGCACTGTTCTGGCTGATCTTCGCCACCCGCAAGAGCGAAACCCACAAAAGCACGACCGAGCAGACCATGGGCCATTCCTTCGACGGTATCGAGGAATATGACAACCCGCTGCCCAAGTGGTGGTTCATGCTGTTCGTCGGCACCATCGTCTTCGCCATTGGTTATCTGCTGCTGTATCCGGGCCTGGGTAACTGGAAAGGCGTGCTGCCGGGCTATGACGACGGTTGGACCCAGGTGAATCAGTGGCAACGAGAAGTGAATCAGGCCGACGCGCTTTACGGCCCGATCTTCGCCAAGTATGCAGCGATGCCCCTGGAACAGGTCGCGCAGGACGAGCAGGCGCTGAAAATGGGCGGGCGCATGTTTGCCACCTACTGCGCGGTCTGCCACGGCTCCGATGCCAAAGGCGCCGTCGGCTTCCCGAACCTGACCGACGCGCACTGGCGCTGGGGCGGTGAGCCGCAAACCATCAAGACCAGCATTCTCAATGGTCGCATGGGTGCCATGCCGGCCTGGAGCGCGATCATCGGTGAAGACGGCGTACGTCAGGTCGCCACCTATGTACGCGGCACACTGGCAGGCCTGCCAGTTGCGCCAGAAGCAGCAGCGGATCAGCAAGCCGGTGCGGCCTTGTTTGCCAGCAACTGCGCCGCCTGCCACGGGGCAAACGGTGCAGGCATGGCGGTGATGGGCGCGCCAAACCTGACCCAGCCCGCCGGCTGGATCTACGGCTCGAGCCTGACCCAACTGCAACAAACCATTCGCCATGGACGCAACGGCCAAATGCCGGCCCAGGACGCGTACCTAGGCAACGACAAAGTTCACCTGCTGGCAGCCTATGTGCTGAGCCTGAGCCGCAGCGCGGCATCCCCAGAGCAAGCCAGCAACCGCTGACCCACGCACCGCCCTGCATCGCGCAGGGCGGCCGCTACCCTCCTCGCCCGGATGACGCCCGTCATCCGGCGCACACTTGTGCGACTCAGCGTCGCACCCATCGAGCAATGATCCGCCGCGGGTGCATTTGCGCTACTCTACGTAGCAGTCGCCACCTGTCATAAATCCAAGGCGATTCCTATCTTTGCGCGGCGCCCTAAAGGCACGTACAGCAATGCGAAAAAGCGGTTAAAGCAGGGTGAAAACTCCTGCTTAAAAACGTTGAAAGCCCGGCAGCGCAAGCCTGTAACGTTGCAATGGCCACCTGCTTTCTCCATACTTGCCGCCGATTTTTGTACCCCTAAAAACTCCATTAACCGTGGAACCCAGCATGAGCACAGCAATCAGTCAGACTGCTTATAACTACAAGGTGGTTCGCCAATTCGCCGTAATGACGGTGGTTTGGGGCGTCATCGGCATGGGTCTAGGCGTGTTCATCGCCGCACAACTCGTGTGGCCGGAACTCAACCTGGGCATGGAGTGGACGAGCTTCGGTCGTCTGCGCCCCCTGCACACTAACGCGGTGATCTTCGCCTTTGGCGGTTGCGCACTGTTCGCCACGTCGTACTACGTGGTTCAGCGTACCTGTCAGACGCGCCTGATCTCCGATGGTCTGGCTGCCTTCACCTTCTGGGGCTGGCAAGCAGTGATAGTCGCGGCGGTCATTACCCTGCCGATGGGCTACACCAGCTCCAAGGAATACGCTGAGCTCGAGTGGCCGATCGACATCCTTCTGGGTATCGTCTGGATCGCTTACGCTGCGGTGTTCTTCGGCACCATCGTACAGCGCAAGACTAAGCATATTTATGTCGGTAACTGGTTCTACGGTGCCTTCATTCTGGTGACCCTGCTGCTGCACGTGGTCAACAGCGCTCAAGTCCCGGTCAGCTTCTTCAAGTCGTACTCCATGTACGCTGGCGCGACCGATGCGATGATTCAGTGGTGGTACGGTCACAACGCCGTAGGTTTCTTCCTGACTACCGGCTTCCTGGGCATGATGTACTACTTCGTACCCAAGCAGGCCGAGCGTCCGATCTACTCCTATCGCCTGTCCATCGTGCACTTCTGGGCGCTGATCACCCTCTACATCTGGGCTGGTCCGCACCACCTGCACTACACCGCACTGCCGGACTGGGCTCAGTCTCTGGGTATGGCGATGTCGATCATTCTCCTGGCACCAAGCTGGGGCGGCATGATCAACGGCATGATGAGCCTGTCGGGCGCCTGGCATAAGCTGCGCACCGACCCAATCCTGCGCTTCCTGGTGGTATCGCTGGCGTTCTACGGCATGTCGACCTTCGAAGGTCCGATGATGGCCATCAAGACCGTCAACGCCCTGTCCCACTACACAGACTGGACCATCGGCCACGTACACGCCGGCGCTCTCGGCTGGGTGGCGATGATCTCGATCGGCGCGCTGTACCACCTGATCCCTAAAGTGTTTGGTCGTGAGCAGATGCACAGCATTGGCCTGATCAACGCCCACTTCTGGCTAGCGACCATCGGTACTGTGCTGTACATCGCCTCCATGTGGGTCAACGGCATCACCCAGGGCCTGATGTGGCGCGCAGTCAACGAAGACGGCACCCTCACCTACTCCTTCGTTGAAGCCCTTGAAGCCAGCCACCCAGGCTATGTGGTTCGTATGATCGGCGGCGCGTTCTTCGTCACCGGCATGCTGTTGATGGCTTACAACACTTTCCGCACCGTGCGTGCCGCCAAGGCTTCCGAGTACGAAGCTGCTGCACAGATCCCTGCCGGAGTAGCGCACTGATGAAACACGAAATCATCGAGAAGAATATCGGCCTGATGGCGCTGCTGATGGTGATCGCCGTCAGCATCGGCGGCCTGACCCAGATCGTGCCGCTGTTCTTTCAGGACGTCACCAACGAGCCGGTTGAGGGCCTCAAGCCCTACACCGCGCTGGAACTCGAAGGCCGTGATGTTTACATCGCCAACGGTTGTGTCGGCTGCCACTCGCAGATGATCCGTCCGTTCCGCGCTGAAACCGAGCGCTACGGGCACTACTCGGTCGCCGGCGAAAGCGTTTGGGATCACCCCTTCCTGTGGGGCTCCAAGCGCACCGGTCCGGACCTGGCTCGTGTTGGCGGTCGTTACTCCAATGAATGGCACCGCGCGCACCTGTACAACCCGCGCAACGTAGTGCCAGAGTCGAAGATGCCGGCTTACCCGTGGCTGGTCGAACACCGCCTCGATGGCAAGAACACCGCCAAGAAGATGGAAGTCATGCGTGGTTACGGCGTGCCGTATACCGATGAAGACATCGCCGGTGCCCGCGACGCTGTACGCGGCAAGACTGAAATGGACGCCCTGGTTGCGTACCTGCAAGTCCTCGGTACCTCGATCAAGAACAAACGGTAACGCACATGGATATCGGGACCATTCGCGGCATAGGCACCGCAGTTGTATTCATCGCCTTCATCGGCGTAGTGCTGTGGGCCTACAGCAGCAGGCGTAAAGACAGCTTCGATGAAGCTGCCAACCTGCCCTTCGCCGATGATCCCAAACCCAAAGAGCGTGACGAGCAATCTTCCAGGAGCAATAACCAATGACCACGTTCTGGAGTTGGTACGTAACAATCCTGTCGCTGGGCACCATTTTCGCCCTGACATGGCTGATTTTCAGCACCCGTCGCGGCCAGCGCCCCGACACCACCGAAGAAACCGTAGGCCACAGCTTCGACGGCATCGAGGAATACGACAACCCGCTGCCGAAGTGGTGGTTCATGCTGTTCGTCGGCACCATCATCTTTGCCCTGGGCTACCTGGTGCTCTACCCGGGCCTGGGTAACTGGAAAGGCGTACTGCCAGGCTACGACTACCTCGACACTGAAGCCAAAAAGCCGTTCGCGGCGGGCGTGCAGGTTGCAGGCGGCGAAGTGCGTAACGCCGGCTGGACAGGCGTGCACCAGTGGGAAAAGGAAATGGCCCGCGCTGATGCCGAGTACGGTCCGATCTTCGCCAAATATGCTGCAATGCCGATTGAGCAAGTTGCTCAGGATGAACAGGCTCTGAAAATGGGCGGCCGCCTGTTCGCCTCCAACTGCTCGGTGTGCCATGGTTCTGATGCCAAAGGCGCTTATGGCTTCCCCAACCTGACCGACAACGATTGGTTGTGGGGCGGTGAGCCGGAAACCATCAAGACCACCCTCCTCGCCGGTCGTCAGGCGGCGATGCCAGCCTGGAAAGACAGCCTCGGCGAAGACGGTATCAAGCACGTAGCAGGTTATATCCGTACCTTCTCCGGGATGAAAAACCCGGAAGACATGGGGATCGACCTGGCCAAAGGCAAGGAAATCTTCGCCACCAACTGCGCCGTTTGTCACGGTCCGGAAGGTAAAGGCCAGCACGCCATGGGCGCGCCGAACCTGACCGACCGCATCTGGCTCTACGGCTCCAGCTTTGCCCAGGTTCAGCAGACCCTGCGTTATGGCCGCAACGGCCAAATGCCTGCCCAGGAAGCCTTCCTCGGTAACGACAAGGTCCACCTGCTGGCCGCTTACGTGTACAGCCTGTCGCAACAAGCTGAAGAGAAATAAAGGCGCTGGCCGAGCGAGCGCGACCCAAGGTCGCACCCGCTCGGCCCTGCTCAGGCGTACCATAGTGCTGTAGTGAATTGATCCTGGTCGGCACGCATCGGCCAGGGCACCCACCAACCGCCGTGGTGACCCACTGATGAGCGCACAGATTCCTGTCAAAGATGTCACACCTGCCCCGGCCAAAGGCGACGCCGTCGACCTCTACGCCAACCGCGAAAAAATCTACACCCGCGCCTTCACCGGCCTGTTTCGCAACCTGCGCATGGCGGGCGGCGGCCTCCTCTTTCTCCTCTACTTCGGTACCGTTTGGCTGACCTGGAATGGTCGCCAGGCCGTGTGGTGGAACCTGCCGGAACGTAAGTTCCATATCTTCAGCGCCACCTACTGGCCGCAAGATTTCGTGCTGTTGTCTGCCCTGCTGATCATCGCGGCGTTCGGCCTGTTCTTTATTACGGTCTTCGCCGGCCGCGTCTGGTGTGGCTATACCTGCCCGCAGAGCGTGTTTACCTGGGTCTTCATGTGGGCAGAAAAGGTCACCGAAGGCGACCGCAATCAGCGCATAAAGCTGGACAAGGCGCCAATGACCGGCAGCAAGTTCCTGCGCAAGCTGGCCAAGCATGGCATTTGGCTAGGCGTGTCACTGGTTACCGCCCTGACCTTCGTCGGCTACTTCACCCCGATTCGAGAGCTGATCAGCGGGTTCTTTACCCTGGAGATCGGTGGCTGGGCGTTGTTCTGGGTCGGCTTCTTCACCTTGGCCACCTACGGCAACGCCGGCTGGCTGCGCGAGCAGGTGTGCATTTATATGTGCCCCTACGCGCGCTTCCAGAGCGTGATGTTCGACCAGGACACCCTGATCGTCTCCTACGACCCGCGTCGTGGCGAATCACGCGGGCCACGCAAGAAGGACGCTGATTACAAGGCCCAAGGCCTGGGCGACTGCATCGACTGCAAGATGTGCGTGCAGGTGTGCCCCACCGGTATCGACATCCGCGATGGCCTGCAGATCGAGTGCATTGGCTGCGCCGCCTGTATCGATGCCTGCGACAGCATCATGGAGAAAATGGACTACCCCAAAGGCCTGATCAGCTACACCACCGAACACAACCTGTCAGGCCAGCAGACTCACCTCGTCCGCCCCCGCCTTATCGGCTATGCCGTGGCGTTGATCGTGATGATGAGTGTCTTTGCCTGGGCCGTCGCAGACCGTTCACTGGTCCACCTCGACGTACTCAAGGACCGCGTGCTCTATCGCGAGAACGAGGAAGGGCGCATCGAAAACGTCTACACCCTGAAGATCATGAACAAGGCTCAACACGACGAAGTGTTCGTGATTGAAGCCGACGGCCTCGACGGTCTGGTTTATGAAGGGCGTCAGGAGATCAAAGCGCGGGCAGGGGAAATTCTGTCGCTACCGGTCGAGTTGTCGATCGAGCCAGAAAAGCTGCCCTCCAGCACCAATGAAATTCGTTTCCGCATTCGCGCCACCAGCGATGCAACCATTCAATCCGACGCCGATAGCCGCTTCATCGGCCCCAGCGTCCGCTGACCATAAGGTACGACATGTCTGAGCAAGCCCCGATCAAACCCTGGTACAAGCAGTTCTGGCCCTGGTTCCTTATCGGTCTGCTGGCCTACTCCGTGGTGCAGGGCTTTGCCCTGCTGACCATTGCCACGAAAAACCCGCCTGGCTTGATTTCCGATGATTATTACGACGTCGGCAAGGGCATCAACCAGTCGCTGGAGCGGGAAAACTTTGCTGAACGCCTGCAACTGCACGCTCAGCTTGAGCTCAATGATGACACCGGCGTTGCCGAACTGCGCCTGCAGGGCAACAGTGGCCCGGCGCAACTGGTGCTCAACCTGATCTCGCCGACACAGCCCGAGCGTGATCGGCGCATTGTCATGCAGCCTCAGGGCGAAGGCCTCTACCGCGGCCAGATGCAAGACAGCGTCAGCGGTCGACGCTTCGTCGAGCTGCTTGGCGAGGAAGGCGGCAAGCAATGGCGTCTGTTCGAAGAAGAAACCGTTGCCGCTGGCACGCCCATCAAACTCGGTGACGAGTACTGATTCGCCCTGCTCCTTCGCTAAGGCCTGTCCATGGCTACTCCAACCCCCTGCTATCACTGCGGTCTGCCGGTGCCTGCCGGCAGCACCTGGCATGCCGAAGTGCTCGGCGAAAACCGCCCCCTCTGCTGCCCAGGCTGTCAGGCCGTCGCTGAAGCGATCGTCGCCGGTGGGCTTGAGCACTATTACAAACACCGCAGCGAAACAGCGGCCAACCCGCAGGACCTGCCACAGATTCTGCCAGACGAATTGGCGCTGTATGACCGCGCCGAGGTGCAGCAACCCTTCGTTCAGCACCAGGGCGAGCTCAGTGAAACCTGCCTGCTGATCGAAGGCATCAGTTGCGCAGCCTGTGGCTGGCTGATCGAGAAGCACCTGCGCGCCACACCCGGCGTGGAAAGCGCGCACCTCAACCTCTCTAACCACCGCCTGCAGGTGCGCTGGGCCGACAGCCAAGTGCCCTTGAGCACACTGCTCACCAGCCTGCGGCGCATTGGTTACGCAGCCCACCCCTGGCGCGCCGATGCGGCCGCCGAACAGCTGACTCAGGAGAATCGCCGGGCCATGCGCCAACTGGGCGTCGCCGGTTTGCTGTGGATGCAGGTGATGATGGCCTCGATGGCCACCTGGCCGGAGTTCAACGTTGACCTGACGCCGGAGCTGGACAGCATCCTGCGCTGGACCAGCCTGTTCCTGACCACGCCGATTATTTTCTATTGCTGCGGCCAGTTCTTCCGTGGCGCCCTGCGCGACCTGCGCACGCGTCACCTGACCATGGACGTTTCAGTGTCCCTGGCCATTGGCGGCGCCTACGCCGCCGGGATCTGGTCCACCGTCACCGGCGTCGGCGAGCTGTATTTCGATGCCGCCGGGATGTTTGCCCTATTTCTGCTGGCGGGGCGCTACCTGGAGCGCCGCGCCCGCGAACGTACGGCGGCGGCCACCGCGCAACTGGTCAACCTGCTGCCGGCGTCCTGCCTGCGCCTGGAGGCCGACGGCCAGAGCCAACGCATCCTGCTCAGCGAGCTGCGCACCGGCGAGCGAGTCCTGGTGCCGCCAGGCGCCCTGCTGCCCGCGGATGGCGTTATCCTCAACGGCCAGTCGAGCGTGGATGAATCCGTGCTGACCGGCGAATACCTGCCGCAAGCGCGCGGCGTGGGCGATGCGGTCACCGCTGGCACGCTCAATGTCGAAGGCCCGCTGACGGTTGAGGTGCAAGCCCTGGGTGACGCCACCCGACTGTCAGCCATCGTGCGCCTGCTCGAGCGGGCGCAGAGCGACAAACCACGCCTGGCTGAGATTGCTGACCGTGTCTCGCAGTGGTTCCTGTTTATCGTGCTGATCGCCGCAGCGGTGGTCGGTGCTGTTTGGTGGCAAATCGACAGCGAACGGGCGTTCTGGGTGGTGCTCGCGCTGCTGGTCGCCACCTGCCCCTGCGCCCTGGCACTGGCCACCCCCACCGCCCTGACCACCGCCACAGGCAGCCTGCACCGCCTGGGGCTGCTGCTGACCCGCGGCCATGTGCTCGAAGGCCTCAACCAGATCGATACGCTGATCGTCGACAAGACCGGCACCCTGACTGAAGGCCGCCTGACACTCAGCGCCATTCACCCACTGCGCGAGCTCGACAGTGACGCCTGCCTGGCCCTTGCCGCTGCTCTGGAGAACCGCTCCGAACACCCCATTGCCAAAGCCTTCGGCCGCGCGCCTCGGCCGGCTGACGCGGTCGAAAGCCAACCTGGACTGGGCCTGCAAGGCAGCGTGGACGGCCGCACACTGCGCATTGGCCAGGCGGCATTTGTCTGTGCATTGAGCGACCAGGCGACCTTACAGATACCCGGCGAGCACGGCCAATGGCTGCTGCTGGGCGACACCCAGGGGCCGCTGGCTTGGCTGGTGCTCGATGACCGCCTGCGCGACGATGCACCGGCGCTGATTGCAGCGTGCCGCGCGCGGGGCCTGGATGTGCAACTGCTCTCCGGTGACAGCTCACCGATGGTCGCCGAGGTGGCCCGCCAGCTGGGTATCGAAAAGGCCTATGGCGGCATGACCCCGGACGACAAGTTGGCGCACCTGCGCGCGCTGCACGCCCAGGGACGGCGGGTGCTGATGCTGGGTGATGGGGTCAACGATGTGCCGGTACTTGCTGGTGCCGATATCAGCGTGGCCATGGGCAGCGCCACCGACCTGGCCAAGACCAGCGCCGATGCCGTGCTGCTGTCCAACCGCCTGGACAGCCTGATCCAGGCGTTCAGCATGGCCCGTCGCACGCGCCGCATCATCATTGAGAACCTGGCATGGGCCGGCCTGTACAATGGTTTGGTGCTGCCGTTTGCTGCCCTGGGCTGGATCACCCCGATCTGGGCCGCGTTCGGCATGTCCGTCAGCTCACTGCTGGTGGTACTCAACGCATTGCGCTTGACGCGCAGCTGACCGCCGCCCCGCCCAATACCGGAGTCTTCATGTCTGCCATCTACATCCTGATTCCCGTGGCCATCGTGCTGGTCGGCTTTGCCATCTGGTTATTCTTCTGGGCCGTCGACAGCGGCCAGTACGACGACCTCGATGGTCCAGCGCACAGCATCCTGTTCGACGATGAAGACCCGCTGCACAAAGCGGGCGTGGAGCAGGTCAACCCTGGCCACGACGACCAGGACCCGCCCCGTGCTTGAACTGGCGCCGCTGTTACCCTCGGCGCTGATCCTTGGCGTACTCGGTGGCGGCCATTGCCTGGGCATGTGCGGCGGGCTGATGGGCGCATTGACCCTGGCGATCCCCCCAGAACAGCGCGCGCGACGCCTGCAACTGCTGCTGGCCTATAACCTGGGGCGCATCTGCAGCTATGCGCTGGCAGGCTTGTTGCTGGGCCTAGCCGGTTGGGCGCTGGCCAGTAGCCCGGCCGCACTCGCCCTGCGCGTGGTCGCCGGCCTGCTGATGATCGTCATGGGGCTGTACCTGGCTGGCTGGTGGAGTGGGCTGACCCGCATCGAAGCGCTCGGCCGCGGCCTGTGGCGCTTTATCCAGCCGCTCACCCGGCGCTTTATGCCAGTCACCAGCCTGCCACGTGCGCTGGTGCTCGGCGGCCTCTGGGGCTGGCTGCCCTGCGGCCTGGTCTACAGCACCCTGCTGTGGGCCGCCAGCCAGGGCAACGCCCTGCACAGCGCTGCGCTGATGTTCACCTTTGGCCTGGGCACCCTGCCCGTGCTGATCGCCACCGGGCTTGCGGCCGAACGCTTGACGGCTTTACTGCGGCGCCAGGGCATACGCATGGCCGGTGGCGTGCTGGTCATCCTATTTGGCCTATGGACCCTGCCAGGGCCTCACCAGCACTGGCTGATGGGCCACTGAGGCGGCAACCAACCCGACGATGCGGCAACTTGATGCAGATCAAGGCGCCGCGGCCGCACTTCCCTAGACTCGCGCCAACGCCTTTCCGGGGACAGTCGCCATGCTCGACACCATCCAGTGGGACGCCGCCCTGATCAATCGTTACGACCAGGCCGGCCCACGCTACACCTCCTACCCAACCGCCATGCAGTTTCATGGCGAAATCGGTCAATTCGATCTGCTGCACGCGCTACGCGACAGCCGTAAAGCGCAACGGCCGCTCTCGCTGTATGTGCACGTGCCGTTTTGCGCCAACATTTGCTACTACTGCGCCTGCAATAAAGTCATCACCAAGGACCGCGGCCGCGCCCAGGCTTACCTGGAGAACCTCAATACCGAGATGCAGCTGATTGGTCATCACGTGGACGCCAAGCAGCGGGTCGAACAGTTGCACCTGGGCGGCGGAACACCGACCTTCCTTAGTCACACCGAACTGCGCCAACTGATGGCCCACCTGCGCGAGCACTTCCACTTGCTGGACGATGACTCCGGCGACTACAGCATCGAGATTGACCCGCGCGAAGCGGATTGGTCGACCATGGGCCTGCTGCGCGAACTGGGCTTCAACCGTGTCAGCCTCGGCGTGCAGGACCTCGATCCGGCCGTCCAGCGGGCGGTCAATCGCCTGCAAAGCCTTGAGGAAACCCGCGCCATCGTAGAAGCCGCGCGCACCCTGCAGTTTCGCTCGGTCAACATCGACCTGATCTATGGCCTGCCGCTGCAAACGCCGGAGAACTTTGCGCGCACGGTTGCGCAGGTTATCGCGCTGCAGCCAGATCGCCTGTCGCTGTTCAACTACGCCCACTTGCCGGAACGTTTTATGCCGCAACGGCGGATCAATACCGCCGACCTGCCCAGCCCGGCACACAAGCTGGCCATGCTGCAGGCCAGCATCGAGCAACTGACCGCCGCCGGTTATCGTTACATCGGCATGGACCACTTCGCACTGCCCGACGATGAGCTGGCCAGCGCCCAGGAAGACGGCACCTTGCAGCGCAATTTCCAGGGCTACACCACCCACGGTCATTGCGACCTAATTGGCCTTGGGGTGTCTGCAATCAGCCAAGTTGGCGACCTGTATAGCCAGAACAGCAGCGACCTGGGTAACTACCAGCACAGCCTGAGTAATGGCCAACTCGCCACCCAGCGTGGCTTGCACTGCAACACCGAAGGCCGCCTGCGGCGGGCGGTGATTCAACAGCTGATCTGCCACTTCGAGTTGCACTTCGCACAGATCGAAACAGACTTCGCGATCGATTTCCGCACACATTTCGCCGCCCACTGGCCGGCACTGCAGCAAATGGCGCGCGATGGCCTGATCGAGTTAACCGACAAGGCCATCGTCGTGAAGCCCGCGGGTCGTCTGCTGGTCCGCGCCCTGTGCATGGTGTTTGATCAGTACCTGTGCGAACAAAGCCGGCCGCGCTTTTCACGGGTGATCTAAGCGCGGCACAGGCTCGGGCTGATCCGCTGCCTCAAACCGACAGGGTCGCAACGCGCTGCAACTGCTCGTTGCTCAACCCCTGCTCACGCATCGCCTTGATCAGCTGCGCATTGGCGCCCGTCAGTGCGCCACTGAGTGAGGCGATCTCGGTGCGTAAGGCATCCGCTTTGATCTGCCGCGCCTCATCATCAAGACTGCCGTCGGTCATCACTGCCCGCAGCTCGGCCTGGCGCTCGGCCAGTTGCGCCTTGAGTTCGCGGATGCGCTTGAGCAGGTCCTTGATGGTGTCGGGTAGATCGCTTTCGTCGATGTCGTCGTTGTTACGGGCCGCTTGCGATGCCGCCCGGCCCTGTTCAGACAGTGTCACCCGAATGCCGTCACGCAGCTTTTGCGCGGCGCTTGGCGGCGCGCGGTCCAGCTCCGCGTCGCGGCGCTCAATGGACTGACCGATTCGGCTGACTATCGTGTTAGCTTCAACGCGCATGTGCAGGCTCCAGCGCCGTTAACGGTCATCAGCAATACCATCGGCCATCCAGGCATTTTCTTGAGGCGCTGGCCGGCACAATCGCGCTGCGGTACCCTTACCAACTATGTGTGTTTATTTAGGAAGCGCCGCTGATGTCAGGAAGCCTCAAGCTACACAGCCCCCATCAAGCCCACTGCAAGGATTGCAGCCTCGCGACCCTGTGCCTGCCCCTGTCACTCAACCTTGAGGACATGGATGCGCTCGATGAAATCGTCAAGCGTGGGCGACCGTTAAAGAAAGGCGAATTTCTGTTCCGCCAAGGTGACGCATTCGACTCGGTATTCGCCGTACGCTCCGGCGCCTTGAAAACCTTTACCCTCAGCGACGGCGGCGCCGAACAGATCACTGGCTTCCACCTGCCCAGCGAGCTGGTTGGCCTGTCAGGCATGGACACCGAGCTTTATCCGGTGTCGGCACAAGCCCTGGAAACCACCTCGGTTTGTGAAATCCCCTTCGAGCGCCTCGACGAACTGTCCGTGCAACTGCCCCAGCTGCGTCGTCAGTTGATGCGGGTGATGAGCCGGGAGATCCGCGATGACCAGCAAATGATGCTGCTGTTGTCGAAAAAGACCGCCGACGAGCGCATCGCCACCTTCCTGGTTAACCTGTCCGCACGCTTTCGTGCGCGGGGCTTTTCAGCCAGCCAATTTCGCCTGGCCATGTCGCGTAACGAAATTGGAAACTATTTGGGCCTTGCAGTAGAAACCGTGTCTCGCGTATTTACCCGCTTCCAGCAGAACAAGCTGCTTGAAGCCGACGGCAAGGAAGTGCACATTCTCGACCCCATCGAGCTGTGCGCCCTTGCAGGCGGCAATCTCGACAGCTGAGCAGCGCATCGCGACGCCTGCTCGGCTTCCCTTCCAAGCCGCAGGACCCTCGCACCATGATCTTCGACGAATTCAGCCTCAAGACCCTTATTCGCCCGGTGGACGACTTCCCAAAACCGGGCGTCGTATTCCGTGACATCACGCCGCTGTTCCAATCGCCGCGTGCGCTGCGGATGGTCATCGACAGTTTTATTCAGCGCTATGTCGAGGCCGACTTCAGCCACATCGGCGCCATGGATGCGCGTGGTTTTCTGATTGGCTCCATCGTCGCCTATGAACTGAATAAGCCCCTTGTACTGTTTCGCAAGCAAGGCAAGCTCCCCGCTGATGTGCTCAGCGCTGCCTACTCCACCGAATACGGTGAAGCCTATCTGGAAGTGCATGCCGACAGCCTGTGCGAGGGTGACCAGGTATTGCTGTTCGACGACCTGATTGCCACGGGCGGTACCCTGCTTGCGGCCGCGCAGCTGGTACACCGGATGGGCGCTAGCCTGTTCGAGGCAGCAGCGATTATCGACCTGCCAGAGCTGGGCGGCTCGCAGAAACTGCAAGACGCCGGCATCCCCACCTTTGCCCTTACCGCCTTCAGCCTCGACGAACACTAAGCATGAACCCAACCACTCACTCCACGCCCATGCTGCCGTGGCGTCAGCGCCTGGGCCGCTACATGGACAGCGCGCTGGTCACCCGTAGTGTGATGCTGCTGATCCTGATCAACGCCGTCATCCTGGGCATGGAAACCTCCGCGAACCTGATGGCGTCCTGGGGACCCTTGCTCATCACCCTTGACCGGATAATCCTCGGCCTGTTTATCGTTGAGCTGGGGCTGCGCTTTATCGCCCGTGGCTGGGCGCTCTTGCGGGACCCTTGGGCCGTGTTCGACTGCCTGGTGATTGGTATAGCGCTGGTACCTGCCAGCGGCCCATTCGCCGTACTGCGTGCGCTGCGCGTGCTGCGGGTACTACGCCTAATTTCCATCAACCCCAACATGCGCCGTGTAGTCCAGGCGCTGCTGTCGTCGCTGCCGGGCATGGGCAGCATCGCCATGCTTCTGGGTCTGGTGTTCTATGTCGCCGCGGTGATGGCGACGCAGCTGTTCGGCGCAGCCTTCCCCGACTGGTTTGGCACCTTGGGGGCTAGCTTGTACACGCTGTTTCAGGTGATGACCCTGGAAAGCTGGTCAATGGGCATCGTACGGCCGGTCATGGAGCAGTTCCCACTGGCCTGGATGTACTTTCTACCTTTCATCCTCATCGCCACCTTCATGATGCTCAACCTGTTCATTGCAGTCATCGTCAATGCCATGCAGAGCACTCATGAGCAGGAAGCCCGGGAAGCACCGCCAACCCCTAACGAGCAACGCATATTGGATGAGCTCAAAGCGCTGCGCGCCGAGTTGGCGGCACTGCGCGAGCGCCGTTGAGCGTGAGGTACGGATGGGGAGGCCCGATGCAGTTGGCATTAATAAGATTAGCGCGATAAATTGTTAAGCCCTGCCCGGCAGTTCGGAGCCGCCCCATGACCACAGAAGCCCCTTGCAGCGAGCTCCTGCTCGATAATCAGCTGTGCTTTGCCTTGCACTCCACATCGCTGCTGATGACCAAGGTCTACAAACCGCTGCTGCAGGCGCTCAACCTCACCTACCCACAGTACCTGGCCATGCTGGTGCTGTGGGAAACGGACGGCATCACCGTGAGCGAGATCAGCGCTCGCCTACTGACCGACCCTGGCTCCGTTACCCCGCTGCTCAAACGCCTGGAAGCTGAAGGGTTTTTGAAGCGCACACGCAGCCAGATCGATGAGCGGGTTGTCGAGCTATACCTGACGGAAAAAGGACAGGCCTTGCAGGAGAACGCCAAGGCTTTGCCCAGCTGCATCGTGCGTGCCAGCCAGCAGACACCCGCAGCCCTGAGCGCCCTAAAGCAAGAGCTCGTCACCTTGCGCCGCAGCCTGCAAGACAGCCTCTAACACCTTCCTCGGCCCACCGGGCCTCGCTGCTACCTGCACGTAAACAACCGTAGCAGCGCCATTGTTAGTGGTCTGCGGTTTACGGGACAGTCATAGCGCCCATGCCATTTATTCCCGAACAATCTAGCGCTATAACCAAATAGCTCTAGATTTAACTTGCGCGCAAAATAAATGCGGGCTACATTTCAACCACCGAACTGATTAGCGCACAAAACATTAGCGCTGACATGTCGATTTCATTACCTCATGACAACGCGAGGATTCGATGATGAAACCCCTGCTTCTTGCCAGCGCTCTGGCACTAGCCAGTGCTTCGGCATTGGCCGACACCGCCCCATCCGCCTCTAAAGACGGCAAGGGTCTATACCCACACTGGCTGATTAACCACACCGGCTGATCGCAAATCTGCAACCACCACTTACCCCAAGAGGAATACCACCATGTCGATTGAAACCATTGCATACCGTGCCTACGCAGAAGCTACCGGCGGCCGTGACGGCCGCGCCATCTCCTCCGACGGTGTACTCGATGTTGCGCTGACCACCCCGAAAGAACTCGGCGGAGCCGGCGGCCAGGGCACCAACCCGGAGCAGTTGTTCGCAGCGGGCTACTCGGCCTGTTTTATCGGTGCGATGAAGTTCGTCGCTGGCCGCGACAAACTGGCGATGCCGGCAGACGCCTCAATTGAAGGCGTGGTGGGCATCGGCGCAATCCCAAACGGCTTTGGCATCGAAGTCGAATTGCGCATCAGCCTGCCAGGCATGGACCGTGAGCACGCACAAACGCTGATCGAGCGCGCGCACATCGTTTGCCCCTACTCCAACGCCACCCGCGGCAACATCGACGTCACCCTGACGCTGATCGACTAATCCGTACCCACGGCCGCTGCTCGCCAGCGGCCGTTCCACAACGCTGCAGATTGACCGCAGACACCCTGCCCACTATCGCCTAAGCGTATTGCTTGCCATAGGCAGTACCTAACACTCGAGCCGGGCGAGCAGGTCATGCCGGATAGCCTTATCAAATGCCTGCTGCAGCCTGGGCGCGGCAAAGAACGCCTGCAGCGCAGCATTGGACTGCCAGCACCCGCGCATATGCCATGCGGTCGCATCGCCCGGCACAGGCTCGACGTCAAAGCGCAGACAACCCGCCATTTGCTGTATGGAACCCTGCAATGCGTGCAGGTACTTGCCCAACTGCTCGGAGCGTCCATAGGCGGCACGCACCACGGTCGTATGGGTCACCATAATCACGACTCTCTCTATCAGTAGACGTACGTTACGGCTGCGCAGCCAAGACCTCGCGCAGCGCCTGAGCCGCATCCAGGGCGCGGGGGAAACCCGCAGTCACTGTGGTGAGGTAGATCATTTCCTTGAGCTCAGCGGGCAACACCCCAGCACGCAATGCGTAACCGGCATGGATTTTCATCTGGGGTAAATTGCCCTGAGCAGCAAACACAGCCACCGTCGCCAGTTGGCGTGTGCGAGTATCCAGCTCACTGCGCCCCCAGACATCACCCAATGCATAGTCGGTGGTGGCACTGGCCAAAAAAGGGAAATCCTTATGCAGGGCCTGCAACACGGGTTGGCCGGCCCCACCACTCAGTTCAGCTATCACCGCCTCGCCTTTACTTCTACGGCTGCCTTCAGTAGCTCGGACATCCAAACAAACTATGGTGAGAAACACCGCCGTCAGGGGTGCGAGTAGCCATTTACCATTCATGGTCACGTCCTCAGTAAGGGCTGGCGGTGGGCCGCACGATCAATTCGCTGACATCGACATCCGCTGGCTGCTCAACGGCGTAGGCGATTGCGCGGGCAATGGCGTCTGGAGTAATGGCGACCTTGCGGAACGCCTTCATCGCCTCGCGGCTTGAGGGATCGGTAATGCTCTCAGCAAGCTCAGACTCAACCACGCCAGGGGACACCAAAGTCACCCGAATATCGCCCCCTACCTCCTGGCGCAGGCCTTCGGAAATAGCGCGTACGGCGTACTTGGTCGCGCAGTAAACGGCAGCCGTCGGCGACACGCTGTAGGCACCGATTGAGGCGATATTGATGAACTGGCCACTGCGCTGGCGCTGCATCACCGGCAACGCGGCAGCAATGCCGTGCAGGACACCGCGAACATTTACGTCGATCATGCGGTTCCACTCATCGACCTTCAGCACATCCAGACGCGACAGCGGCATGACCCCGGCGTTATTGATCAACACATCGACGCGGCCGTATTGCGCCACCGCTACGTCGACAAAGGCCTGGCTGTCTTCCTGGCGGGTGACATCAAGGTGACGAAAATCCGCCTTGCCGCCCGCCAGACGGATCTCATCGACCAATTGCTGCAGACGCTCGGTGCGCCGGGCACCTAGTAATAGCCGCGCGCCCTTCTCAGCCAGCAAGCGCACGCACGCTTCACCGATACCGCTGCTGGCGCCAGTGATCAGAATGACCTTGTCTTGAATACTCATCAGGCGAAACCTCTGCCGGTAAGCGGCAAGGGCTGCCGCGACAGCAACAGATTCTCCGAGATGATGGAAACTGGGTTAGACGATTCCTGGCGAGTTATTGCCTAAAGCTGCACACAGCCCATTAAGACTTAGTCTTTGAGACTGCAGGCTACTCTTTGACTTTCGGTATGAAACCGGCAAACACAGCGCATTTGCCTATTCAACGCGAATGCTTGCCTGATCCTGCAAAAGCCCGGACGCCACCAAGACTTGCCTGAAAAGCCGGGATAGCCTGGGAATATGCATGCAGCCCGACAGGAGCTTTTTTAATGACACCCCTATCCCTCGCCAGTGACGTGGCTTCACTCCAGGCTGAACTGGCAGATTTGATCCAGCATCATTGCCCAACAGATGGCCTGCATGCCACTGCCATCGCAGGCCTTGATCTAGCCTGCACCACTGAACCCAGCCTGCCCACGCCGACACTGTACCGGCCCTGCCTGTGCATCATTGCCCAAGGCCGCAAGACGGTATGCCTGGGCGATGAACAGTACATCTACGACCCGCTGAACTACCTGGTTGCATCCGTCACCCTGCCGGTGACTGGCCAGGTGATAGAAGCGACACCAGAACACCCTTACCTAAGCTTGCGCCTGGAGATTGATCCGTTACTGATCACCAGCCTGATAGCCAATGCCGGCCCTATCGGCGTACCCAGCCCCAGCCCGTATCGGGCACTGTACATGGACCGACTCGGCATGCCGCTGCTCGACGCTGTGGTACGCCTGCTTCGCCTGCTGGAGACACCTCGCGATATCGCCACGCTCGCGCCCCTGGCCCTGCGCGAGATTTTTTATCGGCTGCTGCACAGCACCCAAGGCCATCGACTGCATGCAATCGCCATCGCGGACAGCCAAGGACAACGCATCAACCGTGCGATTGAATGGCTGAACCTGAATTTCGACCAGCCTCTGCGCATCGAGGAGCTTGCCCGCGAGGTCAACCTCAGCACCTCGACCCTGCACCACCGTTTCAAGGCCGTCACGGCGTTGAGCCCGCTGCAATATCAGAAACAGCTTCGCCTGCAGGAAGCGCGACGCTTGATGCTGTGCGAAGGTCTGGAGGCTGCCGCGGCCAGCTATCGAGTGGGCTATGAAAGCCCGTCGCAATTCAGCCGCGAGTACAGCCGCCTGTTCGGCGCCCCGCCGCTGCGTGACCTGGCGCGACTAAGAAGCTCGGCGTAGCCCCAACAGCGATTGAAAGCGCACTGAAACAAACTGCGCCGCCCTAAAAAAGGCCCGCTGCCTGGGTAATATGCCGCCCTATTAACGCAACGCTGCCGCACTTGGCTGCGCAATAAATACCAGCCCAACCGGAAAAAACGCTATATCCGGCCCCTTGCAACAATATTCATCAGATCGTTGGGCACGCTGCAGCCCAGTTAAACCGGGGCCTCAGCAGATTCAGCCAGATAAAAACATGAATAATTAACGTTAAACCCAACACTCTCTGTAAAAACGGCCTATTATGGGTTCGTTGGTTCCTAACCAGCAAAAACGCATAGGTGCTATGAACATACTGGCACCGCACTTCGTATCGATTTAAGAGACACACCATGGCAAATCGCGAAACTGGCACCGTCAAATGGTTCAACGATGAGAAAGGCTTCGGCTTCATTACCCCGACTAACGGCGGCGATGACCTCTTCGTTCACTTTAAAGCCATCCAAAGCGACGGTTTCAAAAGCCTGAAAGAAGGCCAGACTGTTACCTACGTGGCCGCTCGCGGTCAGAAAGGTATGCAAGCTGAAGAGGTACAGGTGGCTTAAGCCCCTGTCCTGCTTTAAAACAAACCCCGCGCTCGCGGGGTTTGTTTTATCTGGCGTTTGTAAATCCGGGTGTACTACAACCCCATCTGCTTGCTGATGATCTCGTTCATGATTTCACGCGAGCCCCCGCCTATCGACAGAATGCGGTTATCGCGGTACAGCCGCTCCACCAGGCTTTCACGCATATAACCCATGCCACCCATGATCTGCACGGCGTCATAGGTCAGCCGGTCCGCTACATCCGTAGCAAAATTCTTGGCCATGGAAATCTCTTTGATCACGCTCTTGCCGGCTGCCATCTGCGCCGCTTGGCGATAGGTGAACTCGCGCGACACCTCCAGCTGGGTCGCCATTTCAGCCAGCCGATGTTTAAGCACCTGGAACTTGCCGATGGGTTTGCCAAAAGCCTCACGCTCCCGGGCCCATTTCAATGCTTCCTCAAGCGCCAGTTGCGCCGTCATATTGGCCATGATCGCCAGCGACAGACGCTCACTCTGGAAGTTAGCCATGATCCCGGCAAAGCCCATGTTCTCAACGCCGATCAGGTTATCGAGCGGCACGCGGCAGTCGTCGAAGAACAGCTCGGCGGTATCCGAAGCCCACCACCCCATCTTTTTCAATTGCCGACCGACACTGAAACCGGGCGTACCCTTCTCGACCAGCAATAGGCTGACGCCGCCAAAGCCCTCGCCGCCCGTACGCACCGCAACCGTGTAGTAGTCCGCCCTTACACCGCTGGTGATAAAGGTCTTGCTACCGTTTACCCGGTAATGCTCACCGTCGCGCACGGCCTGCGTCTTGAGATTGGCCACATCCGAGCCACCGGAGGGTTCGGTGACCGCCAGCGCCATGATCTTCTCGCCCGCGAGCACCTGTGGCACGACTTGATCACGCAACGCAGGCTTGGCCCACTTGAGCACCGGCGGTAACCCGATATCCAGCGAGCCCAGGCCCGCGACCAGCCCACCTGAACCGCTGCGCATCAGTTCCTCGCTGGCCGCCACCTTGGCGAACAGATCGCCTTCATGACTACCGCCATAGCGTTCGGGGTAACCGATGCCGAGAATGCCGGCAGCACCGGCCTTGCGGTACAGCTCACGGGGAAACGACTCGGCCTCTTCCCACTCATCGATGTGCGGGAGAATCTCGCGCTCGACGAAACGCCGTACCGAGTCGCGAACCAGCTGGTGGGTCTCATCGAAATAATCGGGCAAGGCAGGCATGGGCGACTCCACTCAGGGATAGACCCACAAGCTAACCGAGCGCTTGCTTGGTTAGCAAGCCAGGAGATCGGCCAGAAGCGACGTCAGTTACGCCTACCCTCGGCACACCTGCAACACCGCCGACGGCATCAGACGATAATCGGTCGCCGCCCGGCAATCGAATGGGCCAAGGTGCCGCCATCAACAAGCTCCAACTCGCCGCCCAGCGGCATCCCATGGGCGATGCGCGAGGCAATCAGCCCTTTGTTGACCAGCAGTTGAGCGATGTAATGGGCGGTGGCTTCCCCCTCAACAGTTGGGTTGGTCGCCAGGATGACTTCATTGAACGCGCCCGCCTCGATGCGGGCCAATAAATCGGGAATGCCGATGGCCTCCGGCCCGAGGCCGTCGAGGGGCGACAGGTGCCCCTTGAGCACGAAGTACCGCCCGCGAAAACCGGTGTGCTCGACGGCATAAACATCCATTGGCCCTTCAACCACACACAGCAGGCTGTCGTCACGGCGCGGGTCCAGGCACAGGTGACAGACCTCATCCTCACTCAGGCTGCGGCACTGGCGGCAATGCCCGACCCCTTCCATGGCCTGGGTCAGCGCCTGCGCCAGGCGCAATGCACCACTGCGGTCGCGCTCAAGCATCTGCAGGGCCATGCGCTGTGCAGTCTTCTGGCCAACGCCGGGGAGAATGCGCAGAGAGTCGATCAATTGACGGATCAGCGGGCTGAAGCTCATGGCGTTCCTACAGATGAGTGGCCCGGATGCAATCCGGGGAAACAAGGCATACAACACGCCCGGAGTGCATCCGGGCTAAGCCGCGCAGCGGATCACCATTCGAGCAACCCGACGCATGCGATCGACTCGGTAAGAGTGGCGATCAGGCGGCGTGCAGGGCAAGGCGGCGGTGGACGAGGAGCCGCAGTGTGCTGGAGCACATGAGGACTCCGAGTTCACCGGCAACGCCGCCATGTGCGTCGACTGGACGGCACGAGGTCTGTCAGAAAGGCATTTTGAAGCCGGGCGGCAGCTGCATCCCCGCCGTCATCCCGGACATCTTGTCCTGGCTGTTCTGCTCGATCTTGCGCACGGCGTCATTGACGGCAGCCGCGATCAAGTCTTCAAGAATTTCCTTGTCTTCCTGCATCAGGCTGTCATCCAGGCTGACGCGCTTGACGTCATGACGACCGGTCATCACCACGCTGACCAAGCCGGCACCGGATTGCCCGGTAACCTCGGCGTTCGCCAGTTCTTCCTGCATCTTCTGCATTTTTTCCTGCATTTGCTGAGCCTGTTTCATCAGGCCGGCCATTCCACCTTTCATCATGGTGCGAGTTCCTCTTAATCAGGGGTTAACGGCGGGATCAAAAGGTTCGATGCTGTCCGCGCGAATCACGGCACCGAACTGCTGAATCATCTGTTGCACCAGCGGGTCACTCTGGATCGACGTCTCGGCGTCGCGCTGGCGGTTGGCACGGCGGCGTGCGGCGGCCTGTGCCGGGGTTTCCTGCTCAGGGGTGCGCAGTTCGATCTGCAGATCAATCGTGCGCCCCAGGTGTTGATTGAGCGCCTCGTTAAGGCGGCGCTGTTGCGTCGTGTTGAACAGCGCACTGTGCCCAGGATCAAGGTGTAGCGACCAACGATCACCCTCAACCGCGACCAGGGTGCAGTTAGCGCCGATGCTACCCGTCATGCCCGACAGGCCCAAAGCGGGAAACAATTCCAGCCAATCAGCTGCCAGGCCTGTCGCAGGCTGCGCCGCCGGGGCCGGCTCAGCATCCTGCACAGGTACTACCGCATCGAAATCGTAGTCGAGTGCCTCGGCACTCATCTCCACATAATCATAATCGCCGGGTGGCGGCTCATCATCGCCAAAGGGTGACTCGTCGCTGGGCACAACGTCCGCCGGTACTTCGACTGCCTGGGGCGCGGCCACAGCAACGGGGGCCACCTCAGGCGCAGCAGCGACCGGCGCGGCGGGTTCCTCCCAGGGAAGGTCGATGACAGCAGCTGATTGTGGCTCAACCTCAACCTCGGGCTCAGCGACCACAGGCGCTGCGACCGCCTGCGATACTGGCGCGACCGGTTCGGCAAGAACGGCAGGATCGGTTTCAGGCACAGCAACAGGTGCTTGCTCAACTGGCGCAGGCGTTGGCGCCTGGATTACTACGGCGGCCGCCACTGGAGCAGGCGCAACAGACGCTACCGGCGGGCTCACTGCCGCGCCGGCCACTGGTTTGTCAGTGGGATCAGCAGTGGCCTGGCTGATCCCCAGCGGCTTTAGCGTTACCCTCGGCGCATCACCTGTGTCCGCCGGCCGGAACGCCAGCATGCGCAGCAGCACCATCTCAAAGCCACTGCGCGGGTCCGGCGCCAAAGGCAGGTCACGGCGGCCGATCAGGCCCATCTGATAATAGAACTGCACATCTTCGGCGGGCAGTACTTCGGCCAAGCCCAAGACACGCTCACGGTCACCCTGGCCATTGTCCACGGCATCCGGTAGCGCCTGGGCAATCGCCACGCGGTGCAACACATTGAGTATTTCGGCAAGCACGCCGCTCCAGTCCGGCCCCTGCTCGGCCAAGTGACGAACAGCCTCGATCAGCCCCCGGGCATCGCCCTCAAGCAGCGCCTGCAACACACCGTAAACCTGACCGTGATCAAGGGTGCCAAGCATCGCCCGCACGTCCGCAGCCAATACCTTGCCTTCACCAAAAGCAATCGCCTGATCAGTCAGGCTCATGGCATCGCGCATCGAACCATCGGCAGCGCGGCCGAGCAGCCACAATGCGTCGTTCTCGAACGGAATGTTCTCGGCCGTCAGGACGTGATCTAAGTGCTCGACCACCCGCTCAGGCGGCATGTTCTTCAGGGAAAATTGCAGGCAGCGCGACAGCACCGTAACCGGCAGCTTTTGCGGGTCTGTGGTGGCCAGCAGAAACTTCACATGGGGTGGCGGCTCTTCCAGGGTCTTTAGCAGCGCATTGAACGAGCTGGTGGAGAGCATGTGCACTTCGTCGATCAGGTAGACCTTGAAGCGACCACGGCTCGGCGAATACTGCACGTTATCCAGCAATTCGCGGGTGTCTTCGACCTTGGTACGGCTGGCAGCGTCGACTTCGATCAAATCGACAAAACGCCCTTCATCGATCTCCCGACACACTGAGCAGACACCGCACGGGGTCGAGCTGATACCCGTCTCGCAGTTCAGGCACTTGGCAATGATGCGTGCAATCGTGGTCTTGCCCACGCCACGCGTACCGGTAAACAGGTAGGCATGGTGCAACCGCTGGCTGTCCAGCGCATTGATCAACGCCTTGAGCACATGGGTCTGGCCGACCATTTCGCGGAACGAGCGCGGACGCCATTTACGTGCAAGAACCTGATAACTCATTGAAAACCGTCGCGAGAGGAAAGCAAAAGTGGGCTAATCCTAGC
>LNFM01005630.1_pt1 | contig 49400 bp, 45 predicted proteins | sample 596031 | NCBI WGS metagenome assembly LNFM01 (sample SAMN04254537, study PRJNA301005) | activated carbon metagenome | isolation source: dual media filters at the Ann Arbor, Michigan drinking water treatment plant | place: USA: Ann Arbor
GCGCTGGCCACCTACCGGCCGCGCTCCGCGCTGCGCGATGTCGGCAAGGCGTTCGGCCTGTCGCTCGACCAGGTCGACCGGCTGGCGAAGACCATCGCCTGGTGGGACGGCAAGCAGGTGCAGGATGAACGCCTGGTCGAGGCCGGCTTCGATCCCGGCAACCCATTGATCGGACAGGTGGTCGATTTCGCGCACCAGCTGGTCGGCTTCCCGCGCCACCTGTCGCAGCACAGCGGCGGTTTCGTGATCGCACGCGACCGGCTGACCCGGCTGGTGCCGGTCGAGAACGCGGCGATGGACGGGCGTACCGTGATCCAGTGGGACAAGGACGACCTCGACGCGCTCGGGCTGCTGAAGGTCGACGTGCTGGCACTGGGCATGCTGACCGCGGTGCGCCGCACGCTCGATGCACTCGACGCCTTCGGCGTGCCGCGGCCCGGAGCGCCCGGCGGTGGCTGGCGGCTGCAGGACATCCCGGCCGAGGACGAGCAGACCTACGCGATGATCCAGCGCGCCGACACGATCGGCGTGTTCCAGATCGAGTCGCGGGCGCAGATGACCATGCTGCCGCGGTTGAAGCCAGCCTGCTTCTACGACCTGGTGATCGAGGTGGCGATCGTGCGGCCGGGGCCGATCCAGGGCGGCATGGTGCATCCCTACCTGCGCCGCCGGCAGGGGCTCGAGCCGGTCACCTATCCCTCCGAGGCGGTGAAGGGCGTGCTCGAGCGCACGCTCGGCATCTCGATCTTCCAGGAGCAGGTGATGCAGCTGGTGGTGGTCGCCGCCGGCTTCAGCGCCGGCGAGGCCGACCGGGTGCGCCGTGCGATGGCGGCGTGGCGGCGCAAGGGCGGGCTGGAACCGTTCCGCGACAAGCTGCTTGCCGGCATGCTTGCGCGTGGCTACAGCGCCGACTATGCGGAGCAGATCTTCCGGCAGATCCAGGGCTTCGGCGAGTACGGCTTCCCCGAGTCACATGCCGCGAGCTTCGCGTTGCTGGTCTATGTGTCGTGCTGGCTGAAGTGCCACCATCCGGCGGCCTTTGCCTGCGGGCTGCTGAATGCGCAGCCGCTCGGCTTCTATTCGCCGTCCGAGATCGTGCAGGACGTGAAGCGGCATCGCGTGCAGGTGCTGCCGCCGGACGTGAGGGTGAGCGGCTGGGACTGCGTGCTGGAACGTCCCGATGCGGGTGGCGCCCAGGCGGGGAGCGCTGAGGGTGGCACCGGCGGTGGCAGCGGTTCGCCCGCGCTGCGCCTCGGGCTGCGCATGGTCAAGGGGTTGTCCGAGGCCGGCGCTTCACGGCTGGTGGCCGCGCGCCGCCAGGCGCCGTTCGCCGACCTCGACGATCTCGCGCGCAGGGCGATGCTGCAGCGCGCGGACGTCAACGCGCTCGCCGCGGCCGATGCCCTGCACACGCTGGCTGGCCACCGGCGCGAGGCCTGGTGGCAGGCGCTCGCGCTGGAAGCCGACACGCCGCTCACCCGCGCCCCGCGCGATGCGGTGCAGGCCTCGCTGCTGCCGCCCACCGAAGGCGAGGACGTGGTGCTCGACTACTCGACGCTCGGCCTCACGCTGCGCCGGCATCCGCTCGCCCTGCTGCGGCCGATGCTCGCCGCGCGTCGGCTGGTCACTGCGGAAGCCGTGCTCGCCGCGCGCAACGGCCAGGTGATCCGCGCCTGCGGCATCGTCACCTGCCGGCAGCGCCCGTCCACCGCCAGCGGCGTGGTGTTCGTGACGCTGGAGGACGAGACCGGCCACATCAACGTGGTGGTGTGGCCGACGATCGTCGAGAAGCAGCGGCGCGAGCTGCTCGGCTCACGGCTGATGACCGTGTACGGCCATGTGCAGCGGGAAGGCGCGGTGGTGCACCTGGTCGCCGGCCGGCTGGTCGACGACACCCGGCTGCTCGGCCGGCTGGCGACCGCCTCGCGCGACTTCGGCTAGACGAACGGATAAATGGGGTCAGACCCCGATTGCCGCCCGTCAGCCGCAGCCGCCATTCAGTCGAGCCCGACGAACAGTTCCATGGCCGGCAACGCGATGCCCAGCGATTCCAACTGCAGGGCGTCGTCGTCCTGCCGCTCGGTGACTTCCCATGTCCCGACGGACGTGCGCCTGAACAGTTCGACGATGTGCGTATGCGGTTCGACCAGCAGGTACTCGGCCAGCGTCGGAATGCGGCGGTAGGCGGCGAACCTGGCGCTCTTGTCGAAGCTGCCGGTGGACGGCGAAAGCACCTCCGCGATGAAGCGGGGTTCGGCCAGCGCGTGTTCCATCGTCCGGTCGCTGCGGCTGCACGACACGACCACATCCGGATAGAACATGGCATCCACGGTGTCGATGCGGACCTTCATGTCGTTGGCGAGCACCCGGCACGCCGACAGGTCCAGCCGCTTGTGCAGCGCGACCGCCAGGTTGAGCGTCACGACGTTGTGCACCTGGCTGGCCCCGGCCATGCGGAACACTTCGCCACGGAAGAACTCGTGGCGTTCGAGTTGTTCGATCTCCCAGGAGAGGAACTCGTCGAGGGTCATCAGCGTGGCCTTGCGCGCGGAAAGTTCCATCGTAGCAGTCGGCAGCGAATCGAAGAAAGGGCTTCGATCGTCGCGCCGATGCAGCGTCCCGGCGAGCGCCGGAAATCGGGGTCAGACCCCGATTTCTTCCGCGTTCACGTGACCAGAAGGTCGCCGAACACGCTGCCGCGCCAGCCATCGAGTTCCGGCGAACGTTCGCCACGCACCCAGGCCTCGAGCAACCGGCGGGGGCACAACAATGCCGGCGGGAGGTCTAGCTCGACTGCACGCGCAGCCACCTTGTCGCGTACCTGCGCCAGCTGCTGTGCCGGTTCGCCGCGGATCGGTGGCGCGATCGCCGGCAGGTCGAGGTCTGCGTCCGACACCGGGGATTCCAGCAGGTCGAACAGCGTGGCCAGTTCGCGTTTCGGGAAACTGCGCTGGCCGCGCATCCGGGACGACAGGGCCTCGGTGTCCGCCGGCGGCGTTTCGACCAGGCTGGTGGCGAGCGCATTGTCGAAGATCCATGAACGTGGCCGGTTGATCGCGCGGGCGAGGGCCTCGCGCCAGCGCAGCAACCGGCGCAGCCGCGCCTGCGTCTCGGGCGGCGATTTCCACAATGCGGTGAACGCCAGGTGCGGCTCGTCGTCGGTTGCAGGCCCGGCCGCCAGGCGGTCGCAATCCTCCTGGCACCAGGCGGCCATCTTCCGCTGTTCGAGCCTGGCGCCCAGCAGGTCATGCATCGCGGGCAGGTGCACGACGTCGATCGCGGCGTACAGCTTCTGCTGTTCGGTCAGCGGCCGCTGCAGCCAGTCGGACCGTGTCTCGCCCTTGCCGATCTCCACGTCGAGCAGCATCTGCACCAGCCGCTGGTAGCCGATCCCGGGCCCCAGGCCGGCGAAGGCTGCGGCCACCTGCGTGTCGAACAGCCCAGCGACCGGTGCACCGGCGATCGGCGCGAGTGCGACCAGGTCTTCGCTGGCGCTGTGCATGATCTTCACGCAGCCGGCATCGGTCAACAGCGGTGCCAGCGGCGACAGGTCTCCGCAGCCGATCGGGTCTACCAGTGCCGGCGGACCGTCGGCCTGCAACTGAACCAGCGCCAGGTCGGGCCAGAAGGTGTTGACCCGCATGAACTCGGTATCGAGTCCGATCCGGGACATGCCGGGCAAGCGGGAGAGCAGGGCGGCGAGGCCTCCTGCGGTGTCGATCCATTCTGCGGTCGGTGCGGTCATGCGCGATGATAAGCCGTTGGCGACCCCGGAAGCTTCTGGCTACACTTCGGGGCGCGCGGGGACGACGAGGGCATCCATCGGGGTGGCCGGTCTCCGGAGCGCATACACACAGCTTCGTGCCGCCCGGACGGACACGGGCGAACGGACATCGAGGAGAGGGCATGCAAGGCGACAGCGACAATCGCAACGATCGTGGCACGGTGTCGATCGACAGTCCCGCGCACGGCGGCACGACAGCGGCGGGTGGCGCCGCGCAACCGGCCGGCCATGCGGCAACGGCCGCAGCGCTGCGCGGCCAGCGCCGCGCCTTCCTCCAGGGTGCCGCCGCGTCCGCCACCGTCGCAGTGGCTGCCCCGGCGATCGCACAGTCCGGGCCGTCGGTGCGCTGGCGCCTGCAGTCGAGTTTCCCGAAGAGCCTCGACACCCTGTTCGGCGCGGCGCAGATGTTCTGCGAGCGCATCGACCGGCTGACCAGCGGACGCTTCCAGATCCGTCCGTTCGCCGCGGGCGAGATCGTCGGCGGCCTGCAGGTGCTCGATGCGGTCCAGAACGGCACCATCGAGATGGGCCACACCGCCAGCTACTACTACATCGGACGCAACCGTTCGCTGGCCTTCGACACCGCGGTGCCGTTCGGCCTGAATGCACGCCAGCAGAACGCCTGGATGTACTACGGCGGTGGCCTCGACCTGATGCGCGAGGTGCTGCGCGAGTTCAACGTGATGAACTTCCCGGCCGGCAACACCGGCACGCAGATGGGCGGCTGGTTCCGGCGCGAGATCCGCAGCGTGAAGGACATGCAGGGCCTGCGCTTCCGCATCCCCGGCCTGGCGGGCGAGATGCTCTCGCGCATCGGCGTGCTGCCACAGGTGATCGCGCCTGCGGACATCTATTCCTCGCTCGAGCGCGGCACCATCGACGCGACCGAGTTCGTCGGGCCCTACGACGACGAGAAACTCGGTTTCGCCAAGGTCACCAAGTTCTATTACTACCCGGGATTCTGGGAAGGCGGGGCGCAGCTCTCGATGTACGTCGGACTCAAGGAATGGGAGAAGCTGCCGCGCGAGTTCCAGCAGGCGATCGACGTGGCCTCTGCCGAGATCAACGTCAACATGCTCGCAGAGTACGACGCCAAGAACCCACCGGCGCTGGCGCGCATCCAGAAGACCGGCGTGCAGGTGCGCCCGTTTCCGCCCGATGTGATGGCGGCCGCACAGAAGGCTGCGTTCCAGATCTACGATGAGGAAGCCGCCAAGAATCCGTCGTTCGCGAAGATCTACGCCAACTGGCGCGCGTTCCGGGACGCCCAGCACAGCTGGCACCGCACCGCAGACCTCTCGTTCGACAACTTCGTGCTCAGCAACCCGCTCGGCGGCCAGCCCGCCGCACCGTCGCCTGCGAAGAAGTAGACAAGCCACCAGCGCCGCAGAATGGGGTGGAAAATGGGGTCAGACCCGATTTGCCGCAATCGGGGTCTGACCCCATTTATCGGACGAAGTTCAGTACGAGGCCGGGGAAGGCGATCAGCAGGCCGACCATGATCAGCTGGATGATGATGAACGGGATCGCGCCCATGTAGATGTCCATGGTGCGCACCGACGGCGGGGCCACGCTGCGCAGGTAGAAAAGTGCGAAGCCGAACGGCGGGTGCATGAACGAGGTCTGCATGTTCACCGCGATCAGCACGGCGAACCAGACCAGGTCGATGCCCAGCGTGTGGGCGACCGGCCCGAGCAGCGGCAGCAGGATGAACGCGATCTCGAAGAAGTCGAGGAAGAACGACAGCAGGAAGATCAGCACGTTCACGAACACCAGGAAGCCGACCTGCCCGCCAGGCAACCCGGTCAGCAGGTGCTCGACCCAGAGGTCGCCGTCCAGCCCGCGGAAGACCAGCGTGAAGATGGTCGCGCCGATCAGGATGAAGATCGCGAAGCTGGTGAGGATGGTGGTCTGCTCCATGGCCTCGCGCAGCACGCGCATGTCCAGTCGCCGGTTCGCCGCGGCCAGCCCGAGCGAACCGAGCGCGCCCATCGCGGCGGCCTCGGTCGGCGTGGCCAGTCCCATGAATATGGTGCCGATCACCAGGACCAGCAGCACGACGGCCGGCACCAGCGCCTTGAAGGCGCGCAGCAGCAGTGCCCGGTCGCGCGGCTGGCGCTCTTCTTCGGGAATCGCCGGCACTGAATCGGGATGCACCAGCGAGACCAGGAAGATGTACAGCGCGTAGAGTCCGGTGAGCACCAGGCTCGGTACCAGCGCGCCGGCGTACACGTCGCCGACCGAGATGCCGAGCACCTCGGCCATCACCACCAGCACGATCGATGGCGGCACGATCTGCGCGAGCGTGCCCGAGGCGGCGATGACGCCAGTCGAAAGCCGGGTCGAGTAGCCGTGGCGGAGCATCACCGGCAGCGAGATGAGGCCCATCGCGATCACCGTCGCGGCGACCACGCCGGCCGGGCCCCCGAGCAGCGCGCCGACGAAGATCACCGCATAGGCGATGCCGCCCTTCACCGAGGCGAACACCTGGCCCATGGTCTCGAGCATCTCCTCGGCGATGCCGCTGCGTTCGAGCACCACGCCCATGAACGTGAAGAACGGGATCGCCAGCAGGGTCTGGTTGGACATGATGCCCAGCACGCGCTCCGGCAGCGCCTGCAGCAGCTGCGGGCCGAACGCGCCCGCCTGGATTCCGATCAGCGAGAAAGCGAGGCCGACCGCAGCCAGCGAGAACGCGACCGGATAGCCGATCAGCAGGAACGCGACCATCGTCGCGAACATCGCCGGTGCCAGCAGTTCGATGCCCATCAGTCGGTCATCCTCACTGGAGTTGCCGACGCTGCACCGGAGCCGGCGCCAGTCCGCGCAGGAAGGCCGCCCGCTTGATGATCTCGGACACGCCCTGCAGGGTCAGCAGCCCGAAGGCCAGCGGAATCGCCAGCTTGATCGGCCAGCGTGCGAGTCCGCCGACATCCGGCGAGGTCTCCCAGACCGCGATCGACGAGGCCACCATCGGCAGCGATAGCACGGTCAGCGCGATCGTGGTCGGCAGGAAGAAGAACAGACCGCCGAGGATGTCGATCCACGCCTGTCGCCGGGGCGATTGCCGGCTGTACAGCACGTCGACCCGGACATGGCCGCCGCGTGCCAGCGTGAAGGCGGCACCGAACAGGAAGATCAGCGCGAACAGGTACCACTGCAGCTCGAGCAGGCCGTTGGTGCCGATCCGGAATCCGTAGCGCAGCAGCGCATTGGCTGTCGCCACCAGCACGACGAGCAGCGTCAGCCAGCAGGCGATCCGGCCGATGCGTTCGTTCACCGAATCGATCACCCGCGCGACTGCCAGCAACATCCCCAATTGCACCCTCCCGGAACACGGTTCGCGGACAGGATTACCACGCAGCGCGGTGCCGGCCAAGCCCGGCACCGCGCTGCGTGCCGGGTTGGCCGGCGAAAGTTGCTAAAATCAAGCCTTTGCAGCGTTCCGGAGCCGCCGAATGTTCAGCCAGAAAGACCGAATCGAAGGTTTCGACCCCGAGCTGTGGGCCGCCATGGAGGATGAGCGCCAGCGGCAGGAAGACCATATCGAGCTGATCGCGTCCGAGAACTACGCGAGCCCGCGCGTGCTGGCCGCGCAGGGCTCGGTGCTGACCAACAAGTATGCCGAGGGGTATCCGGGCAAGCGCTACTACGGGGGCTGCGAATTCGTCGATGTCGCCGAGACGCTGGCCATCGAACGCGTCAAGCAGCTGTTCGACGCGCCGTTCGCCAACGTGCAGCCGCACTCCGGTGCGCAGGCCAACATGGGCGTGTACCTCGCGATGCTCTCGGCCGGCGACACCATCCTCGGCATGTCGCTTGCCCACGGCGGCCACCTGACCCATGGCGCGACGGTGAACTTCAGCGGAAAACTGTACAAGTCGGTCGCCTACGGGCTCGATCCGAAGACCGAGGAGATCGATTACGACCAGGTCGCCCGCCTTGCGCGCGAACACCGGCCGAAGATGATCGTCGCCGGGGCTTCGGCCTATGCGCTGCAGATCGACTTCAAGCGTTTCCGGGCGATCGCCGACGAGGTCGGTGCACTGTTCCTGGTCGACATGGCGCACTACTCCGGGCTCGTCGCCGCCGGTGTCTATCCGACGCCGGTGCCGTACGCAGACTTCACCACCAGCACCACGCACAAGACGCTGCGCGGCCCGCGCGGCGGCTTCATCCTGTCGCGCACCGAGGCGCATGCGAAGGCGATCAACTCCGCGATGTTCCCGGGCGTGCAGGGCGGCCCGCTGATGCACGTGATCGCCGCGAAGGCGGTGGCCTTCAAGGAGGCGATGGAGCCGTCGTTCCGGACCTACCAGCAGCAGGTGATCGACAACGCGCGGACGATGGCGGGCGTGCTCCAGGAGCGCGGGCTGCGCATCGTCTCCGGGCGTACCGATTGCCACCTGTTCCTGGTCGACCTGCAGCCGAAGAAGGTCACCGGCAAGGACGCGGAGGCGTTGCTGGGCAGCGTGCACATGACGGTCAACAAGAATGCGATCCCGAACGACCCGGAGAAGCCGTTCGTCACCAGCGGCATCCGCCTCGGTTCGCCGGCGATGACCACCCGTGGTTTCGGGAAGGCTGAAGTGTCCCGGGTCGCGCACCTCATCGCGGATACCCTCGATGCACCGGCCGATCCGGCGGTCGCCGAGCGGGTGCGCGGCGAGGTGAAGGCGCTCTGCGCGCGGTTCCCCGTCTACGGTGCGTGACCTCCCGGCCGTCCATGGGTGCGCGTGGCCCTGCCCGACGGTGGCACGGGTGCGCGGATGAAGTGTCCGTGCCCGAAGGGCAGCGACACGAAGGTCATCGACTCGCGCGAAAGCGACGACGGCAAGACGATCCGCCGCCGGCGCTCCTGCCTGTCCTGCGACAAGCGGTTCACCACGTTCGAGAAATTCGAACTGCGCATGCCGCACATCATCAAGGGCAGCGGCATCCGCGAGGAGTATGACGAGGACAAGCTTCGGCTCGGCTTCGAGCGCGCGCTGCACAAGCGGCCGGTTCCGGTCGAGTACGTGGATGCCGCGGTCGACCGCATCGGCCAGAAGCTGCTGTCGATGTCCGAGCGGGAGATCGATTCGCGCAAGGTGGGCGAACTGGTGATGCAGGAACTGCGCAAGCTGGACAAGGTCGGCTACATCCGGTTCGCGTCCGTCTATCGCGACTTCCAGGACGTCGACGATTTCCACGACGCGATCAAGGAAGTCCAGCGCCTGCCGCCGCGCAAGCGCCGGCCCGGCTGACCGGCATGGACGAAACCACGGCAGCGGCGACCGGGCGTGAGGCAGACGAGGCGTGGATGTCACGCGCGCTCGAACTGGCGGCGCAGGGGCTTTACACGGCCACGCCGAACCCGCGCGTGGGCTGCGTGCTGGTGCGCGATGGCCGGGTGCTCGGCGAAGGGTTCCATGCCATCGCCGGTGGCCCGCATGCCGAGGCGGCAGCGCTGGCCTGCGCCCGCGCCGCCGGCAACGACCCGGCGGGCGCCACGGCCTATGTGACGCTCGAGCCGTGCAGCCATTTCGGACGCACGCCGCCGTGTGCCGACGCGCTGGTCTCGGCCGGCGTCGTGCGGGTGGTGGCAGCCATGGAAGACCCGAATCCGAAGGTGGCGGGCAGCGGGTTCGCCCGGCTGCGCGCGGCCGGCATCGAGGTGGTGGTCGGCGTGCGCGCGGCGGAGGCCCTCGACCTGAACATCGGCTTCGTGTCGCGGATGACCCGGGGCCGGCCATGGATGCGGCTGAAGGTCGCTGCCAGCCTGGACGGGCGCACCGCGCTGTCGAACCGGACCAGCCAGTGGATCACCGGCGAGGCTGCCCGCGCGGACGGGCATCGCTGGCGTGCCCGGTCTTGCGCGGTGCTCACCGGCATCGGGACCGTGCGCGAGGACGATCCGCAGCTCACCGTGCGGGCGGTGGCGACGCCGCGCCAGCCACTGCCGGTGGTGGTCGATTCGCGCCTGCAGCTGTCGCCCGATGCGAGGTTGCTCGGCGCCGGCCGTGCCCTCGTGTTCGCCGCGGTCGACGACCCGGCAGCAAGGGCGGTCCTCGAGGGGCGCGGGGCCGAGGTCGTGCTCGTCCCGAACACGGCCGGCAAGGTCGACCTGCCGGCGATGCTGCAGGAACTCGGTCGGCGCGGCATCAACGAGGTGCTGGTCGAGACCGGCACCCGCCTCAACGGGTCGTTGCTGCGCGAAGGCTGTGTCGACGAACTGCTCGCCTACCTCGCGCCGAGCGTGCTCGGCGAACAGGCGCTCGGCATGTTCGACTTGCCTGCGATGGATGAGCTGGCGCAGCGCGCCGCGTTACGATTCACCGAAGTCACCCGGGTCGGCGACGACCTGCGCCTCAGGCTGCAGGTCGAGCGGGCGCCCGGGCCGTTCCAGCGCAGATAGCCGGGCCGTGCACCCGGCGCACAGAAAGGCAGGCCGTACATGTTCACCGGGATCATCGCTGCCGTGGGCACCATCGTCGAACGAACACCGCTGGCCGGCGGGCAGCGGATCATCATCGACACGGCCGGGCTCGGCCTGGACGACGTCGCCCTGGGCGACAGCATCGCGGTGGACGGGTGCTGCCTGACCGTGGTCGAGCGGGTGCAGGCGAAGGCGGCCTTCGATGTCTCGCTGGAGTCGATCGCGCGCACCGCGGGCTTCGACCTCGGGCGCAAGGTGAACCTCGAGAAGGCGCTGCGCCTGTCGGACCGGCTCGGCGGGCATCTGGTCAGTGGACACGTGGACGGCGTCGGAACCCTGCGCGAGTTCAGCCAGGTGGGCGAGAGCTGGAAGCTGGTGGTCGAGACCCCGCCCGGACTCGGCCGGTACATCGCGGAAAAAGGATCGATCACGGTGAACGGCATCAGCCTCACCGTGAACGCGGTGTCCGACGGGCCGGGTGCCGCGGGCGAGCGCACCACGGCCTTCGCCATGAACATCATCCCGCACACGCTGCAGATGACCAACCTCGGCGTGTGCCGGGTCGGCGACCGGGTGAACCTCGAGATCGACCTGCTCGCGCGCTATGTCGAGCGCCTGGGTGCCTGAGCGCGCATCCACCGGAGGGCCACGCATGAGCATCAGGACGATCGACGATTTCCTCGCCGGCAGCGGCCAGCGCGACGCGACGCAGGAGCCGTTCGAACTCGAGAACCCGCATCTGCTCGAAGTGCGCCTGCGCGGGGTCGCATGGGCGAAGGCCGGCTCGATGGTGGCGTACACGGGCGGCGTGAAGTTCCGCCGCGAGGGCGTGCTCGAACAGGGGCTCGGCAACCTGTTGAAGAAGACCGTCAGCGGCGAAGGCGCGCAGCTGATGAAGATGGAAGGGCAGGGCCGGGTCTGGCTCGCCGATGGCGGCAAGAAGGTGAACCTGCTTCGCCTCCAGGGGGAGTCGCTCTTCGTCAACGGCAACGACGTCCTGGCCTTCGAGGACGGCATCGAGAACCGGATCACGCTGATGCGGAAGGTCGCGGGCATGCTGGCCGGTGGCCTGTTCAACATCCGGCTGTCGGGTCACGGCCTGATCGCGATCGGATCCCACTACGAGCCGCTGACCCTGAAGGTAAGCCCCCGGCGCCCGGTGTACACCGATCCGAACGCGACGGTGGCGTGGTCGGGCGGGCTGGCTCCCGATTTCGTCACCGACATCACGCTCGGCAGCCTGATCGGACGCACCTCGGGCGAGAGCCTGCAGATGAAGTTCGAGGGAGAGGGCTGGGTCGTGGTGCAGCCCTGCGAGGAGGGCGGCGCAACGCGCGCCGGACGCTGAAGGGCGGTCGAACGCGATCCGCGTGCCCAGCCTCCCGATCCGGGCGATAATCGGAGGTTGACCCGTCCGGACCGCCAGCCCAATGCCGATCGCCAGTACCCCCGAAATCATCGACGAGATCCGCGCCGGCCGCATGGTGGTGCTCGTCGACGAGGAAGACCGCGAGAACGAGGGCGACCTCGTGATGGCCGCCGAGTTCGTCACGCCGGAGGCGATCAATTTCATGGCCAAGCACGGCCGCGGGTTGATCTGCCTGACGCTGACCGAGGACCGCTGCCGGCAGCTCGACCTCCCGCCGATGGTGCGCGACAACCGCTCGCCGATGGGCACCAATTTCACGATGTCGATCGAGGCTGCCGAGGGCGTGACCACGGGCATCTCCGCGCACGACCGCGCGCACACCGTGCGCACCGCCGTGCGCGCCGATGCATCCCCGGCCGACCTGGTGCAGCCCGGCCATGTCTTCCCGCTGCGTGCGCAGCCCGGTGGCGTGCTCGTGCGTGCGGGCCATACGGAAGCCGGTTGCGACCTCGCGCACCTGGCCGGCGTGCTGCCGGCCTCGGTGATCTGCGAGATCCTCAAGGACGACGGCACGATGGCGCGGCTGCCTGACCTGCTGGTGTTCGCGGAAGCCCACGGACTGAAGGTGGGCACCATCGCCGACCTCATCCAGTACCGCAGCCGCACCGAGTCGCTGATCGAGCGTGCCGGCGAGCGCGACATCGAGACGCCCTACGGCACGTTCCGGCTGATCACCTTCCGCGACCGGCTGGCGACCGCCACGCACCTTGCGCTGGTACATGGCACGCCGAAGCCGGATGAAGAAGTGCTGGTTCGCGTGCACGAGCCGATCTCCATTGTCGACCTGCTCGACGCGGGAAGCGCGACGCACTCGTGGAACGTCCATGCCGCGATGCAGGCGGTGGTCAAGGCCGGCTGCGGTGCCATCGTGCTGCTGCACCGTCCCGAGATGCCCGACCAGCTCCTCGAACGCGCGACGCGCGCCGGTCCGGCGCCCCGGCGCGGCCGCATGGACCTGCGCGACTACGGCATCGGCGCGCAGATCATCCGGCAGCTCGGCATCACCCGCATGCGGGTGCTGGCGCAACCGCGCCGGATGCCCAGCATGACCGGGTTCGACCTCGAGGTGACTGGCTACCTGCTGCCCGAAGGACCGGTCCCGCTGGCCGACCTCGCGGGCCATCCCAACCTGCCCACGCGCTGACCCGCGCAACGGCGCTGCCCGGGCGGCGTGCGCCGCCCTGCGCCGGACGCGCTGCCGATTCCAAGGACGTTTTCGATGACCGCCAGACCCGTGCTTGCCCGCAACCATTTCGCTCCCGACCTCGACGGTGCCGCGCTGCGCATCGGCATCGTGCAGGGGCGGTTCAACGAATCGATCGGCGCGGCCGAACTCGCTGCCTGCCGTGCCGAGCTGGAACGGCTCGGCGTGCGCCCGGCGTGCATCACGCATTGCACCGTACCCGGCGCGCTCGAGATTCCCCTGGTGCTGCAGAAGCTGGCCCAGACCGGCCGTTTCGATGCGCTGGTCGCGCTGGGCGCGGTGATCCGCGGCGAGACCTACCACTTCGAAGTGGTGTCCAACGAAGCGTGTGCCGGTGCGTCGAGCGTTGCGCTCGACACCGGCGTGCCGGTGGCCAATGGCATCCTGACCACCAACACCGACGAACAGGCCGAGGTGCGTGCCGCCGAAAAGGGGCGCGACTGCGCACGTGCCGCGGTCGAGATGGCCAACCTGCTGCGAAGCATCGACGATGCCGCGCGCTGAACGCCGGCCGGGCAGCGCCGGCCCCGGCAAGGCGCGGATCGCGCGCCACAAGGCGCGTGAGTTCGCCGTGCAGGGGCTGTACGAGTGGCTGGTCTCCGGCAGCGACACCTGGGACATCATCCGGCACCTGCGCGAATCGGACGAATACGAAGCCGCCGATGCCGCATTCGTCGAGCGGCTGGTGTCGGGGGCGATCGCCGATGCCGATGAGTTATCGGCCTGGATGCAACCTTTCCTCGACCGGCCGGTCAATGCACTGAGCCCGGTGGAGCGCGCGATCCTGCTGCTGGCCGGGTTTGAACTGCGCACTGCGCCGGAAGCCGAGTTCGGCGCACCATACCGGGTGGTGATCAACGAGGCGGTCGAACTGGCCAAGCTGTTCGGCGGCACCGACGGTCACAAGTACGTGAACGGCGTGGTCGACAAGCTGGCCGGGGCGGTGCGCGCGGATGAGCGGTCCGTTCCGGGCAGCCGGCCGGCACAGTGACACTCGACACACAACGCTGGAGCGGACGATGCTTTCGTTGAAGATCCGGATTTACCTGTTCTACGTCGCGGCGGTCGCCTTCGTGTCGATCGGCCTCTGGATGATCGGCGCCGGGCTGTTCAGCACCGGCGGCTTCACCGCGCTGGTGGTGGGTGGACTCATGTTCGCCACCGGCGTGGTCGACTTCGCGATGGGTCGTTACCTCCAGCGGCAGTACCTGTACCCGACGCAACAGCAGCAGGCGCAGCAGCCCGCGCCACCGGGGCAGTCGTCCGCGCAGCCAGCCGATGGCGGCGGGGCCGGGTCGCCGGGTGGCGGCAGCGCGGCCTGAAGATGCCAGGCGGGCGCCAGGCGGGGGGTGAGTTCTCGCTGATCGCCCGGCATTTCACCTGGCCGACCCCCTCGGCCGACCTCGGCGTCGGCGACGATGCAGCGCTGCTGCGGGTCTCGCCCGGCATGCAGCTGGCGGTGTCGACCGACCTGCTGGTCGTCGGCACCCATTTCCTCGACGGAACCGATCCCGGCCGTCTCGGCCACAAGTCGCTGGCCGTGAACCTGTCCGACATGGCGGCCATGGGTGCGCGGCCCCGCTTCGCGACGCTCGCGCTCGCCCTGCCGTCGGTCGACGAACGCTGGCTGGCTGCGTTCTCGGCAGGCATGCAGGCGCTGGCCCGGCTGCACGGCACGGAACTGGTGGGGGGCGACACCACCCGCGGGCCGCTGTCCATCTGCGTGACCATCCTCGGCGAGGTGCCGGCCGGGCAGGCATTGCGCCGCGACGGCGCGCGTGTCGGCGACGAGGTCTGGGTGTCGGGGACGCTGGGCGATGCGGCGATCGGCCTGGCCCTTGTCACCGGGGGGCGTGCGCCGTTGCTCGACGCCGCGGCCGCGGCCGCGTGCATCCAGCGGCTGGAAGCACCGCAACCGCGGGTAGGACTGGGGCTCCAACTGCGTGGGGTCGCGAGCGCCGCGCTCGATGTCTCGGACGGATTCGCGGCCGACCTCGGCCATATCCTCGAGCGCTCCGGCGTCGGTGCACGGATCGAGGTGGAGCGGCTTCCGGCCTCTGCCGCGCTGGCGCCGTTCGCCGGTGACCCGTGGGTGCGCGATGCGTTGCTGGGCGGGGGCGACGATTACGAGCTGTGCTTCACCGCCCCGGCATCGGCGGCCGGCGATGTCGTGCAGGCTGCGGCGCGGTCTGGCGTGCCGGTGACCCGCGTCGGCCATGTCGTCGCTGGTGAAGGCCTCGTCCTGGTGGATGCGGACGGACGCGAGGTGCAACCGGCACGGGCGGGGTTCGACCATTTTGGCTGAGCCGTCGCGGGCCGAGGCATCCGGGGCCGGACCGGCGCGCGTGCCCGATGCGCGATGGGTCTTCTCCAGCCCGGCGGCGTTCATCGCCTTCGGCGCCGGCAGTGGACTGGCGCAGCGCGGGCCGGGTACGGCAGGCACGCTCGCGGCGGTGCCGCTGCACCTGCTGCTGGCCTGGGCGCTGCCGTCGATCGCGCACCTCGGGGCGATCATGCTGCTGTTCGTGCTCGGCGTCTGGGCCTGTGCCGCCGCCGCCCGCGACCTGGGCAGCGACGACCCCGGGGGCATCGTCATCGACGAGGTGGTCGCCTTCCTGCTGGTGCTTTGGTGGGTGCCGGCAACCGTCCCGGCGTGGATCGCCGCGTTCGCGCTGTTCCGCCTGTTCGACATCTGGAAGCCGCAGCCGATCCGCTGGTTCGACCGCAACCTGAAGGGCGGCTTCGGCGTGATGTTCGACGACCTGCTCGCCGCGGTGGCAACATTGATTGTGTTCGCCATCCCCGCTATCGTCGGCACATGACCCCGGAAGACCAACTCCTGTACCAGCTGTCCGAAAACGTCGGCCGCACGCTGTCGTCGCGCGGCCTGATGCTTGCCACCGCCGAGTCGTGCACCGGCGGCTGGGTGGGGCAGGTGATGACGATGATCCCCGGCAGCTCCGAGTGGTACGAGCGCGGGTTCGTCACCTATACCTACCTGTCCAAGATGGAGATGCTCGGCGTTGCCGCAGCCACCCTCGACGCCTTCGGTGCGGTGAGCGAGCAGACCGCCGCCGAGATGTCGCTCGGTGCGCTGGAGCGCAGTCGGGCACAGGTGTCGCTGTCGATCACCGGCGTTGCCGGGCCGGGCGGCGGTACCCCGGACAAGCCGGTGGGCACGGTCTGCTTCGGCTGGTCGTTCCTGGACGGACGCAACCTGACCGAAACGGTCTGCTTCCCGGGCGACCGCGACGCGGTGCGCCGCCAGTCGGTCCACCATACGCTCACACGGCTGCTCGACCAGCTGCTCGCCTGAGGAGTCCGGATACCATGGCAGTCTCCCCGCGGCCGGACGCATCCGGCGCCGGATCTCGAGCCGGATCGCGAGCCGGATCTCAAGCCGAATCTCGAGCATTGCGGCCGCAGCAGCGGTTCGATTTCTCCGCCATCGTCGACCGGCCGAAGCTCAAGCTGCCACGGGGCGTACGGCTGATCGTATGGCCGGTGGTCAACATCGAAGAGTGGAGCATCGAACGGCCGATGCCGCGCGGGGTCTCCAATGCGCCGGGCGGGCAGGCGAGCGTGCCCGATACCCAGAACTGGGGCTGGCACGAGTACGGGATGCGCGTCGGCTTCTGGCGCCTCGCCGAGTCGCTGGCGAAGCACCGCATCCGGCCGACGCTGTCTATCAACGCCAAGGTGTGCGAAACCCGTCCGCGCGTCGCACAGGCCGCGCTCGACGCCGGCTGGGAGTTCATGGCGCACTGCTACGAGCAGATGCCGATCCAGGCGGTCGCGGACCAGCCTGCGATGATGCGGCAGACCCTCGAGGTGCTGCAGAAGTTCACCGGGCGCCGGCCCACCGGCTGGCTCGGGCCTGGGCGAGGGCAGACCTGGGCCACGCCCGACCACATGGCGGCCAACGGCTTCACGTGGTTCGGCGACTGGGTGATGGACGACCAGCCCTTCTGGGTGAAGACGGCGACGAAGCCACTGCTGTCGATCCCTTATTCGGTCGAACTGAACGACATCACGATCATGCTCACCGGCCTGCACGAATCCGACGCGATGCTCAAGCGCGCCAGGGATGCCTTCGACCAGGTGTACCGGGAATCGGCGAAACAGCCGCGGGTGCTGTCCTTCGGGGTCCATCCCTACATCTCGGGTGCGGCGCACAGGGCGAAGTATTTCGACGCGATGCTGCGCTACTTCCGCAGCCACAAGGACGTGGTGTTCTGGCAGGGCGAGCAGATCTTCGACTGGTTCAGCGGGCAGGTGAAACCCTGAGCGCCTGACCGTCGGCCGGCGCCACCGGACTTTTTTTCACGCAGCACTTGCATTGAATGCCGGATACCGTATAAATTTACGGTATGGACGGTCTGACCCCACGCCAGCAGGAAATCCTCGACTTCATCCGCAGTTTCGTGGAGTCCGAGGGCATGCCCCCGACCCGGGCCGAACTCGCCCGCGGGTTCGGCTTCAAGTCGCCGGCGTCCGCCGAGGAACACCTGCGCGCACTCGAGAAGAAGGGTGCGATCACCCTGTCGGGCATGGCGCGGGGGCTGCGCCTGACCGAGCCTTCCGGGCTGCCGCTGGTCGGTCAGGTCGCCGCCGGCGCCCCGCTGCTCGCCACCGAGAACGTGGTCGGACACTACCCCGTCAATCCGAACCTGTTCAAGCTGCGCGCAGACTACCTGCTCAAGGTGCGTGGCTGGAGCATGCGCGACGCCGGCATCCTCGACGGCGACTGGCTGGTGGTGCACAAGGCCAGTGATGCGCGCGACGGCCAGATCGTCGTCGCGCGCGTCGAGGACGACGTCACCGTCAAGCGCCTCAAGCGCAAGGATGGCCGTGCCTATCTGATCGCCGAGAACCCCGAGTTCTCGCCGATCGTCATCGAACTCGCCCGCACGCCGCTCGTGATCGAAGGAATCGCGATCGGTGTCGTGCGTGACCTCAACGCAGTCTGAAGCCTCCGGAAAGACTCCCGTCCGACATTCACGTGATGCCCGTAATGCCCGCCAAAGCCCGTTTTCCCGCCAGAACACCACAGAAGAGGATGCGATAATGCCGCCTGACTCAGGAGTACACCAGCAGATGGATACCAACAAGCAGAAGGCACTGGTCGCAGCCCTTTCCCAGATCGAGAAGCAGTTCGGCAAGGGTTCGATCATGAAACTCGGCACGGCCGAGGTGAACAAGGAGATCGAAGTGGTCTCCACCGGCTCGCTCGGGCTTGACCTCGCGCTCGGCATCGGCGGGCTCCCGCGCGGCCGGATCGTCGAGATCTACGGCCCGGAGTCCTCCGGCAAGACCACGTTGACGCTGCAGGCGATCGCCGAGATGCAGAAACTCGGCGGCACCGCCGCGTTCATCGACGCGGAACATGCGCTCGATCCGCAGTACGCACGCAAGCTCGGGGTACAGATCGAAGACCTGCTCATCTCGCAGCCCGACAGCGGCGAGCAGGCGCTCGAGATCGCCGACATGCTGGTGCGTTCCGGCTCGGTCGACATCGTGGTCATCGACTCGGTCGCAGCGCTCACGCCGAAGGCCGAGATCGAAGGCGACATGGGCGACCAGTTGCCCGGCCTGCAGGCGCGGCTGATGTCCCAGGCGCTGCGCAAGCTGACCGCCAACATCAAGCGTTCGAATACCCTGGTCGTGTTCATCAACCAGATCCGCATGAAGATCGGCGTGATGTTCGGCAGCCCCGAGACCACCACCGGCGGCAACGCGCTCAAGTTCTACGCGTCGGTGCGCCTGGACATCCGGCGCATCGGATCGGCGCCGAGACCCGTGTGAAGGTCGTGAAGAACAAGATGGCGCCGCCGTTCCGCCAGGCCGAGTTCGACATCCTCTACGGCGAGGGCATCTCGCGCCATGGCGAGATCGTCGAGCTCGGCGTGCTGCACAAGATCGTCGACAAGTCGGGTGCCTGGTACAGCTACAACGGCGAACGGATCGGGCAGGGCAAGGACAACGCCCGCGACTACCTGCGCGAGCGGCATGAACTTGCGATGGAGATCGAGGGGAAGATCCGCGCCGCGGTGGGCACGCCGCCGATCGTGGCCGAATCCGAGGACGACGAGGAAGAAGAGGCCTGATCCGGAGGCTCCGCCCCCAGCCCGGTCTCTGTCCCTGATCCCTGCTCGCGTAGCCTTCGGTGCCGGCTCGTCCACCGCTGTCGCTTCGTGGCCGCGCACTCGGCTACCTGGCGCGCCGCGAGCATTCACGGGCTGAACTCTCGTCGAAGCTGCGCCGGCATGCCGGTCCGGACGAAGATGTCGAGGCGCTGCTCGACGACTTCGTCGCCCGTGGCTGGTTGTCCGAGAAGCGCCTGGTCGAGCAGGTGGTCAACCACTCCAGGCGCTTCGGGGCGGCTCGCGTGCTGAACGACCTGCGCCGGCGCGGCGTGGATCCAGTCCTGGTCGGAGAAGCGGCCCGGCCGCTTCGCCTGGGCGAACTTGCGATCGCACGCGATGTCTGGCGGCGAAAGTTCGGTGCGCCGCCGGCCGATGCGAACGAGCGGATGCGCCAGATCCGGTTCCTGCGCAATCGCGGGTTCAGCGGTTCGACCATTGCCCAGGTGCTGAAGGATCGTTCGATCGAGGACGATCCTGACGAGCCGCTCGACTGAGTACAATCAGCGGTGAGATGGGCAGCGTGCCGCGTTCCCGTGGTGCGGGCCGCCTCGAGCCGGAGAATCGTACGATGAAGCCTTTCCCCTGCAGGCCTTTTGCCATCGCACTGGCTGCCTCGCTGCCGCTGTGGCTGCACGGCACACCTGCCGCCTTTGCCCAGGGGGCCGCCGCCTGGCCGACGAAGACGATCCGGCTGGTCGTACCCTTCACGCCGGGCGGCTCACAGGATGTGCTCGCGCGGGTGCTCGGGCAGAAGGTGGGCGATGCGCTGGGGCAGCGGCTGCTGGTGGACAACCGCCCGGGCGCCGGTGGACTGATCGCGGCGCAGGAGTCGTCGCGCGCGAACCCCGATGGCTACACGCTGTTCCTGTCTAGCGGCGCACAGATCGCCATCGCGCCCGGGCTGCGGCCCAACCTCGGCTACGACCCGATCCGCGACTTCACGCATGTCATCCACCTGGTCGACCTGCCGCTGGTGCTGATCGCCCATCCCGGCCTGCCGGTGAACGGCGTGAAGGAGCTCGTCGCGTATGCCAAGGCCAATCCGGGCAAGGTGAGCACGGCCTCCACCGGTACCGGCACCTATACCCACCTGACCACCGAGCTGCTGAAGTCGATCACCGGTGCGCCCCTCACCCACATACCCTACAAGGGTGCGGCACCCGCACTGAACGACCTGGTGGGCCGGCAGGTCGAGACGATGTTCACGACCACCGCGTCGGCCCAGCCGTTCACCTCGACGCAGCGGGTGAAGGCGCTGGGCATCACCGCGCCCAGGCGATCGGCGATGCTGCCGGACGTGCCGACCTTCGGGGAACAGGGCGTGTCGGGGCTGAACGTCTCGTCCTGGGTCGGTATTTCGGTGCCGGCGAAGACCTCCCCGGCGGTGGTCGATCGGCTGGCCCGCGAGTTCGGCCGGGCGCTCGAGGCACCCGACGTGCGCGAGCGGCTGGCCACGCTCGGCGTCGAGATCGCATCGGTACGCGGCGACGCATTCGCGAAGATGGTGCGCGAAGACCAGGCGCGCTGGAGCAAGCTGATCAAGGCCGCCGGCATCACGGTCGAATAGCATCGGACGCCGGTCGATGGACCTCGCCATCGCGGGCGGCGGCCTCATCGGCCGCGCGACCGCCGCACTGGCCCACCGGCGGGGACACCGGGTCGCGATCTGGTCGCCGTCGGGGCAGGGATGGTCCGCGCGCACGGCGGGCGGCGCCGGGCTTCGGCTGCGGTACGTGGGCGCGGCCGAGGGCGAAGCCGCCGTCCATCCACTGCCCGATCCGGCCGCACTCGCTGCCTGCGATACCGTGCTGCTCGCGGTACCCGGCAATGCCTATCCGTCGGTCCTGCCCCGCCTGCTCGACGGGCTTCGCGACGGTCAACTCGTCGTGGTCAGTGGCGCGCTGTCGCTGGCACCCCTCTGGCTGTACGAACAGGCCTGCGCGCGGGGCATCGCGCTGACGGTCGCCAGCTGGGGCACCACGCTGTGCACCGCCCGGCGCAGTGCGTCGGCCGATGTCGAGATCGGCTCGATCCGCGGGCGCTTCGAGATGGCAGCGATCCCGGCCACTGGTGCGCCGGCTGCGTTCGAGCGATGCCGGACGCTGTTCGGCGACCTGTTCAATCCGGTCGACAGCATCCTGGCGACCCTCCTGTCCAACGTCAATCCGGTCGCGCATGCCGCCGAGGTGCTGCCCAACCTGACGCGGATCGAATGCGCGGAGGACTGGCCGCTGTTCCGCTACCTCACGCCGGCGGCGGCGCGCATCGCCGAGGCGATCGATGCCGAACGCATCGCGATCGCCACCGCCTTCGGGTTGAAGGTGCGCTCGGTACATGAGCACACCCACCTGTCATACCACGTGCCGCTTGCAAGCTACGGCGAGATGGCCGCGGCGGTGCATGCGAAGGTGGGGAGTCCGGCCGGCCCGACTTCCTTCGGGCATCGATACCTGGTCGAGGATGTCCCGTACGGGCTTGCGTTCTTCGAGGCCATGGGTCGCGTCGTGGCCGTGCCGACGCCGAACATCTCCGGGACCATCACCGTGCTGTCGAGTGCCTGTGCGCGCGACTTCCGGCTGGACAACCCGCTGCTCGAGGCGCTGCGGGTGGATGGCATGCTTCCGGCGCAACTGCTCGCCCGATGCCGGGGAGAGGCCTCGCCGGGCCATGCCTAGCGGCCGGGCCGCGCGCGTTTCCGCCCTATAATCCAAGACTTGCCACATCTTCCTCCCGCCGTGTGTCGGCGCGTGCAGCGCCCACCATCGACCGAAAGCCGAAATGAAAGCCAACGAGATCCGGGCGAAGTTCCTGCAGTACTTCGAACAGAAGGGCCATACCGTCGTGCGCTCGTCGAGCCTGGTGCCCGGCAACGACCCGACGCTGCTGTTCGTGAACAGCGGCATGGTGCAGTTCAAGGACGTGTTCCTCGGCACCGACAAGCGGGCCTACACGAAGGCCACCACCTCGCAGCGATCGGTGCGTGCCGGCGGCAAGCACAACGACCTCGAGAACGTCGGCTATACCGCCCGTCACCACACGTTCTTCGAGATGCTGGGCAACTTCAGCTTCGGCGATTACTTCAAGCGCGATGCGATCCACCATGCGTGGACGCTGCTGACGGGCGTCTACGGGTTGCCTAAGGACAAGCTGTGGGTCACGGTGTACCACACCGATGACGAGGCGTTCGCGATCTGGCAGGACGAGATCGGCGTGCCGGCCGAGCGCATCGTGCGCATCGGCGACAACAAGGGTGCGCCCTACGCATCGGACAACTTCTGGCAGATGGCCGATACCGGCCCCTGTGGTCCGTGCAGCGAGATCTTCTTCGACCACGGGCCCGAGGTGGAAGGCGGGCCGCCCGGTTCGCCCGAGGCCGATGGCGACCGCTACATCGAGATCTGGAACCTGGTGTTCATGCAGTTCAACCGCGACGAGGCGGGCAACATGAACCCGCTGCCCAAGCCGTCGGTGGCGAGCGCATCGCGGCGGTGCTGCAGCATGTGCACAGCAACTACGAGATCGACCTGTTCCAGGCGCTGATCGCCGCCGCCGCGCGCGAGACCGGAACGAAGGACCTCGCGGACAACTCGCTGAAGGTCATCGCCGACCATATCCGCGCCTGTTCGTTCCTGATCGTCGATGGCGTGATCCCGGGCAGCGAGGGACGCGGCTACGTGCTGCGCCGGATCATCCGGCGTGCGCTGCGCCACGGCTACAAGCTCGGACAGCAGAAGCCGTTCTTCCACCGGCTGGTGGGTACCCTGGTCGAGCAGATGGGCGAGGCGTATCCGGAACTGGTGCAGGAGGCCGGCCGTGTCGAGCAGGTGCTGAAGGCGGAGGAAGAGCGCTTCGGCGAGACGCTCGAGAACGGCATGCGCATCCTCGAAGGCGCACTGACGCGCGAGGACAACGTGCTCGACGGCGAGATGGTGTTCACGCTGTACGACACCTTCGGTTTCCCGGTCGACCTGACCGCCGACATCGCGCGCGAGCGTGGCAAGACGGTCGACATCGCCGGCTTCGAGCAGGCGATGAGCCGGCAGCGCGAGCAGGCGCGGGCGGCGGGCAAGTTCAAGTCGGCCGCTGCGGTCGAGTATTCCGGCGACAAGACCCGCTTCAGCGGGTACGACTCGCTCGAGGCCGACGGCAGGGTGGTGGCGCTCTATGTCGGCGGCGCCGCGGTCGACCGGGTGAACGCGGGAGACACCGCGATCATCGTGCTCGACGAGACGCCGTTCTATGCCGAATCCGGCGGCCAGGTCGGCGACGTGGGTGAACTCGTGGGCGCATCGGGCACGTTCACCGTCGACGACACGACGAAGATCCAGCCGGACGTGTTCGGCCACCATGGAAAGGTCGCCACCGGGTCGATCGCGGTCGGCGAGACGCTGGGCGCTCGGGTCAACGTGACCGCGCGCGCGCGCGCGGCGGGCAACCATTCGGCGACCCACCTGATGCACGCCGCGCTGCGCAAGGTGCTCGGCACGCATGTGCAGCAGAAGGGTTCGCTGGTCGATGCCGACCGCACCCGCTTCGACTTCTCGCACGACAAGCCGATGAGCGCCGACGAGATCGCCGCGGTCGAGGCAATGGTCAACGCCGAGGTCCGCCGCAACACGCAGGTCGGCGCGCGCGTGATGAAGTACGACGATGCGATCAAGGCCGGCGCGATGGCGCTGTTCGGCGAGAAGTACGGCGACGAGGTACGCGTGCTGTCGATGGGTGGCGACAAGTCGGCCGCGTTCTCGACGGAACTGTGCGGCGGCACCCATGTGACGCGCACCGGCGACATCGGCTTCTTCAAGGTGCTGATGGAAGGCGGCGTCGCCGCCGGCATCCGCCGCGTCGAGGCGGTCACCGGCGAGGGCGCGCTCGCCCATGTGCAGCGCATCGACCGCTCGCTGTCCGATGTCGCTTCCGTGCTGCGGACCAGCCCTGCGGAACTGCAGTCACGCGTCGGGCAGGTGCTCGAGCAGGTGCGAACGCTCGAGAAGGAGCTCGGCCGGCTGAAGTCGAAGATGGCTTCGTCGCAGGGCGACGACCTGTTCAGCCGCGCGGTCGACGTCAAGGGCATCAAGGTGCTGGCGGCGTCGCTCGACACCGGCGATGCGAAGGCACTGCGCGAGACGATGGACAAGCTGAAGGACAAGCTGAAGTCGGCTGCCATCGTGCTCGGCGGCTCGGTCGACGGCAAGGTCACGCTGATCGCCGGCGTGACGCCGGACCTGGTCGGCAAGGTCAAGGCCGGCGAACTGGTCAACTTCGTCGCGCAGCAGGTCGGCGGCAAGGGCGGCGGGCGTGCCGACATGGCGCAGGCCGGCGGCACCGAGCCGGCGAAGCTGCCGCAGGCGCTGGCAGGCGTCGAAGCCTGGGTTTCGGAACGGCTGTAGTCGTGTTTCCGGTGCGCGCGTTGCCTGCACTGGCGGTGGCCGCCGCCTTGCTGGCGGTGCCGGCCGCACCGGTGTCCGCGCAGCCGGCCCCGGCCACGAAGGCCGCCCGCGAACGCGCAGTGCCTGCTGCGGCGCTGGAGCGGGCGAGCGAGGCCGGCGGCTGGTGGATGATCGCGCAGACCGCCTGCGACGTTGCCCGCGGTACGGCCATCCTCGACCGGATGAATGCGGTGCTCGGACGGATCCGCCCGCCGTCGGCCGGGCTTTCCGTGTCCGAGCGCGTGCAGGATCCTTTCCTGCCGGAAGCCTCCCGGTTGAAGATGGAAGGGCTCATGCGGCGGGTGAGTGAACTGCAGGGCATCGCCGGGGACATCCGGGGCGTCGAGGGCGACCTGGCGCTGGCCGCGAAGGAGATGCGGCCGCCACCGGTGCGCCTCGATCTGCCGGCATGGAAACTCGCCGAGCCGGTGAAGACCGAGGCGGACCTCGCGCGCCTGCGCGAGGCGACCGACCAGGCACTGTCGAAGGCCTGTGGCGAGAGCGTCGCGCAGCTCGAGGTGCGCTTCGTGAACGAGAAGACCGGGATCCTGCCGCTGCTGCGTTGAGCGCGTGCCGGGGCGTCAGGCCCGCTTCGAGGCGCGTGGTACCGCACGGGGCCGGGGCGCCCGCCGGCCGGTGGCGGCGGCGGGGGCGGGGGCGATCGTCCAGGCGCGCAGCATCGTGTCGGCACAGTGCTCGACATGCCGGTCGAGCTCGGCGGGGGACATCGGTGGCAGCCCCATCATCGTGATCAGCCAGGGATGCCCCTTCAGCAGGTCCAGGTAGTCGCACGATGCCTGCATCGGATCGCCGAAGGACAGGTTGTCGCCCGTCTCCAGTCCGGCGAGGACGCCGGCGACCTGCTCGATCGTCGGCACGATCGCCGACCGGTAGAACAGCTCGGACAGTTCGGGCGAGCGTTCCTGCACGATCAGCCTGAACATCGCCACGGCTTCGGCGCTGAGGATCAGGCCGAGGAACGCATGCCCGACCGAGACCAGCGCGCGCCGGGGCGGCATCCGGCCGGTCGTCGCGAGGTGCAGCGAGGACAGCATCTCGGCGCACTTCGCCTTCACGGCCGCGACGAAGATGTCCTGCTTCGAACCGAACTGGTTGTAGACGGTGAGCTTGGACACGCCCGCCTGTTCCGCGATCGCCTCCATGCTGGTGGCCGCGTAGCCGTGGCTGATGAACAGGGTCTGCGCGGCCAGGACGATCGACGCATGCTTCGACGCGTCGCGCGGACGGCCGCGCCCGCGTGACCCCTCCGGGCCGTCTGTCGGCGGGCTGCGATGGACGGCCTGCACGGGGGAGCTGGCCGGTTCGCGGGGAATCTGCTTGCGCATTTTATTAGTATACTGTACGGTACAGTTAATTAAATTAAGCGCCGGGTTGGATCGATGATCGAGATTGCGCTGCGCATGCTGTCCGGCGACCGGACCAAGTACCTCGGGCTGGTCAGCGGCATCGCCTTCGCGACCCTGCTGATCGCGCAGCAGGCATCGATCTTCGTGTCGCTGATGATGCGCACCGCCAACCAGGTGCTGGACGTGCGCGAGGCGGACCTGTGGGTGATGGACCCCCGCGTGCGCTATGTGGATGAAGTCGAGCCGCTGCGCGACGTCGACCTTGCGCGCATCCGCGGCGTGGACGGTGTCGACTGGGCCGTGCCATTCTACAAGGGCACTGCCATCCTGCGTACCCGCGAGGGGCTCATCAACCAGGTGAGCCTGGTCGGCGTGGACGACGCGACGCTCGTCGGCGCGCCGCGCAAGTGGGTGAAGGGCGACCTCTCCGCGCTGCGCCGGCCGAACGGGATCGTGCTCGACCTGCAGGGCGCACAGTTCATCTGGCCGGGCGAGGACGTGCCGCTCGGGCGCACCGCCGAGATCAACGACGTGCGGGTCGAACTCACCGGCATCGCCGATGTGTCGCCACCGTTCATCACCTTCCCGATCGCCTACATGCGCTACAGCGACGCGGTGCGCCTGCTGCCGCCGCAGCGCAACGTCATGTCCTACGTGATCGTGAAGGCCACCCCCGGCACCGACCCGGCCGAACTGGGTGCGCGCATCGCCGCGCGCACCGGGCTGCAGGCGCTGACCTGGGATGCCTTCGCCTGGCGTAGCGTCGAGTACGTGCTGACCCGCACCGGCATCCCGGTGAACTTCGGCATCACGGTGCTGCTGGGCATCCTGGTCGGGGCAGCGGTGACGGCGCAGACCTTCTACCTGTTCGTGTTCGAGAACCTGCGCCAGTTCGGCGCGCTGAAGGCGATCGGTGCCACCAATGCGCAGATCCTTTCCATGGTGCTGGCGCAGGCCGCGGTGGTCGGCGCGCTCGGCTACGGCATCGGCATCGGCCTGTGCGCGCTGTTCTTCGAGGTGACCGGCGGTGCTGCCGCACTGGAAGGGTTCCGCCTGGTGCCGCAGGTGATGGCCGCCACCGGCGGCGTGATCGCGCTGATCCTGGTGCTGTCCTGCCTGTTCAGCATCCGCCGCGTGTTCGTGGTGGATCCTGCGATCGTGTTCAGGGGCTGAGCGATGATCGCGGCGAGCGCGCGGGACGTGGTGATGGAGTTCGCGGGCGGCGACGGGCCGGTGCGTGTGCTGCACGGGGCCAGCCTGGAAGTGCCGGCGGGGGGACTCACCCTGCTGGTCGGTCCGTCGGGCTGCGGCAAGACCACGCTGCTGTCGGTGCTCTCGGGGACGCTTGCACCGACCGCCGGCGAGGTGGAAGTGATGGGCGAGCGCCTGTCCGCGCTCGACGACGCGGCGCGCGTGCGGCTGCGGCGCCGGCGCATCGGCTTCATCTTCCAGCAGTACAACCTGCTGCCCAGCCTCACCGTGGCCGAGAACGCGGCGATCCCGCTGGTCACCGCCGGCATGAAGCTGTCCGAGGCGAGCCGGCGCGCGGTGCCGGTGCTGCAACGGCTCGGCCTGGGTGCCCACCTGGACCGGCTGCCGCGGCAGCTCTCGGGCGGCCAGCAGCAGCGGGTGGCGATCGCCCGCGCGCTGGTCCATGAACCGTCGCTGGTGGTGTGCGACGAACCGACCGCGGCACTCGATGCGAAGGCCGGGCACACCGTGATGGAACTGCTGCGGTCGGTGGCCGCCGCGCCCGACCGGGCCGTGCTGATCGTCACCCACGACAGCCGCATCCACCGGTTCGCCGACCGCATCGTCGAGATGGAGGACGGACGGGTGCTGGGCGAACGCCCGGTGCCGCCGCGCAACGATGGATACCAGGGAGCCATCCATGATTGAAGGGAATCGCACCCGCCCGCTGCGGCGCTGGTTGAAGTCCGCCGTGCTGCCGATGGCTGCCGCGGCGATGTTCGTGTTCGCGATGGTGTCGATCGTCGAACCGGCGCGCACGCGCGCGGCCCCGCCGGTGCCGCCACCGGCGAGCGGGCATGCCGCCACGGTCGCCGGCATCGGCGTGGTCGAGCCGGAGTCGGAGCCGGTGGCGATCGCCACCGAGATCGCCGGCGTGGTGCGCGCGGTCGAGGTCGAACCCGGCCAGTCGGTGCGCGCGGGCGCGGTGCTGTTCCGGCTGGACGATCGTGAGTTGTCGGGCGCGCTGGATGTCGCGCTCGCCGGCGAACAGGCCGCGCTGGCAGAGCAGCGTGCCGCCGAGGCTGCGCTGCCGGTGGCGCGCGCCGCGCTGGCCGATGTCGAGGCGCGGCTCGCGCTGTATGGTGCGGTCGACGATGCGCGGGCGGTATCGGGCGACGAGGTCGAGCGCCAGCGCTTCGCGGTCGAGCGGGCCCGTGCGGCACTGGCCCAGGCCGGTGCACAGGCACTGGCGGCGCAGGCGCGCGCCGGCTCGGCTGCCGCGCAGGTGCGGGCGATCCGCATCGACCTCGACCGGCTGCAGGTGCGTTCGCCGATCGACGGCCGTGTCTGGCGCCGCAACGTGCGCGCCGGGGAGTTCGCGCCGGCGGGCGTGCTCGCCGAGCCGCTGATGGTTGTCGGGTCGGAGCGCGTACTGCAGGTGCGGGTCGAGGTCGATGAAGAGGATGCCGGGCGGCTGCGCGCGGGGGCACGCGCGGAAGGCCTGTTCCGGGGCGAACCCGAGCGCCGGATCGCGCTGCAGTTCGCGCGCATCGAGCCGCAGGCGCGTCCGAAGCGCACGCTGTCCGGTGCTGCACAGCGCGTCGACAGCCGGGTGGTGGAAGTGCTCTACCGGTTCGAGGCGGGGGATGCCCCGTCGCTGATCGGCCAGCGCATGGATGTGTTCATCGAAGCGTCCGCGGGGCAGGTCCGATGACCGCGCGTTCGCCGCGTTCACAGGGAGGCTGCCGGCAGCCACGGGCACCCGCACTCGCCGCGGCCCGGGTCCTGGTGCCGATGGCCCGGATCCTGGTGCCCCTGGCACTGGGCCTGGCCATGGGCGGATGCGCGGTGCCGCCCGGAGGCGTGCCGGCGCCGCTGCCGGTGCTGCCTGGCGGCTGGACGATGGCGCCGGCCGCGGCCGCAGGCGAAGGCGGTCCGGCCGGCGGAGACGCGGCACGCGCCGCGCGGCTGCCGGCGCAGGATGCGATCGGTCCCTGGTGGCTGGCCGTGGACGACCCGCTGCTGCATCGCCTGCTGCTGCAGGCCGGCGAAGTCGCCTCGGTGCGCATCGCCCGCGAGCGGCTGGCGGAGGCCGATGCATCGCTGCGTGCGGCACGGGCCGTGCTGGCACCGACGGTCAACGGCTCGGCCGGCGCGCGCCTGGCGGCACCCGGCGACGGCGCCGTGCGCCAGTCGATCGGGGACGCCGGCATCGGCATCGGTCATGACTTCGACCTGTCCGGCGCGAACCGCGCCCGGACCGATGCGGCGCGTGCGCTGGCCGACGCGCGGGCCGCCGGGATCGATGCGGCGCGCATCGCGGCGCGGGAAATGGTGGTGCACCTGTACGCGGCGTACACGGGTGCCGCGGGGCAGCGGCAGGTGACGCAGCAGTCGGTGGATGCCTTCGATGCGGCGCGGGCGCTGGCCGCAGCCCGCGCCCGTGCCGGCCTGGGCACGCAGCTCGATGTCGCGCAGGCGCAGGCGGCGCTGGACGCTGCGCGCGCGCAGCTGCCGCGCCTGGAGGCGGCGCGCGACGGTGCGCGCCTCGGCCTGGAATCGCTGCTCGGGCTGCTGCCCGGCGCGCTCTCGGTCCCGCTCGCAGGCCTCGCATCGACGCCCGTCGTGGACCCGTCGCTGCCGTTGCGCACGCCACTGGAGGTCGTCGCCGCGCGACCGGACCTGCGCAGCGCCGAGCGCGCGCTGGCAGCGGCCGGGGCGGACACCGCCGCGGCGGTGCGCGATCGCTGGCCCCGCCTCACGCTGGATGCGCTGGTCGGCGTGCAGGCGGTGCGGATACCCGGTCCGGCGGCGGGGGACGGCCTGGTGTCGTCGCTGGTCGCGGGCCTGGTCGGTCCGCTGTTCGATGCCGGACGCCTGGAGGCACGCGCCGATGCCGCGCGCGCCCGCCAGCGTGCAGCCGCGATCGCCTACCGGCAGGCGGTGCTGGCCGCGCTGGGCGAGGTCGAGGACGGCATCAGCCGTCTCACGCAGGCACATGCGGAGGACGCGCTCAACGCGGCCGCCGTGGCTGCCGCGCAGACCCGGCTGGCACTCGCCCGCTCGCGCTGGCGCGGCGGCCTGGTGCCGTTCCTGGACGTGGTGCTCGCGGAGCAGGCGCTGCAGTCGGCGAACGCGCAGCAGGTGCTGTCGCGCACCCGGACGCTGGAGAGCTTCGCTCGGCTGTCGACCGCGGTCGGCGCAGGCGGCTGACCCGGGGCCCCGGGCGGGCGGCCGCGCCGGGGCCTCACTTCACCCGGATGTTCGCTTCCTTCACCAGCGCGCCGAAGCGCTCGCGCGCCTTCTGCTGGCTCGCCCCGAATTCCTCTGGCGTGGCAGGCGTCGCCGGTTCGGCGGCCATGCTGGACAGGGTGGCACGCGCCTCGGGCGTCTGCATGATCCGGTTGATCTCGCGGTTCACCCGCAGCACGACATCGCGCGGCGTCGCCGCCGGAGCGTAGACGCCGGACAGCCAGGCGATCGTCATGCTCGTGCCGGCCTCGATCATCGTCGGCGCGTTCGGGAACAGCGGCGAGCGCGCCGCGGACGGCACGGCGAGCAGCCGCACCTTGTCCGACCGGATGTGCTCGATCGACGCGCCCAGGTCGAACGTGAAGTCGACCTGCCCGCCGAGCAGGTCGACCATCACCTGCTGCGAGCCCTTGTAGGGCACGTGCACGACGTTGATCTTCGTCTCGCGGATCAGCATCTCGGTGGCTACATGCTGCAGGGAACCGTTGCCGGCCGAGCCGTAGTTGAGCTTCCCGGGATTGGCGCGCGCGTAGGCGATGAATTCGGGCAGCGTCTTCACGGGAAGCCCTGCGCGCGTGACCAGGAAGATCGCGGCCCGCCCCGTGGGTGCCACCGCCACCAGTTCCTTCGCCGGATCGAGCGGCATGTCGTACAGGAAGGGGTTGATGAGGATGGCGTCGGACGAATGCAGCAGCGTGTAGCCATCCGGGGCCGAGCGCGCCACGGCCTCGATGCCGATGTTTCCTCCGGCCCCGACCCGGTTCTCCACCACCACCTGCTGGCCGAGGGCTTCTCCGAGCCGCGGTGCCATGGAGCGTGCGATGACGTCGGTGCTGCCGCCGGCCGCGAAGTTCACGATCATGCGGATCGGCTTCGCCGGCCATGCCTGGGCCTGCGCCGTGCCCGTGGCGACGGCCGCGGCGGCGGCCAGGGCGAGCGCGATGGACAGGCGTGCAGGGTGCGGAACGGTGGAGCGGGGCATCAGTCGATCGGACATTCCGGCATCCCTGGTGACGTGTGGATTCCAGCATAGCAGCGGGCAAGGCACGGTGTCGATGCCGGGCTTGCGTCGCGCCGGCGGCGCATTCCGGCGCCTGCGTTGACCTGCGGCGCGCTGCGGCTTATGTTTGCCGCCTGCACCGACAGGAAGGCGATCCATGCTCAAGAGCCACGGCAGGTACGACTACTCCCCGATCAGCCGGCGTCCCGACTACAGCTGGCCGGAAGGCAAGCGGCTGGCCGTCCACTTCAGCCTGAACGTCGAACACTTCTCGTTCGGCGAAGGCCTGGGCAATGACTACGGCGTGCCGCAGCCGCAGCCCAACGTGCGCAGCTATGCCTGGCGCGACTACGGCAACCGGGTCGGTGCCTGGCGGCTGCTCGAGTTCGCCGAGGAATACGGCCTTCCGTTCGCGATGCTGATCAACAGCGCGCTCTACGACTACTGTCCCGAGCTGGTCGAGGCGTATGCGGCCCGCGGCGACGAGATCGTCGGCCATGGCCGCACCAATGCCGAGCGGCAGACCGAGATGGCGCTCGACGAAGAGCGCCGCTGCATCGGCGAGGCCACCGCCGCGATCGAGAAGCACTGGGGACGCAAGCCGCTCGGCTGGCTGGCACCGTACATCGCGCAGACGCACGACTCGCTCGACCTGCTGAAGGAGGCCGGCTACCGCTACATGATGGACTGGTCGCTCGACGACCAGCCGGTCTGGTTCCGCACGAAGCACGGTCCGATCCTCTCGGTGCCCTATGCGCACGAACTGAACGACTCGGTCGAGGTGGTGTCGCGCAGGACCGGGTCCGAGGAACTGTGCAGCAACATGATCGCCCAGTTCGACGAGATGCTGGCCGAGTCGGCACGCCGCCCGCTGGTGATGCCGATCGTGCTGCACAGCTTCGTGCTCGGCCAGCCGTACCGGCTGCACCACTTCCGGCGCGTGGTCGAACACATCCTGCGCCACCGTGACCGGGTATGGCTGACCCGGCCCGGTGCCATCTGCGAACACATCGAAGGGTTGCCGCCCGGCATCGTGCCCTGAGCGACGGAAGGAAGAAACAATGCGCATCGCGATCATGGGCGCCGGCGGCATCGGCGGGTACTACGGGGCGAAACTCGCCGCGAGCGGCAACGAGGTGGTGTTCATCGCGCGCGGTGCGCATCTCGATGCGATCCGTGCCAAGGGTTTCTCGCTGGTCGGCCCGGCGGGGGACATCCACCTGCCGAAGGCGGTCGCCACCGACGACCCGTCCACGGTTGCGCCGGTCGACGTGGTCCTGTTCTGCGTGAAGCTGTTCGACACCGAAGCCGCCGCACGCGCGATCGCACCGCTGCTCGACCGGGGCGGCATCTGCATCAGCCTGCAGAACGGCGTCGACGGCCAGCATCGGGTCGGCGCGGTGGCCGGTGGCGACCGCGTGCTCGGCGGGCTCGCGTTCGTGTCGGCGGTGATCGAGACACCCGGCACCGTGCGCTACAACTCGGCGAACCCGGCACTCGAGTTCGGCGAGGCGGACGGCAGCCTTTCGGAGCGTGCCGTGCGGTTCCGCGACGCGTGCATCACGGCCGGGTTCGGTGCCACGGTGGTCAAGGACATCCGCGCCGCGCAATGGAACAAGTTCATCGGCCTGAGCACCAATGCGGCGCTGACCGCGCTCGCGCGCCGACCCGCCGGCGTGGTCTACCACGACCCCGACCTGCTCGAGATCGCGCGGCAGGGCTTTGCCGAGGCCGCGGCGGTGGCACGCGCGGTCGGCATCGAACTGCCGGCCGACATCGTGGATGCGCTGGTGAAGAAGCACCAGGGCTTCCCTGCAGACATGTATGCGTCGATGTACCACGACCTGAACCGCGGCAAGCGCCTCGAACTGGAAAGCCTGTCCGGACTGGTGGTGCGCAAGGGCCGCGAGCACGGCGTGCCGACCCCGGTGCATGCGATGGCCTATGCCTGCCTGAAGCCGTTCCTGAACGGCAGCGCCGGCTGAGCCTGTCCTCGGTCGATCGATGTCGGCGTCCTGATGTATCCGGCGGCGTGTCCGAAGTGCGCGACGCCGCGCGGGCGCGGGGCGGCCGGGCCTGCGCTGTCGTGCGCGCAGTGCGGGCTGGTGTTCTCCAAGTGGGTGGACGCGCAGTCGGGACGCAATACCGGTCCGGAGGAGCCTGCCGACGGCCGGCACGGCTCGATATGGCTGGAGGGCCGGGTCGGCGGGTTCCTGGCCCGGTTGACCGTGCCGCCGCAGGCGATGGGCAGTGGATCGCGCATCGCCCATGGCCTGCTGCTCGCGGCCCTGTTCCTCTACAGCTGGCCGTTCATCCTGGGCGACGTGCGCACCGCGGATGCCTGGAACGGCTTCCTGCACGGGGTGAACCTCGTGTTCCACGAGGCCGGTCACATGTTGATGATCCCGTTCGGCCGCTTCATGCATGTGCTCGGCGGCACGCTCGGCCAACTGGCGATGCCGCTGGTGGTGTGCGTCGCCTTCATCGTCAAGCGCGACGACACGGTCGGTGCATCGGTCGGGCTGTGGTGGTTCGGCCAGAGCCTGACCGACTGCGCGCCCTACATTGCCGACGCCCGCAAGCTCCAGCTCGAACTGCTCGGCGGGGGTACCGGCGCCGAGCGTGACGGCCACGACTGGGAGTACCTGCTGAACACGCTGGGCATCGCGCAGTACGACATCCTGCTCGGCAACCTGGTCAAGATTGCCGGCGGTGCCGTGATGCTGCTGGCGGTGGCCTGGGGCGGCTGGATGCTCTGGCGCGCAGCCGGGGACGCGGCGGGGCGGTGACCGCAGGGGTCAGTCCGGATCGGGCAGCCCGTCGAACACGCGGATGATGCCTTCGTTGAACACCGAGCTCAGTCCCTCGAAGTAGGCGTCGTTCGGCTGGTAGCGGCGCCGGAAGTCGACCTTGAGCAGGTCGCGGCGATAGATCAGCAGGTCGATCGGCATGCCCACGGTGACATTGCTGCGCAGGGTGGATGCGAACGAGATCAGCGCGCACTTGGCGGCCTTGCCGAGCGGGGTTTCGGCGGTGACCACGCGGTCGAGCATCGGCTTGCCGTACTTCACCTCGCCGATCTGGAAGTAGGGCGTCTCGCGGGTGGCCTCGACGAAGTTTCCTGCGGCATAGATGTTGAACAGGCGCGGCTCTTCACCGGCGATCTGGCCGCCGACGATCAGCGACACCGCGAATTCGTAGCCGAAGCTGCGCAGCGCCTCGCTGTCCAGCCGGTGCACCTCGCGCACCGTGTCGCCGATCAATTGGGCGACATTGAACATCGTGGTGGCAGTCCACAGGTTGACCTGGCTCGCCGAGTGCAGGCGTTCGTTCAGCAGGTTGATGACCTTCTGCGTGATCGCGAGGTTGCCGGATACCAGCAACACGATCACCCGGTCGCCGGGACGTTCCCACACCGACATCTTGGGCACGACGGCGATGTGGTCGGGCCCGGCGTTGGTCCGGGTGTCGGACGCGAACACGATCCCGTCCTCGACATGGATGCCGCAGCAGTAGGTCATGACTTGCGCTGGCTGCTGCCACCCGCGGCGTCGGGCGTGGAGGCAGTCGTGGAGGGGAGCCCGGCCGCGTGCTGCGACGCGGCGCTGTCCAGGTTGAGCACGTCCACCGAAACCTTCATGCCCATCTTGCCGCCGCCGAAGATGATGCCCTTCAGCGGCGTGACGTCGGAGTAATCGCGGCCCCAGGCCACGGTGATGTGCTGCGTCTCGGGCACCTGGTTGTTGGTCGGGTCGAAGTCGACCCAGCCCGCGCCCGGCACGAATACCGAGAACCAGGCGTGCGACGCGTCCGCCCCCACCAGCCGGGGCTTGCCCGGTGGGGGCAGCGTCTCGATGTAGCCGCTGACATAGCGCGCGGCCAGGCCCTGCGATCGGATGCAGCCGATCGCCAGGTGCGCGAAGTCCTGGCAGACGCCTCGGCGGTGTTCGAGCACCTGTTCGAGTGGCGTCGACAGGGTGGTGAACTCGGGGTCGTAGCGGAATTCGCGGTGGATGCGCTCCATCAGGTCGTGCACGGACTCGAGCAGCGATCGTCCGCGCGGAAAGCTGCTGGCTGCGTAGTCGGCGAGCCTGGCCTGCGCCGCGACCAGCGGCGAGTCGAGCGCGAAGTCGCGCGCGAGCAGGGCATCGGCATCGCTCGACTGCATCAGGACGCCGCGGCTGGTCTCCCAGGACTCGCCTTCGAACAGGTCGAGGCGGCCGGAGCGGGGCTCGACCGTCACCTCGCTGGTCGCGGTGACCGTCAGCGAGCGATGCGGCTCGTCGATCGAGAAGCTGGCGACCCGGTTGCCGAAGTAGTCGATCCGCTCGCGGTAGTCGGACGGCCGCGGGTCGATGGTCAGCGTGGACGCGGTCGCGACCTGTCGCGGCACCGCCCGGGGCAGCAGGCGCGCCTCGTTGTAGCCGGTGTCGACCGGCTCGGCGTAGTGGTACTCGGTGCGGTGGATGATGCGGTAGTTCATCGCGCGTGGTCAGCCGATCTCGATCCGGGCCTGCGCGAGCTGCTGGCTTTCGCGCAGGTGGGCGAAGTACTGTTCGGTGATCACTTCGGACATCCGGGTGAGCAGGTGGGTGATGCGCGCCATGGTCTGGTCGAGGTCCTGGCGCAGCACCGAGCCCGGGCTGGAGCGGACGAGCCGGTCGAGGCTGACCAGCCGCAACTGGGTCACCGCCTCCAGCGCCAGCCGGTCGCGTTCGCAGAGCTCGGCGCCGCCGCCCGCCACGTCAGGATCACCGGGCAGCCCGGACAGCGATTCCTGGAGACGGACCAGCTGGTGGATCATCCCGCGCGGATTGTTGACGTCCAGGAGCATCAGCTCGAGCACGGTGCGCACCTCGAGGTAGGAGCGGTAGCGTTGCCGGTAGGTGAGGATGCTCTCGCCGGTGGACAGGACCGCGTCGAGCAGCAGCGCCTCGACTGCCTCGTCGGAATGCACCGCGACGGTGGAGCGGGTGAGCGAGGCGAGCAGCAGCGACCGCTCGATGCGGCGGCCCATGTCGAGGAAGCGCCAGGCCTGGTCGCGCATCAACCGGTCGCTGGTCAGCCCGTTGAACGCGGCGAGCGAGACCACGATCTGGTTCAGGTGCTCGGACAGGTTCTCGATGGTCACCCCGTTCCGGCTGCGCAGCGCGGCCAGCTGCGTGTCCAGGGTGTCGAGCACGCGCCAGGAATCCGAAGACCAGAAGTCGCGGATCGCATGGGCGGAATGGATCAGTGCCTGCAGCGTCTGCGAAAGGCTGCCGCTGCGCGTGGCATCGCAGGCGACCGCGAGCAGTTCATCGTCGGGCTGGTGGAACTCGGCGTCCTCGGCCATGAAGCCGGGGTACGTGGCGGTGAAGTGGGTGAGCGAGCGCAGCAGCGCATGCAGGCACTGGGCGTGTTCCGGGTCATCGTATTGCAGCGCTTCATCGTACTTCTGCAGGATGGTGCGCAGCAGGCGGGCGGTGCCCTCGGCGCGTTCGGAATAGCGGCCGAGCCAGAACAGGTTGTCCGCCGCCCGCGAGGACAGCGGCACGCGGTTGCCGGAGGTCATCTGTTCGCGGGCCGGCTGCAGCCAGAGCGTGACCTGCTGCTCGGGCTCGGACGCGAGCACCCAGGTGTCCTTGCTGCTGCCGCCATGCTGGTTGCTGACCAGCGGGCTGCCCTTGCTGGAGGCGACGCGGGTGAGCCCGCCCGGCATCACTGCGTAATCGGCATCGCGCGCGACCAGGAAGGTACGCAGGACCGCCGCGCGCGGCTCGACGCCCTCGTCGGACAGCGTGGGCGTCGCGGAGAAGCGCGCGAGCTCCTGGCCGACATAGTTGCGCGGGTTCGCTGCGATCAGCGCAGCCAGCCTGTCGAGCTCCGCGCGGCTCATCGTCGGGCCCATCAGCGCGCGCTCGCCGCTGGCGCGCGACAGCGGCTTGACCACGAGGCGGTCGAGGTTGGCCAGCACATGCTGGAGCTCGGTCGGGTTGCCGCACCACCAGGTCTGCACCGAGGACAGGCGCAGCGGCTGGCCGAGGAAATGGCGGGCGATGGCCGGCAGGAAGGCGAGCAGGGCGGGGTTCTCGAGCAGCTCGCTGCCCAGCGGATTGGCGATCGACACGTTGCCGCGCCGCACGCAGTCGAGCAGGCCGGTCACGCCCAGCCGGGACTCCGGACGCAGTTCGAGCGGGTCGCACCAGTCATCGTCGACCCGGCGGATGATCACGTCGACCGGTTGCAGGTCGGCCAGCGTGCGTTGCCAGACCCGGCCGTTGCGCACCGTGAGGTCGTCGCCCTGTACCAGCGGATAGCCGAGGTAGCTGGCGAGGTAGGCATGCTCGAAATAGGTTTCGTTGCGCGGGCCGGGCGTGAGGATCACGATGCGCGGCTCGCGGTTGGCGCGCGGCGCGATCGACACCAGCGTCTGGCGCAGCGCACGGAAGAACACCGCCACCCGGTGCACCCGCGAGTCGCGGAACAGCGAGGGCAGGATGCGCGTGATCACCATCCGGTTCTCGAGCGCATAGCCTGCGCCGGACGGTGCCTGGGTCCGGTCGCCGAGCACCCACATGTTTCCGTCGGGCCCGCGTGCCAGGTTGGCCGAGTAGAGGATCAGCTGCCGCTCGCCGGGCAGCTTGACGCCGTCGCACTGGCGCAGGAAGCCGGCATGGCCGAACACGAGCTCCGGTGGCAGCAGGCCCTTCTTGAGCAGTTCGCGCGGGCCGTACAGGTCGCGCAGGATCAGGTCCATCAGCTCGGCGCGCTGGATCAGGCCGGACTCGATGCCGGCCCATTCGGTGCTGCCGATGACCAGCGGGATCGGATCGAGGTCCCAGACCCGGTTGTAGCCGTCCGGGTCGTCGTAGACGTTGTAGCTGACCCCGTTCTCGCGCAGCAGGCGGCTCGCCTCGTCACGCCGGCGGCGCAGTTCCTCGGAGCCCAGGCCCTGCAGCGCACGGGACAGGTACTCCCAGTGCGGGCGCACCGTCCCGTCGGCCGAGCGCGTCTCGTCGAACAGGTCGGCGGACGGCGCGTACCAGGCTTCTGCGCCAGGCTCGGACCGGGACTTCTGGGTAGCTGCAGGCTCTGCGCGGGGGTCCGTCGACATCGGGGGGCGGGTGGAGAAGTCGTATCGGCCAGTCTAGCACCGCATCCGTCCCGTAAGGGTCACCGGCGCAGGTCCAGCGTGTGCGGAAAGTCGCGTTCGGGCTCGGCCGGCGGCGGCGCCATCGGCCGCGGCGCGTCCTTCGGCAGATGGCCGCCGAGGTCAGGCGGCGGAGGCAGGTCGCCCGGGGTATGGCCGTAGGCCCAGAAGCGCGATACCCGCCGCGATTCGGCCTCGAATGCATTGACCGGGAAGGTCTCGTAGCTGCGACCGCCCGGATGCGTGACATGGTAGCGGCAGCCGGCGACGGCGCGGCCGTTCCAGGTGTCGATCAGGTCGAAGGTGAGCGGGGCATGCACGCCGATCGCCGGATGCAAGGCCGAGGGCGGCTGCCAGGCGCGGTAGCGCACCCCGGCGACATACTCGCCGCGGGTGCCGGTCGAGCGCAGCGGGACCCGGCGGCCGTTGCAGGCGACCACGTAACGCGAGTCGGTCAGGCCGGTGGCCTTCACCTGCAGCCGCTCCACCGACGAGTCGACATAGCGGGCGGTACCGCCGGTGGTCACTTCCTCGCCGAGCACGTGCCAGGGTTCGGTGGCGGCGCGCAGCTCGATCTGCAGGTCGCCGCTCACCAGCGTGCCGTAGTGGGGATATCGGAACTCGAAGAACGGCGCCAGCCATTCCATCGAGAACGGATAGCCGGCGGCCTGCAGTTCGGCGACCACGTCGGCCATGTCCGAACGCACGTAATGCGGCAGCATGAAACGGTCGTGCAGTTCCGTGCCCCAGCGCACCAGCGGGCGCACGTAGGGCTCCTTCCAGAAGCGCGCGATCAGCGCACGCAGCAGCGCCGCCTGCACCAGCGCCATCTGCGGATGCGGCGGCATCTCGAAGGCGCGCAGTTCGACCAGCCCGAGCCGGCCGGCCTCGCCGTCGGGCGAATACAGCTTGTCGATGCAGAACTCGGTGCGATGGGTGTTGCCGGTGCTGTCGATCAGCAGGTTGCGCAGCAGCCGGTCGACCAGCCAGGGTTGTGCGACATGGCCGGTCGGCAGCTGGCGGAAGGCGATCTCGAGTTCGTACAGGCTTTCGTTGCGGGCCTCGTCGACCCGCGGCGCCTGGCTCGTCGGGCCGATGAACATGCCCGAGAACAGGTAGGACAGCGATGGATGGTTCTGCCAGTAGCTGAGCAGGCTGCGCAGCAGGTCGGGCCGGCGCAGGATCGGGCTGTCGGCCGGCGTCGCCGCGCCGATCGTGATGTGGTTGCCGCCGCCGGTACCGGTGTGGCGCCCGTCGAGCATGAACTTCTCGGTCGCCAGGCGCGTCTCGCGTGCCTCTCGGTACAGCGCCTGCGTGTTGTGCACCAGCTCGGTCCAGCTGCCCGCAGGATGAATGTTGACTTCGATCACGCCAGGATCGGGCGTGACCGGCAGCCGCACCAGCCGGGGATCGCGCGGCGGCGCATAACCTTCGATCACCAGCGGCAGGCCAAGTGCGGCGGCGCTCGCCTCCACCGCGCTGACCAGCTCGAGGAAATGCTCGAGGTAGGAGAGTGGCGGCAGGAACACATGCAGCCGTCCTTCGCGCGGCTCGATGCACAGCGCGGTGCGCACCGCATCGTTCGGCTGGTGGGTGGCCGTGCTGCGTCCCGGTGCGGGCCGTGCCGAGGCCGCAGCGGTGGCCGCCGGCGCCGCCTTGCCGCCGCCCTGGCCGGCGGCCGACTGGTACTGGCGCGAGAGGCCGTAGTCTGGAAGCTGCGGCAGCGGCTGCATCAGCGAACGGTCGAGCAGCGCGATGCGCTTGTCGGGGTCGAGGTAGGGCAGGGAATCGAGCGGCAGCCGGTAGCCCATCGCCGAGTCGCCCGGCAGCAGGAACATGTGGCCTCGGCGGAAGGTCCAGGTACCGCTGAGCCAGCGGTTCCGGCCGAAATCCCAGGCGAGCGGCAGCGCGTAGCCGGTGGCTTCGCCCAGGCCCCGCTGCAGCAGCCGCGCGAGCCGCTGGCGTTCCAGCGGATCCTTCAGGTCGGCAGCGAGCGGGTCGACGTTGTCGGGCAGCTTCTGCTCGGCAAGGATGTAGTGCAGCGTGTCTTCATGTCCCGGATGCAGGTAGACCGTCGGCAGCCCGAGCCGTTCGGTGAGTTCCTGTGCAAGCGCCTCGGCCTCGCGGATGCCGTGCCCGTAGTCTCGGCTGGTGTCGGCGAGCAGCGAGGCGTCGTGCCATACCGGCCGGCCGTCGGCACGCCAGAACACTGCAAGCAGCCAGCGCGGCAGGGGTTCGCCGGGATACCACTTGCCCTGGCCGTGGTACAGCACGCCACCCGGACCGAACGTGTCGCGCAGCCGCCGCACCAGTGCATTGGCCCGCTCGCGCTTGGCCTTGCCGTCGGCGGCGATCGTCCATTCCGGCGATTCCATGTCGTCGATCGACACGAAGGTCGGTTCGCCGCCCATCGTGAGGCGGACGTCGCCTGCCTGAAGGTCGGCGTCGACCTGCCTGCCGAGGGCGTCGATGCGCGCCCACTGGTCGGGTGAGTAGGGCCGGGTGACCCGCGGGTCTTCGTGGACGCGCGTCACCGTGTTCGCATGCTCGAACTGCACGACCTCGCAGGCATCGGTGAAGCCGGTGACCGGCGCCGCGCTTTCGGGGTCGGGCGTGCAGGCGAGCGGGATGTGGCCTTCGCCGGCGAACAGCCCGGAGGTCGGGTCGAGTCCGATCCAGCCGGCGCCCGGGATGTAGACCTCGGCCCAGGCATGCAGGTCGGTGAAGTCCTGGGTCGGTCCGCTCGGCCCTTCCAGCGGCTTCTGGTCGGCGACCAGCTGCACCAGGTAGCCGGACACGAAACGCGCAGCGAGGCCCATGTGGCGCAGCACCTGCACCAGCACCCAGCCGGTGTCGCGGCACGAACCCAGCGCCCGCTCGAGCGTCTGCTCGCAGGTCTGCACGCCCGGTTCCATCCGTATCGTGTACGCGATGTCGCGCGCCAGGCGCTGGTTGATCGCGACCAGGAAGTCGACGCTGCGTACGCGCGACCGGTCGATGCCCTTGATCCAGCGCATCAGGTGCGGGCCCGCCTCGCGCACTTCGAGGTAGGGCGCGAGGTCCTTCTTGAGGTGCGGCTCGTACTCGAACGGGAAGTGCTCGGCCGCTTCCTCGAGGAAGAAGTCGAACGGGTTGATCACCGTCAGGTCCGCGACGAGGTCGACCGTCATCGACAGCTCCATCGTGCGTTCCGGGAACACGACGCGGCCGAGGTAGTTGCCGAACGGATCCTGCTGCCAGTTGAGGAAGTGCGGCTCCGGCGTGAGGCGCAGCGAGTAGCTTTCGATCGGCGTGCGCGAATGCACCGCCGGGCGCAGCCGGATCACGTGCGGCGACAGCTTGACCGGCCGGTCATAGCGATAGAGCGTCTTGTGGTGGAGCGCGACGCGGATGGTCATGCAGCGGGTGTCCCGGTCGTGGCGGCCGGCCCGGTCAGGAAGTAGGTCGTGGCAATGCGGTCGTGCAGGGTGCCGAAGCCGACCTGGAGTTCGTCGGTAAAGCGGTGGAGTGCTTGTCGGTCGAGGCGGTCGAAGTCGACATGTTCGAGCTCGTCCACCAGTTTCTGGATGTCGCGCGTGATGGAACTGCTGCGGGGCAGCCGTCGCAGCAGGGCATCCATCTGCGCCAGGCAGAAGCCTATGGAGCGCGGGAAACGGGTATCGGTGAGCAGGAAGCGCAGCACGTCGGCATGGCTCACCGGGCCGCGTACCGTCTGCCGGTACACCTGGTAGCCCGACAGCGAGCGCAGCACGCTCATCCACTGGATGGTCTCGAACGGCGCGAGGTCGGCCGGGCCGTCCTCGGACCTGGCGCTGCCATCGAGCAGGTTGGCCGAGCGCACGTCGATGATGCGCGTGGTCATGTCGGCGCGCTCCAGCGCGAGCCCCAGGCGCAGGAAGTCGTACGGGTAATCGTGCGCCATCGTGCCGGCCAGCGTGCCCGACAGCTGCTGTGCACCACGGATCACCGCCTCGAGGTAGTCGTACCGGCGGCCCTGGGCGAGCGAGTTGCCGGCATCCTGCCTGGCGCGCAGGTAGAGTTCGTTGATCTGCTCCCACGCCTCGCGCGGCAGCAGGTCGCGCAGCAGCCGGGCGTTCTCGCGCGCGCAGGCGAGCGAGGACAGGATGGAACCGGGGTTCTTCTCGTCGGAGATCAGGAAGCGCACCACGTTGCGCTCGGTGGCTTCCTTGTAGTGCTCCGCGAACAGGTCGGAGTAGCCGGTGATCGCGATCAGCGGCGCCCAGCCGAAGGTGTACTTGCGTGGCAGGTCGAGCAGCAGGTTGGCATGCACGTTGGCGAGGCGCGCGCCGTCCTCCGCCCGTTCGACATAGCGGCCCAGCCAGTAGATCGACTCAGCGTGTCCGGAAAGCATGACGCCCGCTCCACCCGTTCAACCGGTTCATGGTCTCAGCTCGCTTCATGGTCGACGATCCAGGTGTCCTTGCTGCCGCCGCCCTGCGACGAGTTGACCACCGTCGATCCCTTGCGCAGCGCGACCCGGGTCAGCCCGCCGGTGGTGACATAGGTCGACTTGCTCGACAGGATGAACGGCCGCAGGTCGACATGGCGCGGCTCGACATGGTCTTCGACCAGGGTCGGCGCGGTGGACAGCGTGATCAGCGGCTGCGCGATGTAGTTGCGCGGGTCGCGCCTGATGTGGCGCGCGAAATCCTCTATGTCCTTCGCGCTGCCCTGCGGGCCGATCAGCATGCCGTAGCCGCCGGATTCGTTTGCCGGCTTGACGACCAGCTTGGCGAGGTTGGCCAGCACGTAGTCGCGTTCCTTGCGATCGACGCACTTGTAGGTCGGGACGTTGGGCAGGATCGCGTCCTCGTCGAGGTAGTAGCGGATCATCTCCGGCACGAACGCGTACACGACCTTGTCGTCGGCCACGCCTGCGCCCGGCGCGTTCGCCAGCCCGACCTTGCCGCTGCGCCAGGCGCGGAACAGCCCCTTCACGCCGATCACCGATTCGCTGTCGAACGCTTCGGGATCGAGGAACAGGTCGTCGATCCGGCGGTAGATCACGTCTACCCGCTCGAGGCCGGTGATCGCCTTCTTGTAGACGCAGTCGTCGTCGCCGACCACCAGGTCGGAGCCCAGGCAGAGTTCGGCGCCCATCTGCTGCGCGAGGTAGGCGTGTTCGAAGTAAGCCGAGTTGTGGATGCCCGGCGTGAGCACCACCACCTCGGGGCGCCGGCCGCGCCGCGGCGACAGCGAGGCAAGGCAGTCGAACAGCTGCGAGGGGTAGTCGTCCACCGGCAGGATGGTGCTGTTGGCGAACAGTTCCGGGAACACCCGCTTCATCACCAGCCGGTTCTCGAGCATGTACGACACGCCGGAGGGCACGCGCAGGTTGTCCTCGAGCACGTAGATCGTGCCGTCCTTGTCGCGCACCAGGTCGGAGCCGCAGATGTGCGCCCAGATGCCGTGCGCCGGCGTCGCGCCGATTCGAGTCGGCCAGGAGTTCGGCGGGGAACACCTTGTCCTTGACGATGCGCTGGTCGTGGTAGATGTCGTCGATGAACAGGTTCAGCGCCTCGACCCGCTGGCGCAGCCCGCGCTCGACGCGCGCCCATTCGCTGCGCGCGATGACGCGCGGGATGATGTCGAACGGCCATGCGCGGTCGATCGAGCCGCCTTCCTCGGAGTACACGGTGAACGTGATGCCCAGGTTGCGGATGGCGAGGTCGGCCGCCGCCCGGCGGTCGCGCACCTCCTTCTCCGACAGGGAGGCGAGGTAGTCGCAGAGGCTGCTGGCCACGGGCCGCACCTCGCCGGGGGCGGAGAGCAGCGTGTCGTACACGCCGCGCGCGGGGTAGGTCTTCCAGTTGATGGCCATGTCGTGCGCTTACCGGGAGTGACTTGGCAGATATCGTGCCTGCGACGGACCATTCTAGCGGGTTGAGGCTCGCGCGCGGGAACCTTTGCCGATTTCGCCGTATCCTTTCGACATGCCTCCCGGGACATCGCAACTCGATCTGTTCGGCGAGCCGGTCGTAACCGGGCCGGGTTCCGCCGCTGCGTCCCCGCGCGCCGGACGCACGGCTGCGCTCGGGCCGGCGCCGTTCGCGCCCGGACTGGTCGAACTGGGCAGGGCGCTCCCGCCCGCGCTCTACCTGGGGACCTCCTCGTGGTCGTTCCCGGGCTGGGCCGGGCTCGTCTACGACCGGAGCGCGGATCCGTCGCGGCTGTCCCGCGACGGACTCGTGGCGTACGGACGCCACCCGGTGCTGCATGCCGTCGGCATCGACCGCACGTTCTATTCGCCCCTGTCGGCGGCCGCGTTTGCCCGCCATGCGGCACAGGTGCCGGACGGCTTCCGCTTCCTGGTCAAGGCGCCGTCTGCATGCACCAGCGTGGTGATCCGCAGCGACGGTGGGTCGGCGGTGGCCAACGACCAGTTCCTCGACGAGCGGGTCGCGCTCGATCAGTTCGTGCGCCCGGCGCTGGAGGGCCTCGGCGGCAAGGCGGGTCCGCTGGTGTTCCAGTTCTCTCCGCTCGGCCGGGCGTGGACGCGGGTGCCCCGGCGCTTCGTGGACGCCTTGCACGGATTCCTCGCCGGGGTGCGCACCGAGGCCCGGGACGCGCTGCTCGCGGTTGAAGTGCGCGACCCCGAAGTGCTGGTGCCGGAGTTCTTCGCGGCGCTCGCCGAGAGCCGGATCCGCTACTGCATCGGCGTGCACGCCCGGATGCCGGCCGTCGACGAGCAGGCTGCGCGTGCGCGGCTGGCCGGCCCCGGACCGCTGGTCGTGCGCTGGAACCTGCATTCCGGCCTCGGCTACGACGAGGCGAAGGCGCGGTACGAGCCGTTCGACCGGCTGGTCGACGAAGATCCGGTGGCGCGAGATGCGCTGGCTGCGCTCGCGGTCGACACGATCGGCGCGGGCGATGCGGTCTACATCATCGCCAACAACAAGGCCGAAGGGTCTGCCCCGCTGACGTTGACGCGGCTGGCCGAAGCGGTGCGCGAGCGGCTGCGCGGGGCCGAGGGAGGCGCGGCAGTCGCGGGCGAGATGGGATAATGCGCGCATGTCGACCGATGAACTGATCCAGCGTCCGCCCGCCACCTCCGCTGACTGGGCCCTGCATGCGGCCGCGCTGCTGCGCGAGCAGGGCAGGCTCGAGACGATCGCAGGTGCGCAGACCGAAGCGGCGCTTGCCTGGGCTGCACTGTGCTACGACGATCTGAAGCTGCCGGTGGGCACGCTGGCTTCCTCGGCCGCACTCGATGTCGCGCAGGTGCTGGTGACCATCGGTGCGGATCCGGCGACACGCCTGGCTGCGCTGCTGGCGTGGCTGCCGATGGCCGATGGCAAGTCGCGCGAGGCCCTGCGCCAGCGCGCCGGGGCCGAGGTCGCGGCGCTGGTCGAGGGCACGGCCCGGCTCGATTCGATCCAGACGCTGTCCGAGGTGGGCGAGGCGGGCACCACGCCGGCACAGCAGGAGTCGCTGCGCAAGATGCTGCTGGCGATGGTGCAGGACATCCGCACCGTGCTGATCAAGCTGGCCCAGGAACTGGTGACGCTGCGCACGCTGACCCGGCATCCGGACGAGGCGCTGCGCCGGCGCCATGCGCGCGTCACGCTCGATCTGTTCGCGCCGCTCGCCAACCGCCTCGGCGTCTGGCAGCTCAAGTGGGAGATGGAAGACCTCGCCTTCCGGCTGTCCGACCCGGCGACCTACAAGCGCATCGCGAAGCTGCTCGACGAGAAGCGTGCGGCGCGCCAGCAGACGGTCGACGAAGTGATGCAGATCCTGCGCGCCGACCTTGCGGCGGCCGGCATCGCCGCGAAGGTCACCGGCCGGCCGAAGCACATCTACAGCATCTGGCGCAAGATGGGCCGGAAGGGCCTCGAGTTCGGCGACCTCTACGACGTCTTCGGCGTGCGCGTGCTGGTCGATGAAGTGAAGGACTGCTACGCGGCGCTCGGGCTGGTGCACCACCGCTGGACACCGGTGCCGAAGGAGTTCGACGACTACATCGCCAAGCCGAAGGGCAACGACTACCGGTCGCTGCATACCGCGGTGATCGGCCCCGGGGACCGGGCGGTCGAAGTGCAGATCCGTACCCATGCGATGCACCAGCATGCGGAACTCGGCGTGGCCGCGCACTGGGCCTACAAGGAGGCCGGCAGCAAGGCCGCCGGCAGCGACTACGACCAGCGCATCGCCTGGCTGCGCCGCATCCTCGACTGGCGCGATACGGTGGTGCAGCAGGGCGGGCAGGCGCTGGGCCAGGCGGCCGACGCCGCGCCCGGCGCGGACGACGAGGCGCCGGCGTCGATCGGGGACCGCTTCAAGACCGAGCTGTTCAGTGATGTCGTCTACGCATTGTCGCCGCAGGGCCGGGTGGTCGACCTGCCGGCGGGCAGCACGCCGGTCGACTTCGCCTATGCATTGCATACGGAACTGGGACACCGCTGCCGTGGGGCGAAGGTCGACGGTGCGATGGTGCCGCTCACCTTTCCGCTGGCCAACGGCCAGACGGTCGAGATCATCACCACCCGCGAGGGGGGGCCTTCGCGCGACTGGCTGAACCCTCAGCTCGGCTTCACCCGCAGCTCGCGGGCGCGCAACAAGGTGCGCCAGTGGTTCAACGCGCAGAACCTCGCGACCAGCATCGCCCAGGGCCGGGCGCTGGTCGAGCGCGAGCTCCAGCGGCTGGGCATCGGTGCCTACAACCTCGACCAGCTGCCCGGGCGGCTGGGCATCGACAAGCTGGATGAAGCGTTCGCGGCGATCGCCCGCGGCGAAGTGAACCAGCGGCAGCTGCAGGTTGCCTTGCGCGAGCCCGCGGCGGATGCCGGGCAGCCCTACGAGCCGCCGGACGTGGTGCCGATCGCGAGGCGTTCGGAGGCCGGCAGCAGCGCGCGCGGCATCCTGGTGGTCGGCGTGGACAAGCTGCTGACCGTGCTGGCGAAGTGCTGCAAGCCGGCACCACCCGATCCGATCGTCGGCTTCGTGTCGCGCGGCCGTGGCGTCACCGTGCACCGGCGCGACTGCCCGAACGTGAGCCGCATGCCGCAGGAGCGGATGATCGAATCGGGCTGGGGCCGGCCGGATGGCGAGCGGTTCGCGGTGGACCTCGAAGTGCTGGCGCACGACCGGCAGGGCCTGCTGCGGGATATCTCCGAGCTGCTTTCGCGCGAGAAGGTGAACGTCACCGCGACCCAGACGGCGTCGCGCAGCGACACCGCGCACATGATGTTCACGGTCGAGGTGCTCGACGTGTCGCAGGTGCAGCGGCTGCTGGCGGCGATCGGCGAGGTCAAGGGCGTCATCCGCGTCAGGCGCCGCTGACGCGGTGGCTTCAGAACCCGTGTTCGGCCAGCCAGGCCTGAAGCGGGACGGACCACAGCTTTCCGCCGACGCCGAGCAGGTTGTGGCCGTCCGGCGCGGGCACCGGTTCGGTGCCGATGAACCGCGCGGCGCTGCCGCCTGCCGCGAAGGCCTCATGCCAGCGCTGCGGGGCCTCCGGCCCCCAGAAGAGGTCGTTGGGTGCGTACAGCCACAGGCTCGGCAGGCGGTTGGTGCGGCCCCATCCGGACATCAGCGACTCGATGCGCTGCGGCTCGCACATCCGGCCCTTCGAGGCGGGAGAGCCGCCGGAGCCCCCCGAGAAGTTGATGCAGCCGATCACGCCAGGCAGGCTGGCCGAGCAGGCGGCGATCGTCGCCAGGCCGCCCACCGAGTTGCCCGACAGCAGGATCCGATCGGCCCGCGCCCACGGCTGCCCGCGAAGCCACGCCACGGTCGATGCGATCGTCGCGGCTGCGGGTTCGGCCGTGCGCCTCGGCTCCGGGCGCGAGATGCACTCGCCCCATTCGTTGTAGCGGGCGCCGGAGTCTTCCCGGTCCGGCCCGCCGGTGACGCCGTACCCGGGACGCACTGGCGCGACGACTGCATATCCGCGCCGCATCCAGTATCGCGCATGGCCGTGCTGGACAGGATTGGCAAGCGCGCGGCGCTCGGCGTCGGAGCCGGCCCGCCCGTGCGAAAAGACCAGCACCGGAAACGGACCCTCGCCCGGCGGGCGGAACACATGGGCGACCATCGTCGTGTCGCCCGGCAGCGAGATGCGCGCGATCTCCGGCACCAGCGGCTCGGCCGCGCCCTGTGCGGGCGCGTCTGGTGCCGCGAGCATCATGGTCGCCAGGACTGCAGCCGCGCAGTTCCTGGCGAGGGTCTCCATGCGCCGCGCGCGGCGTCCGGTCAGACCGGGCCGCCCATGAACGACTCTGCGTTCTTCCAGTAGATGAGCTCGCGCTCGGCATCGGTCAATCCCGGCACCTTCTCGATGTTGTCGATCGGCGTCATGTCGCCCATGTCGAACGGATCGTCCGTGCCCACCACCACGCGGTCCGCGCCGACCTGTTCGATCAGGAAGCGCACCGCCTTGGGGTTGTGCGCCAGCGCATCGAACCAGAACCGGCGCAGCAGTTCCATCGGCGGGGTCTTGCAGTCCACCGAGGTGTCCGGGCGGCAGCCATGGCCCCACTGGAAGCGGCCGATGTCGGCGACGGTGAAACCACCGGCATGCGGCAGCAGGAACTTCAGTTCCTTCAGTTCATCGAGCGCGCCGCTGAACATCAGGTTGGCGACCATGATCGTGGTGTCGAGCGGATTGCCGATCAGGTTGGTCATGTAGTAGCAGTCGAGGCGGCCGGTGGCACCGATGTTCTCCGGGTGGGTGAACACCGACACCTTCAGGTCCTGGCAGCGCTTCAGGAACGGCCGGAACTTCTTCGCCGCGAGTTCCTCGCCGACGATGGAGGTGGCGATCTCGACGCCCTTGAAGCCGTAGGTCTTCACCGCATGCTCGAGCTCTGCGATCGCCAGGTCGGGATGCTGCATCGGCACGCTGGCCATTCCGCGCAGGCGGTCGGGCCGCTCGGCGACCATCTTCGCGATGCCTTCGTTCACCGCGCGGGCGGTCTTCACCGCGTCTTCCTCCTTCTGCCAGTAGCAGAAGGCCTGCGGGCCGGTCGAGATGTACGAGATGTCGATCTTCATCCGGTCCATCTTGGCGACCTTGCCTTCGCCGC
>LNFM01001678.1_pt1 | contig 49390 bp, 47 predicted proteins | sample 596031 | NCBI WGS metagenome assembly LNFM01 (sample SAMN04254537, study PRJNA301005) | activated carbon metagenome | isolation source: dual media filters at the Ann Arbor, Michigan drinking water treatment plant | place: USA: Ann Arbor
AGCGCCAGCGGAGGCCGCCTCAGTTAAGCGCCAGTGGCCTGCCCCAGCACGCCTTTGCCGTGCAGCGTAGACACGCCAACGGCGGCAACCCGAAGGTCCGCTCCGAGCCGAGAGCGGAAGATCCGAGCCTTGAGTTAAAAGCACCGAATGAACGAACACCAGACTGCCCTCGTCGACGCCGCCCGCCAGGCCCGCGCGCGGGCCTACGCACCGTATTCGAAGTTCCTCGTCGGCGCTGCGGTGCTCGACGACCAGGGTCGGATCCATGCCGGATGCAACGTCGAAAACGCCGCTTACCCGCAGGGCTGGTGTGCCGAAGCTTCGGCCTTGGCGGCCATGGTCATGGCCGGCGGGCGGCGGGTGGTGGCCGTGGCGGTGTGTGCCGAAGCCCCCGAGCCCGTCACGCCCTGTGGCGGCTGCCGGCAGAAGCTGCGGGAATTTGCCGCGGGCGACTGCCCCGTCTGGGTGGCCGACCTGCAGGGCCTGCGCGGCAGCTACACGATGGCTGAACTATTGCCCCACGGCTTCGGTCCGCAACACCTGCAAGCCTGAAGTGCGAAAATTGCAGACAGCGCCCGCCGGGACGCGCGGCAACACCAGAACAAGACTTTCCAGGGAGCTGTTTCGACCGCTCACGCCAACCCACATGAAAACCCGACAAGTCCTGACCCACACCGGTCAGGAATTCACGGTGCCCCAGGGCATCCAGCGCATCGACACCCGTGCCACCCACGGCTGGCAGGTGCGCTACCAGGGCACCAAGTTCTTCGCCGACGGAACCAGGGGTGCCGAGAAATCGCTGGACATGGCCATCCGGGAACTGCTGCGCCGCATCGCCACGCTGCCTGCACCCGTGGTGCTGCAAAAAGGCCCCTCTGCGAACAAGACGTCCGACCTGCCGCCCGGCATCTCCGGCCCGATCATGACGCCGCCCCGACGCGGCTCGCGCGCACGCGCAGCCGTGCTGTCGGTGTTGCTGCCACGTTATGGCCAGGAGCCGCGCGTCAAGAGCATCTACATCGGCACCGAACGCACCTACACCGACCGTCGCTTCGAAGAAGCCCTGGCCAAGGCCATCGAGATGCGCGCCGAGGTGGTGAAGAAGTACGAAGCTGCCGCCACCCGCGTCAAGCGCCAACAGGGGCAGGCCCTGAAGGCGCAGTTGCGAGCGACCCGCGAGGTCCGCAAAGCCCATGCATGACCTGACACAGGCCACCCCCGCCGTGCCGGCCACCGTGCAGGCGCTGCAGCAGCACCTGGGTGTGCGGGCCCCCGAATGCGCCGTGCTGCTGGGCTCGGGCTGGGGCTCGCTGGCCGACCGGGTGGAAGATGCCATCACCGTGCCTTACGCTGAACTGCCGGCCTTCCCGCACCTGGCCGTGGGCGGCCATGCCGGTGCCTTGAAGCTGGGCAACCTGCAGCACCAGGGCCGCCGCGTGCGCGTGGCGGTGCTGGCCGGCCGCAAACATGCCTACGAGACCGGCGAGGCCGACGGCATGAAGGGCGTGGTGCACAGCCTGGCCGCCTGGGGCGTGAAGCTGCTGGTGCAGACCAACGCCGCCGGCAGCCTGGAAGCGGCCATGCCGCCAGGCTCGCTGATGCTGGTGGAAGACCACTTGAACATGGTGCAGCGCAGCCCGCTGTTCGGCGTGGCCGGCGACGACCGCTTTGTCGACATGTCCGCGGTATACGACCCTGCCCTGCGTGCCCAGGCCCTGGCGCTGGCTGCGCAGGCCGGCGCCACGCTGCACCGCGGCGTCTACGCCTGGGTGATGGGGCCGCAGTTCGAGACCCCGGCTGAGATCCGCATGTTGAAGATGCTGGGCGCCCAGGCCGTGGGCATGAGCACCGTGCCCGAGACCATCCTGGCCCGCCATGCCGGCCTGCGGGTGCTGGCCTTGTCGATGATGACGAACATGGCCGCTGGCCTGTCCGACGAGAACCTGAGCCACGCCCACACCATGCAGACCGCGCGCGCCGCGGCCGACGCCGCAGTGGACCTGCTGTGTGCGCTGCTCGTCGATCTGAAGCTCTGAAACTGGTTCGCCCCGCGCCATGAACGAGAAGCCCGACCTGCCGACGACCGCCCGCACCGCGCTGGCCTGCCTGGACCTGACGAGCCTGAACGACGCCGACACCGCGGCCGACATCGACACCCTGTGCCGGCGCGCCAACGGGCCCCATGGCAGCACGGCAGCGGTGTGCGTGTGGCCGCGCTTCGTGGCGCAGGCACGCGCGCTGCTGCCCGCGCACATTGCCGTGGCGGCGGTGGCCAACTTCCCCGACGGCAGCAGCGACATCGCCCGCGCCGTGGCCGACACCCGCCAGATCGTCGACGCTGGCGGCAACGAGGTCGACGTCGTCATCCCCTGGCGCGACCTGGACAGCGCCGCAGCCTTGCTGGCCGCCGTGCGTGCTGCCTGCCCGCAGCAGCGGCTGAAGGTCATCCTGGAAACCGGCGAACTGAAGGACGCGACCCTGATCCGCCAGGCCTGCACGCTGGCGCTGAACGCCGGGGCCGATTTCCTCAAGACCAGCACCGGCAAGGTGCCCGAGAACGCCACGCCGGCCTCGGCTGCCCTGTTGCTGCAGGCCATTGCGTCGCGGCCTGACGCTGCCGCCCGGGTCGGCTTCAAGCCCGCTGGTGGCGTGCGTACGGTGGCCGATGCTGCGCTCTACATCGCCCTGACGTCGCAGCACCTGGGTGCCGCGGCAGTGAACCCGCGGCGGTTTCGCATCGGCGCCAGCGGGCTGCTGAACGACATCGAAGCCGTGCTCGGCGGTGCGGCGCCGGGTGCAGCTGCGCCTGGCAGCACCTACTGAAGACAGGGAACCATGAATTTCCGACTGCCTGGCGCCGCGGCGCTGACGATCTCCGTCCTGTGGCTGGCCGGCTGCGCAAGCGTGCCACCAGCCGCCACTTCGGCGGCCAAGCCTGCTGGCGACAAGCCGCCGGTGACTCTGCGCCTGATCGCCTTCAACGACCTGCACGGCAACCTCGAATCCACCGGCCTCAGCCTGCCCTGGCCCGACCCCGCCAACCGCGAAAAGGCCATCCGCCTGAGCGCCGGCGGCGCGGCCTACCTGGCCGGCACCGTGCAGGCGCTGCGCGCCGGCGCGAAGAACAGCCTGGTCATCAGCAGCGGCGACATGATCGGCGGCACCCCGCTCATCAGCGCGCTGTTCCTGCATGAATCCACCATCGACGTGGCCAACCGCATCGGCGTGGACATCGCCACCCCCGGCAACCACGAATTCGACGCCGGCCGCGAAGAGTTGCTGCGCGTGCTGCAGCCGGGCTGCCGCACGCTGCCGGCCGACGCGATCTTCGTGTCCTGCCCCAGCGGCCCGCACCCCGGGGCGAAGTTCCCGCATTTCTCGGCCAACGTGCTGAAGGCCGGCGGCGGCACGCTGTTCCCGCCTTCCGTGGTGCACGAGGTCGACGGCGTCAAGGTCGGTTTCATCGGCGCCGTCACCAAGGTCACGCCCAGCATCGTCGTTCCTTCGGGCGTGGCCGGGCTGCAGTTCATCGACGAGGCGCAGGCCATCAATGCCGAGGCCGCACGGCTGAAGGCGCAGGGCATCAACGCGCTGGTGGCCGTCATCCACGAAGGCGGTGAGACCGGCACGCCCGGCCTGCCGCTGGAATGGAACGACGCCGGCTGCCCGCGGCCGCGCGGCAACATCTTCGAGATCGTGCGCCAGCTGACGCAGGACGTGGACGTCGTGTTCTCGGCCCACACCCACCAGGGCTACCGCTGCGTCATCGGCGAAGGCGCGAATGCAAGGCCGGTGATGCAGGCCACCGCGCTGGGCCGCGGCGTCAGCGTGGCCGACCTGGTGATCGACGCGCGCACCGGCGAGATCGACCGCGCCCGCACCAGCCACCGCAACCTGCCGGTGTTCAACAGCGGCAGCGACCCGGCCCTGCGCGCGGCCATCGTCGCCAGCGAGCCCGAGCCCTGGGCCAGCGCGCTGCGCGCCGCGCAGCCGGTGAAGGCCGTGGCCGACACCGTGAGCATGTACGCCGCTGCCGCCGCGCCACGCGCCAACCGCACCGTGGGCCGCATCGCCGGCAACTTCGAGCGCAGCGCGCGCACCGACAGCAGCGCCGGCAGGCTGATTGCCGACGCGCAATGGCAGGCCACGCGCGCACCCGAGCGCGGCGGTGCCGAATTTGCGCTGATGAACCCTGGCGGCGTGCGCAGCGACCTGCGCTGCGCCGGCACCCCGCCCTGCAACATCAGCTACGGCCAAGCCTTCACGATGCAGCCTTTCGGCAACAGCCTGGTGGTGATGACGCTGAGCGGCGCCGAGATCAAGCGCATCCTCGAGGACCAGCAACGCGAAGGCCGGCGCGGACCGTCGTTCCTGATTCCCTCGTCTTCGCTCACCTATCGCTGGGTCGCAGCCGCGCCTTACGGCCAGCGTGTGCAGGACCTGCGCATCGGCGGCCAGCCGCTTGACGTGTCGCGCGAGTACCGGCTCACGGTCAACAGCTTCATGGCCGATGGCGGGGACGGTGTCACCGGCCTGTCGGCCGGGCGCCAGCGCCTGGGCGGCGCGCTCGACATCGACGCGCTGGCCGACTTCCTGGCTGCCGGCGCGGCTGCGGGGACAGGTGCCACACCCGACCCGGCGCCGCGCGTCACGCTGGTGGAGTGAACCCGGCCGAGCTCATCCGCGCCAAGCGCGACGGCCAGAGGCTGTCGCGCGCGCAGATCGACGCCTTCGTGCAGGGCCTGGCAGCGACCGAAGGCGCCGGCCGCTGGGCCGACAGCCAGGTCGGTGCGATGGCCATGGCCATCGTGCTCAAAGGCATGTCTGCGCCTGAAACCGCCGACCTGGCCGATGCGATGACCCATTCCGGCACGGTGTTGGACTGGTCCGCCGCCGGCCTGGGCGGCCCGGCGCTGGACAAGCATTCCACCGGCGGCGTGGGCGACAAGGTCAGCCTGATGCTGGCACCGATGCTGGCCGCCTGCGGCGCGGTGGTGCCGATGATCAGCGGCCGCGGCTTGGCCCACACCGGCGGTACGCTGGACAAGCTGGAAGCCCTGCCCGGCTACACCGTCGACCCCGGGCATGACCGCCTGCTGCACACGCTGCGCACGGCCGGGTGTGCCATCGTCGGCGCCAGCCGCGACCTGGCCCCGGCCGACAGGCGGCTCTACGCCATCCGCGACGTCACGGCCACCGTCGAAAGCTTGCCGCTGATCACCGCCAGCATCCTGAGCAAGAAGCGCGCGGCCGGGTTGCGGGCGCTGGTGATGGATGTGAAGCTGGGCAGCGGCGCCTTCGCCGCGCGGCTGGAAGACGCCCAGGCGCTGGCCCACAGCCTGGTGCAGGTGGCCACCCGTGCCGGCTTGCCCACCGTGGCGCTGATCACCGACATGAACCAGGTGCTGGGCAGCACGGCCGGCAATGCGCTGGAGGTGGCCGAGGCCATCGACTTCCTCACCGGGCGCAACCCGCCCGATGCGCGGTTGCTGGAGGTGACACTGTTGCTGGGCGCCGAACTGCTGCATCTGGGGGGTCTGCAGCCCACCGTGGTGGCGGCGCGCAAAGCGCTGCAGCAAGGCCTGAGCAGTGGCGCTGCGGCCGAACGCTTTGCCTGCATGGTGGCGGCCCTGGGCGGGCCGGCCGACGTGTTGCGGGCGCCTGGGCTGGCCGTCGCACCCGTGCAGCGGCCGGTGCCGGCCCCGCGTGCGGGCTGGGTCGCCGCCATCGATGTGCGGGCGCTGGGCCTGGCCGTGGTCGCGCTGGGCGGCGGGCGCTCGCGTCCGACGGATGTCGTGGACCCGCGCGTCGGCCTGGCAGCGGTTCAGCCCCTGGGGGTACGGCTGGCGGCCGGCGAGACCCTGGCCCTGGTGCATGCGGCCACGGCCGAGGCGGCTGCCGCGGCCAGCGCCGCCGTGCAGGCCGCGTTCACGCTGGCCGACATGGCGCCGCCGGTGCTGCCGCCGCTGCTGCACCAGCGCGTGGCCACGACGGGCTGAAGCCCGTCCTTTCAGGGCCGCGGCCGGGCCGTCCATCGCGCAAGCCGGCAGCCGGTCGCACCGGCGCTGCGCTGGGGGCATGGCGCTGGCTAACATGCATGCCTCCACCGCTTCCTCAATGGCCACCATGACCCTGCCCCTCAGCCGCCGCCACATGTTGAGCCTGACCGCTGCACCGGCCTTGTCGGCGCTGTCCGTGTTCGGGCCCCTGGCCTTGCTGCCGGCGGCCGCGCGCGCGGCCGTGCTGGACACCAGCAAGCTGCCCTTGGCCCCCGTGCGCAATGTCGCCGAGACCTTCTTCGGCACCGTCGTCGACGACCCCTACCGCGACTTCGAGGACACCAAGGCCCCGGCCGTGGCCGCCTGGATGAAGGCCCACAGCGACTTCGCCCATGCCACGCTCAGGCGCATTGCCGGCCGGGACGCGCTGCGCGCGAAGCTCGAGGACTACGACAGCTCGGCCGCCGCCCGCGTGACGGCGGTGCAGCGCCTGCCCGGGGACTTGTATTTCTTCGAACGCCGCGGTGCGAAGGACGACCAGTTCAAGCTGTACATGCGGCGTGGCCTGAACGGCGCCGACAAGCTGCTGTTCGACCCTGAAAAGCTGAAGAAGGCCACCGGCAAGCCACACGCCATCAACTACTACAGCGCTTCGCCCGACGGCAAGCTGGTGGCGGTGGGGGTTTCGGCCGCGGGCTCGGAAGACGCGGCCATGCGCTTCATCGACACCGCCAGCGGCAAGCAGCGCGGGCCCGAGATCCCGCGGGTTCAGTTCGGCGGCATCGCCTGGGCGCCGGACGCCAGCGAGATCTACTTCCACCGCATGCAGGCCCTGGGCAAGGGCTCGGCGCCCACCGACAAGTACCAGCGCAGCAGCGTCGTCGTGATGAAGCCCGGCGCTGGCGAGGCCGGCATCCGCCCGGTGCTGACGGCGGGCGCCGACCTGGGCATCCCGGCGACTGAGTTCCCGATCGTCGAGGTGCTGCCCGATGGCCGCGTGGTGGCCAGCATCGTCGACGGCGTCTCGCCGGACTTCGCCGCCTGGCACACCACGCTGGCGGCGCTGCGGGCCGGCAAGCCCGAATGGCAGAAGCTGTGCGGCCGCGAGGACGGCGTCACCGGCCTGGCGCTGCAGGGCGAGCGCGTCTATGCGCTCACCTTCAAGGGCGCGTCGCGCCTGAAGCTGCTGGCGGGCCCGCTGAAGGGCTTCAGCCCGGCCAGCGCCAGCGTGCTGGTGCCCGAGAGCCAGCGTGTGCTGACCGGCATTGCCAGCGCCCGGGACGGCCTTTATCTGGAAGCGCGTGACGGCAACATCAAGCGCCTGTTCAGGCTGGCCCATGCCGACGGCGCGCAGCCGCAGGAAGTGGCCTTGCCGGTGCTGGGCAGCTTTTCCATGAGCAGCGCTCGCCCTGACCAGCCGGGCCTGCTGCTGGACCTGCAGAGCTGGACCCGCGCGCGCCAGATCTTCGCCGTGGGTGCCGACGGCAGCTTGCGCAACACCGGCCTGCAGCCGGCCGGTCCTTTCGACGCGCCGGGCAACGTGGTCGCCAGCGAGGTCATGGTCAAGAGCCACGACGGGGTGATGGTGCCGATGTCCATCATCCACCGGCAGGGTGTGAAGCTCGACGGCAACAACCCCACGCTGCTCTACGGCTACGCCAGCTACGGCATCACCGAAGAACCCTTCTTCAGTCCCAGCCGGCTGGCCTGGATGGACCAGGGCGGCGTGTTCGCGATCGCCAACCCGCGCGGCAGCAGCGTCTTCGGCCGCCAGTGGCACGAAGACGGCAAGCAGGCGACCAAGCCCAACACCTGGCGTGACTTCATCGCCTGCGCCGAATACCTGATTGCCGAGAAGTGGACCCAGCCCGCCAGGCTGGGCATCTGGGGCGGCAGTGCCGGCGGCATCCTGGTCGGCCGCGCGATGACCGAGCGGCCCGAACTGTTCGCAGCGGTGGTGCCCGAAGTCGGCAGCCTGGACATGGTGCGCATGGAAACCACGCCCAACGGCGTGCCCAATATTCCGGAGTTCGGCAGCCGCAAGACCGAGGCGGGTTTCCGCGCGCTGCTGGCCATGAGCACCTACCACCAGATCAAGGACGGCGTGGCCTACCCCGCGGTGCTGCTGCCGCATGGCGTGAACGACCCGCGCGTGGAGGTCTGGAACAGCACCAAGACCGCGGCGCGCCTGCTGGCCGCGAACCCGAAAGGCAAGCCGGTGCTGCTGCGGCTGGACTACGAGTCAGGCCACGGCCAGGGCAGCACCAAGAGCCAGTCGCTGGACGCGCGCGCCGACACCTTCGCCTTCCTGCTGTGGCAGATGGGGGTGGCGGGCTTCGAGCTGAAGGGCTGAACGCCCTCCATGCCCTCAGCGCCGGCGGCCCGGTTCCGCCTGTTCGCGCGGGACGATGATCACGGCCCCGGGCGGTGCCGGCGGCGGTGGTGCGTAGTGGCGGTGGCCGCGGCCGTAACGGCCATGCCCCGGCCCGTAAGGCAGCACGATGCAGCCGGTGGCCGCCACGCCCAGCACCACCATCGTCGCGACACGGGCCAGGCGGCCGGCGGTCTTGTTCGAATCAGCCATGCAGTGTCTCCATCGCGGCAAGGGTGCCGCCCTGCTCACAACGCCCCCTGGGGGGCGGCGTTGACCCCGCCAGCCGGTTACATGGTGAAGGCTGCGTAAAGTCCTCGGCCATGTCCAACCCTCCCAGCTTCTTGCGCCAGGCCACTCGGGCCGACATCCCCGGCATCTGGGACGTGCGCTACGCAGTGCAGGAAAACACCCTGCGCCGCGGCCTCATCAGCGACGAGGACGTGCGCAGTGCGATCGAGGACAGCGGCCGCGGCTGGGTGGTGACGGCTGGCCAGGCGCGCGACGCCCGCGTGCTGGCCTTCGCCATCGCCGTCGTCGACAAGCAGCGCCAGGAAGGCAATGTCTGGGCCCTGTTCGTTCACCCCGAAGCCCAGGGTCGGGGCCACGGAAACGCGCTGCACGCCGTGATGCTGGCCTGGCTGCGCGAACAGCGCCTGCCCCTGCTGTGGCTGGGCACCGGCCCGGGCACGCAGGCGCTGGGCTTCTATCAACGGCGCGGCTGGGTCCTGTGCAGCCAGCAGCCTGCCGGCGAAGACCTGGTGCTGGAGTTGCGGCTGCCGTCGCCCGGCCCCGGTTGATGCCGGCCTGCGGGCTGCGTGCCTGCCTGCCCGCAATCCGCTGCTGAAGTCCTGATCCCGGCCTTCCCAAGCCCGAGAGGCCATGGTCCATGCGGGTTTGTTCCGAATTCCAAAACCGGTTCTGGCATCCAGAATGAGCAGCCAAAACCGGTTTTGAACTGAATTCCGCCGTGTCCATCAGAAAACTTGCACAGTCCCTGGGGTTGTCGGTCTCCACCGTTTCGCGTGCCTTGAACGGCTATGCCGACGTGAATACGGCCACGCGCGAACGGGTGGAACGGGCGGCGCGCGAGATCGGCTACCGCCCGCACCCGGTGGCGCACCGGCTGGCCACGGGCCGCACCGGCGCGGTGGCACTGATCTCCCCGGTGCTGGGCCCCAGCCGCTTCGACACCAGCTTTCCGCAGCTGATGCACGGCGTCACCAGCGGCCTGCAGGACGCCGGCTACTACCTGCTGTCGATGGCGCTGCCGTCCGACGAAGGCGAACTGCCGGGCCTGCAGCGCCTGCTGGACGCCGGGGTGGTGGACGGCCTGATCCTCACCCGCACCCGCCCGCGCGACGCCCGCGTGGCGCTGCTGCAGGCGCGCGGCCTGCCCTTCGTCACCCACGGCCGCACCCTGCACAACGACGCGCACGCGTGGGTCGACACCGACAACGAACGCGCGATGCGCCTGGCCGTGGGCCGGCTGGTGACGCTGGGCCACCGCCGCATCGCCATGATCAACGGCCCGGGCGAGCTCACCTTCGCGCTGCTGCGGCGCGAAGGCTTCACCCAGGGCGTGGCCGCCGCCGGCCTGAATGCGGCCCATTGCCCGGTGGTGCACAGCGAGCTGACGGCCGCCGCCGCGCATGCCGTGGCCATCGAACTGCTGCACCCGGCCGACCGCGCTCTGCGCCCCACCGCCATCGTCTGCGCCAACGACGTGCTGGCGCTGGGGGCGGGCATGGCCTGCCGGCAGAGCGGGCTGCGCGTGGGCAAGGACATCTCGCTGACGGGCTACGGCAATTCCGAATCGGCCGAGTTCAGCGACCCGCCGCTCACGACCATCGACCACCAGGTCTTCGAAAGCGGCCGGCACCTGGCCGCGCTGCTGATGCGCCGCATGGCCGGCGAAGCCCCGGAAGGCCTGCACGAACTGGAACCCGTGCGCCTGCTGGAACGCGCATCCACCGCGCCGCCGCCGTGACGCTGCGGGCCTTCTCGCGGCGGCTGGCGCGGGTCGGCATGGCGCTGGTTGCGTCTGCCGTGGGGTTTGCTGCCGTGGCCCAGACCACCATCGTCTCGACCCAGATGCGGCCGGTCGAAGAAGCCGAGCTGATGCGCAAGCAGGTGCTGCACGTGCTGCCCGGTGGCGCCGCCTTCCTGCCCGAGGACGGCAACACCCTGCTCACGCGCATGCGGGCCGAACTGGGCGCGGCACGCGGGCAGATCGACGTCGTCATCGCGCTCGACGGCGAGCTCGCCCCCATCGACCAGGAAGGCGGCCTGCAGGACCTCACCGCCCTGGTGCAGCGTCTGTCGGCCACGCGCGAATTCGACCCCGCCGCGCTGGCCCTGGGCCGCATGGGCGGCACGCAGCAGCGCTTCGTGCCGCTGATGACCAACACCTTCCAGATGGTGGCCAACAAGAAGGCGCTGCCCTACCTGCCGCCCGGCGCCAACCTGCAGGCCCTGACCTACCCGCAGCTGCTGGCCTGGGGCCGCGCGCTGCAGGCCGCCACCGGCGAACGCAAGCTGGGCTTTCCGGCCGGGCCGCGCGGGCTGTGGTGGCGTTTCTTCCAGGCCAGCTTCTACCCCAGCCACACCGGGGGTGTGGTGCGCAGCTTCAAGAGCCCCGAGGCCGTGGCCGCCTGGGCCCAGCTGCGTGAACTGTGGCAAGTGGTCAACCCGCGCTCGACCAGCTTCGCCTTCATGGAAGAGCCGCTGAAGACGGGCGAGGTGTGGGTGGCCTTCGACCACACCGCGCGCATGCTGCCGGCGCTGAACGCCCGGCCCGAAGACTTCGTCGCCTTCCCCGCGCCTGCGGGTGCCAAGGGGCGCGGCTTCATGCCCGTGCTGGTGGGCCTGGCGATTCCGCGCAACGCGCCCGACCGCGCCGCGGCCGAACGCGTGGTGGACCTGCTCACCCAGCCCGCCACGCAGGCCCGGCTGCTGGCGCTGTTCGGCTTCTTCCCGGTGGTGAAGACCGACCTGTCCAGCCTGCCCGCCGGCGTGCGCGTGGCCGCCGCCGGTATGGCCGCCACGCTGAACGCGCCCGACGGCATCGCCTCGCGCCTGCCGGTGCAGCTGGGGCGCAAGAACGGCGAGTTCAACAAGATCTACGTCGACGCCTTCACGCGCATCGTGCTGCGCAACGAAGACATCGCCCGCGTGCTGCGCGAGGAATCGCGCTGGCTCGACGAACTGCTGCAGGAAGCCCGCGTGCCCTGCTGGGCGCCCGACGCGCCCAGCGGCAGCCAGCCCTGCCGCGTGCAGTAGCCGCTCGCCCGCCCGCCCGCCCGCCTGCCCCGCACCGCACCGCCATGCACTCGCCGCGCCTGCCCTACCTGTTGATCGCGCCCAGCGTGGTCTTCCTGCTGGTGCTGTTCGTCTGGCCCCTGGCCGAGACCGCGCTGCTGGCCTTCCGCACCGAAGACGGCGAATTCACCACCCGCTACCTGGAACGCATGGCCGGCGACCTGAACTTCGGCCTGTCGCTGCGCAACACGCTGATGCTGGTGGCCGTGGTGGTGCCGCTGCAGGTGGCATTGGCCCTGGGCATGGCGCTGATGCTGCAGAAGCTGCAGCGCGGGCGCATGGGCTTCCTCTACATCTGGACGATTCCGCTGGGCGTGAGCGACCTCGCCGCGGGCCTGGCCTGGCTGGCCATCTTCACCGACCGCGGCTACTTCAACAGCGTGCTCAACGGCCTGGGCTTGGCCAGCGGGCCGGTCAGCTGGCTCAGCTACCAGGAGCCTCTGGCGCTGTTCGTCTGCGTCGTGATCGCCGAGATCTGGCGCGCCACGGCCATCGTGCTCGTCATCCTGATGGCCGGCGTGCAGGCCATCCCGAAGGAATACCACGAGGCCGCCGAAGTCTTCGGCGCCAGCCCCTGGGCCCGCTTCACGAAAGTGACGCTGCCGCTGCTGCGGCCCAGCCTGCAGTCGGCGCTGATCCTGCGCACGGTGCTGGCCTTCGAGGTGTTTGCCGTCGTCTACGCCCTGGCCGGGCGCGACTTCCCGGTGCTGGTGGGCGAGGCCTACAACTGGCAGGGCGCCTACCAGAACAGCCATGTCGCCGCGGCCTATGCGCTGCTGATCCTGGTGCTGTCGATCGCTGCCACCGTGGTCTTCCTGCGCGTCTTGCGTGTGAACCGGGAGGCACTCGCATGAAGCTTCAGCGGTTTCTGTTCGGCATGGCCGTGCTCATCTCGGTGTGCTGGCTGGTGCCGGTGCTGCTGATCGCCCTCAGCGCCCTGGGCCCGCGCGAGGCCGCCACCGCCTGGCCCAAAAGCCTGTGGCCGGGCAGCCTGTCGCTGGAGACGCTGGACTTCTTCCTCAACTTCACCGGCGTCTGGCAGGCGGTGTGGAACAGCATCGTCGTGGCCCTGCTGACCATGGTGATGGCCGTGGGCCTGGGCGCCCCGGCCGGCTATGCGCTGGCGCGCTACGACTTCAAGGGCCAGGACCTCTACCGCGTGCTCATCGTGATGACTCGCGCCTTCCCGCTGGCCATCCTGGCGCTGCCGCTGGTCACGCGCTTCATCGCCGTGGGCCTGTACGACACCCACCTGGGCGTGGCCCTGGTGCACACGGCGCTGGCGCTGCCGTTCGCCATCCTGGTGTCGTCGTCGCTGTTCATGGCCATCCCGCGCGAACTGGAAGAAGCTGCGTGGACGCTGGGCTGCAACCGCTTCACCGGCTTCGTGCGCGTCGTCGCGCCGCTGGCCCTGCCGGGCCTGGCCGCAGCCATGGTCTTCAGCTTCGTGGTGTCGTGGAACGAGGTGTTTGCGGCCAGCGTGCTGACGCTCAAGCAACGCACGCTCACCGCCTACCTGTTCGCCAGCCTGGAGGAAAGCCCGCTGCATTTCCGCTTTGCCGGCGGCTTCTTCCTCATCCTGCCGTCGATGGTGTTCATCTTCGTCGTGCGCAAGTACCTGTTCTCGATGTGGGGCATCGCCAACCGATGAGCTCGATCTCGCTGCGCGGCGTGCGCAAGACCTTCAAGGGCCACGAGGCACTGCAAGCCATCGACCTGGAGGTGCAGGACCGCGAGTTCTGCGTGCTGCTGGGTCCCTCGGGCTGCGGCAAGACGACGCTGATGCGCATCATTGCCGGGCTGGAGACCGAGACCGCGGGCGAGGTCGCCATCGGCGGCCGTTCGATGAAGGGCCTGGCGCCGCGCGACCGCAACATCGCGATGGTGTTCCAGAACTACGCCGTGTTCCCGCACATGACCATCGGCGAGAACATCGGCTTCGGCCTGCGCATGCGCAAGGCGCCCGAAGCGAAGGTGCAGCAGCAGGTGCTGCGCGCGGCGTCGATGATGCACATCGAACACCTGCTCGAACGCTATGCCGGCCAGCTGTCCGGCGGCCAGCGCCAGCGCGTGGCCGTGGCGCGTGCACTCGCGGTCGAACCCGACGTGCTGCTGATGGACGAACCCCTGTCCAACCTGGACGCCCTGCTGCGCCTGGAAATGCGCGCCGAACTCAAGGGTCTGCTGCGCGAGCTGAACACCACCACCATCTACGTCACGCACGACCAGACCGAGGCCATGAGCATGGCCGACCGCATCGCCGTGATGTACGGCGGGCACATCGTGCAATACGAGGTGCCGGCCGTGGTCTACAACCACCCGGCCACGCGCTTCGTGGGCGGCTTCATCGGCAACCCGCCGATGAACTTCATCACCGATGCCGCCACCCAGGCCGCCCTGGGCTGCACGCCGCGGCCCGGTCTGACGCTGGGCATCCGCCCTGAAGAACTGCAGGCGAGTGCCGCCCCCAGCGGCCTGGCCGTGCAGGCCCGCGTGGTGGAAATGCTGGGCGCCTCGCAGCAGGTCACCACGCGCGTGGGCGAAGAACTGCTGCGCATCAGCCTGGCGGCCCAGCCCAGCGTGCGGCCCGGCCAGACCCTGTACCTGCACGCCCAGCCCAGCGGCGTGCGCTGGTACGACACCGAAGGACATCTCCTCGCATGAACCCCACCCTTGTGCAGCGCGCGCAGCAGGTGCTGTGCGCCAATGACCGCGGCGGCTACACCATCCCCACCGCCGGCCTGTACCCCTTCCAGTGGAACTGGGACGCCAGCGTCTGCGCGCTGGGCTGGATGCAGTTCGACGAACCGCGCGCCTGGCTCGAGATCCAGACCCTGTTCTCGGGCCTGTGGACCGAACGCGACTACGGCGGCGGCAGCGCCGGCCTCTTGGCGCACATCACCTTCCACCAGCCCGCCGACAGCTACTTCCCCGGGCCCGACGAATGGGGCACCCAGGCCCTTGCGCTGCGCACCAGCAGCATCAGCCAGCCGCCTTTGCACGCTACCATGGTGCGCTGGATGCTGGAACGCGCCCAGGACCGCGCCGCTGCCGAATCCGCCGTGCGCGGCCTGCTGCCTGGCCTGCTGGCCCACCACCGCTGGTGGTACCGCACGCGCGACCCCGAAGGCAGCGGCCTGGTGCGCATCCTGCACCCCTGGGAAACGGGCATGGACAACTCGCCGGCCTGGGACGCGCCGCTGGCCCGCGTGCCGGCCACCACGCGCGCCTACCGCCGCCGCGACCTGGACCATGTCGACGCGTCGATGCGCCCGCCGCAGTCCTTCTACGACCGCGTGGTCTACTTGATGGACGCCAACCGCGAAGCCGGCTTCGACCCGCAACACATGCTGGAAGCCGGCCGCTTTCAGGTGAACGACATCGGCATCGTCTGCATCCTGCAGCGCGCCAGCCGTGACCTGGCGGTGCTGGCCGCGCGCTTCGGTGACGAAGCCGCCGCGGCCGAGATGCAGGGCCAGGTGCAGCGCACCCAGCGGGCCGTGGCTGCGCTGTGGTCGGACCGCTGGCAGCAACCGGTGTCTCGCGACGCGCTCACCGGCGAGCTGCTGGACCAGCCCACCAGCGCCGGCCTGCTGTCGGCCTATGCCGGCTTCGGCTTCGACATTGCCCCGGCGGTGCGCGCCGGGCTGGACGAAACCGCGTACGGCGTGGCGTCCACCCGCCGCAGCGCGCCCACCTATGACGCCCCGCGCTACTGGCGCGGGCCGGTGTGGCAGCACATCAACCTGCTCATCAGTCAGGGGCTGGCCGAGCAGGGGCAGGCCGTGCTGGCCGAACGCATCCGCGAAAACAGCCGGCGCCTGTTCGAGCGTTCCGGCTTCCACGAGTACTACCACCCCGAAACCGGCAGCGGCCTGGGGGGCCGCGACTTCAGCTGGACCGCCGCCACCTACCTGCACTGGCTGGCCGGCCAGGCAATTTGAGCTTTCGAAAACCACCACGGAGACAACCCACCATGAACAAGCGCCTTCACTCCCACGCCCCTTCGGCCATGCGCACTGCCGTGCTGGCGGCCCTGGCCAGCCTGGCTGCCGCCGCGCAGGCGCAGACGGCCCCGGCCCCTGCACCCGCGGCCGAACCCCCGGCCGCGCAGACCGTGGTCGTCACCGGCACCAGCACGCTGCGCGCCGGCTTCGCCACGCCGCTGTCCACCACCGCGCTCGGCGCCACCGAACTGGCGCGCCTGACGTCCAACAGCCAGGCCGACATCCTGGCCACCGTGCCCGGCATCAAGGCCGAAGGCGGTGGCGGCGAAGTCGCGGCCAACGTGCAGGTGCGCGGTCTGCCGTCTTCCGGCCAGTACCAGTTCACGCCGCTGCTGTACGACGGCCTGCCGGCGCTCAGCACCTTCGGCCTGAACTCATCGGCCTACGACGTCTACATCCGCAACGACCTGGGCGTGCGCCGGCTCGAGTTCGTGGCCGGCGGCGTGTCCAACCTGTTCGGCCCCGGCTCGGTGGCCGGCATCCTGAACTACATCAGCAAGACCGGCGGGGCCAAGCGCGAGGGCGTGGTGCAGCTGGAAGTGGCCGAAGAAGGCCGCGTGCGCGCCGACGCCTACCTGGGCGGGCCGATCAGCGACCGCACCTTCTACGCCATTTCGGGCTGGGTGCGCAAGGACGACGGGCCGTTGAAGTCGGGCCTGCCCACCGAAGGCTTCCAGCTGCGCGCCAACCTGATGCACCGGCTGGACCAGGGCACGGTCAAGCTGTTTGCCCAGGCCATCGACGACAAGGTGCAGTACTACCTGCCACTGCCGCTGGACGGCGGCTCGCTCGAACGCGTGGCCGGTGCCGACGGGCAGACGGTGTTCACCGTCAACACCGCCCAGGCCGCTGGCCTGACCAGCGTGCTGCCGGGCGGCCGCAGCTACAGCTCGCCCATCGGCGACGGCGTGTCCACCCGGGGCGGCTCGCTGGGCTTCGTGCTGGACCTGGACCTGGCCGATGACCTGGCGCTCAACGCCAAGGCCAAGCTGGCGAAGTACGAGCACCAGTTCAACCTGTTCCTGGACGGCGACGGCATCATCAACGTGCCCGAACTGCAGGCCCAGTACCTGAGCAACCGCAGCATCACCGGCACCGGCAGCTTCACCTACGTCGACAACGGCCAGCCGCTGGCCGCCGGCACGCGCCTCTTCGCCAACCGCATCCTCAACCGCGACCGGCCGGCCGACGACGCCAGCGCCGAGTTGAACCTCGTCAAGCGCATGCAGCTCGGCGGGGCCACGCACAACTTCACGCTGGGCACCTGGCTGGCGCGCACCACGGCCGAGGACAACAGCCTCACGCAGACCTACCTGGCCGAATTCGCCAACCAGCCGCGGCTGGTGAACCTGGTGGCCGGCGGCACGCGCTTCACCCGCAACGGCCTGGTCGACCCGTCGGTGGGCTACACCCAGAACAAGCACAGCGCCACGCGCACCGCGGTCTACCTGGCCGACCAGATCGAGGCCCGCCACTGGGCCTTCGATGCCGGCATCCGCTTCGAAAAGCTCAGCGGCGACATCCGCCGTGAAACGACCGTGACCGCCAACAACGTCGGCCAGGGCGGCACGAACGAAGCCGCGGCGCTGACCAGCGCCGTGGTTGGCAGCGGCAACTTCCAGACCGGCAAGGTCAGCACCAGCGAAACCGCCGCCTCGTTCGGCGCGCTCTACAAGCTGACGCCCTCCACCAACGTCTACGCCAACCTGTCGCACGGCTTCTTCTTCCCCGAGGTGCGTTCGGTGGGTTTCAACGCCCAGGGCAACCCGGCGTCCTACGAGGCCGAGGTGATCGACCAGCTGGAAGCCGGCGTGAAGATGGCCGCCGGGTCCTTCAGCAGCACGCTCGCGGTGTTCTCGTCGAAGCTGAAGAACCGCCGCAGCGTCACCTTCCAGAACACCGGCGGCGGCGGCATCGCCGAGGTCGTGACGCTGCTGTCGACCGAAGCCAAGGGCGTGGAAGCCTCGATGAGCTACCGCCTGATGCCGGCCCTGCTGGCCAGCGCCAACCTCACCTACACCGACCACGAGATCAGCGAAGGCCCGCTGAAGGGCCGCGAACTCGAGCGCAAGCCCAAGACCTTCGCCAATGCCGCGCTCAGCTACGACGACGGCCGCCTGGACGCCAGCCTGTCCTGGAACTACCAGAGCCGCGCCTTCACCAACAACGCCAACAGCGCGGTGCTGCCTTCCTACAGCCTGTGGCGCCTGACTGCGGGCTACAAGATGCCGATGGGCGGCGACACTTCGCTGCGCCTGGGTGTGGGCGTGTTCAACCTGACCGACAGCCAGGGTCTGGCCGAAGGTTCGCCGCGCGTGGGTGCGGCGCAGGTGGGCGGCGGCCAGTTCTTCGTGGGCCGGCCGATCCTGCCGCGCCGGGTGTCGCTGACCGCGACCTACAGCTTCTGAGGTCTTGCCGATGGCCAGCCTGTCGCCCGTTCCGAGCCCGATGCCCCGGCCCCCCGAGCCGCCGGACTTCGGCAGCCGCAGCTTCCTGCGCGAGCATGCGCTGTGGGTCATGGGCTTCTACGGCGAGCAGGCGGTGGACCCCAGCGGTGGCATGTACCACCACTTCCTGGACGACGGCCGGGTCTACGACCGCGTGAACCGGCACCTGGTCAGCGCCACGCGCTGGGTCGTCACCAGCGCCATCGCGCATGAACTGAGCGGCCAGGCCGTGTTCAAGGACCGCGCCGCGCATGCGCTGTGCTTCCTGGACACGGCCTTCAAGGACCGCCAGGCCGGCGGCTACCACTGGACCGTGCGCTGGGAGCATGGCCGGTCCACGCCGGTGGACCGCAGCAAGCACATGTACGGGCTGGCCTTCGTGATGCTGGCCGCGGCGCGGGCGGCGCGCATCGGCGTGGCCGGTGCGGCCGAACTGCTGAGCGGCACGTTTGCACTGGCCGAGCAGCGTTTCTTCGAGCCTTCGGCACAGCTCTACGCCGACGAGGCCGCACCCGACTGGACCCTGGCCCCCTACCGCGGCCAGAACGCCAACATGCATGCCTGCGAGGCCCTGATCGCGGCCTTCGAGGCCACCGCAGACACCCGCTTCCTGGCCCGGGCCGAGGCCCTGGCCGAAGGCATCACGCTGCGTCTGGCCTCGGCCCAGGGCGGCGACATCTGGGAGCACTACCGCAGCGACTGGACGCCCGACTGGGACTACAACCGCCACGACAGCAGCAACATCTTCCGTCCCTGGGGCTACCAGCCCGGGCATTTCACCGAATGGGCCAAGCTGCTGTGCCAGCTGGACGCGCACCTGCCGCGGCCCTGGCACCTGGCCCGCGCGCAGGCGCTGTTCGATCGGGCCTGGCACACCGCCTGGGACGGTGAACACGGCGGCATGCACTACGGCTTCGCACCCGACGGGAGCATCTGCGATGCCGACAAGTACCACTGGGTGCAGGCCGAGACCCTGGCCGCCGCGGGCGTGCTGGCCGTGGTCACGGGCGAAGCGCGCTTTCGCAACGCCTACCTGGCGCAGTGGCGCTATTGCTGGGCGCATTTCGTCGACCATGACCAGGGCGCGTGGTTCCGCATCCTCACGCGCGACAACTTCAACCTCACGCGCGCGAAGAGCCCGGCGGGCAAGGTGGACTACCACGACATCGGCGCCTGCTACGACCTCTGGCGGGTGCTGGCCGACGGCAGGTCCGTCCTTCCCCCGGCCTGAATGCGCGCGCCGCGGCTGATTGCCACCCCGCGGGATAAGGCTTAGGCCTTCTGGTGGCGCAGCGCGAAGGCTTTGCGCCAAACGGCTAGTCGCGGCCCAATGCGGGGTTACTTTGGCCGCACCATGAAGCCTCTCTTCGTCAACCGCCGTTCCTGCCTGGGCGCACTGGCCTTGCTGCCGGCCGCGGCTGCGCAAGCCGCGCTGCACCTGCGGGTCGAGGGCGTGGGCCAGACGCGCGTGCCCGTGGGCGTGATGCCCTTCGAAGGCGACGAAGCCGCGGGTGCCGACAGCGTGGCGGCGGTGCTGAGTGCCGACTTCCAGCGCAGCGGCCAGCTCCAGCCGCAGGCCTATGCGGCCCATCTGGGGCTGGACAGCGCCGCGGCGCGAACCCTGCTGGGCATCGTCTCGGGGCAGGCCAGCCCTCTGGCCGATGGCTGGGTGCTGCTGCGCTGGCGGCTGTGGGACCCGCTGCGCCAGCAGCCGCTGGCCGAGGACGAGACCCGCGTGCTGCCGGCCGACCGCCGCCTGGCCATTCACCGCATCGCCGACGAAGTGCAGCGCCTGCTCACCGGTGTGCGCGGCGTGGCCGCCACGCGCGTGGCCTATGTCATGCAGCAAGGCCAGCGGCACCTGCTGAAGGTGGCCGACGCCGACGGCCATGTCCACCGCACGGCCCTGGCCAGCCATGAAGCCCTGATCAGCCCGGCCTGGTCGCCCGACGGGCGCGAACTGGCCTATGTGTCCTTCGAACGTGGCCAGGCCCAGGTCTGGGCTCAGGACCTGGCCAGCGGCCGCCGCCGCGTGCTCGCGGCCTGGCGCGGGTCCAACAGTGCGCCGGCGTGGTCCCCCGACGGGCAGCGCCTGGCGCTGGCCATGTCGCGCGACGGCCAGACCCAGATCTACGTCATGGACCGGGATGGCGGCGAGCCCGTGCGCGTGACACGCAGCCTGGGCATCGACACCGAGCCCGCCTGGGCGCCAGACGGACGCAGCCTGTATTTCGTCAGCGACCGCGGCGGTGCGCCCCAGGTCTACCGCACCGGCCTGGATGGCACCGGCGTGCAGCGCCTGAGCTGGGGCGTGCAGGCCCTGAGCCCGGCGCCCAGCCCGGACGGGCGCCATCTGGCCTATGTGCTGCGCGAACAGGGCAGCTACCGCCTGGTGCTGCAGCGCCTGGACGACGGCAGCGAACAGCGCCTGACGCAGGGCGACGACGACGAGCGCCCCAGCTTTGCCCCCAATGGCCGGCTGCTGGTCTACGCCACGAGGCGCGGGCGCCAGGAATTGCTGAAGACCACGTCGCTGGACGGCCGCACCCAGCTGCCGCTGGCGGGTGATTCACCGCTGCCGCTGCGCCAGCCGGCCTGGGGCCCCTGGGTGCCCCCCCTGGCCGCCAGCGCAGCGCCTGTCGTGCCGGCCAGCACCTGATCCGCCCCTTTTCCACCGCCCTTTGTTTGTCCACCCACCTCAAGGAGCCGAAGATGACCAAGAAACTGCGCAAGTCGGGCCCGCTGCCCGCGCTGACCCTGGGCCTGCTGGCCGTGCTGCTGACAGGCTGCGCGTCCAAGACCACGTTGACCGCCGCAACGCCGGCGGCGGCCGCGGCGCCTGCCGCTGTGGCCGCCGCGCCGGGCGCCGTGGCGGCTGCGGCAGCGCCTGCGCAGCCCGCGGCACAGACCGCCGTGGCCGCGGTCGACCTGAGCGCCGGCAAGGCCGCCGACCCGGCCGCGGGTCGTTTCGTCTATTTCGACTTCGATCGTTTCGACGTGCGCCCGGACTTCGCGCCCGTGATCGAAACCCAGGCCCGCCGCATGGCTGCCGATGGTGCCAAGCGCCTGGTGATCGCCGGCCATGCCGACGAACGCGGCAGCCGGGAATACAACCTGGCGCTGGGCCAGCGCCGTGCCGACGCGGTGGCCCGCTCGATCGTGCTGATGGGCGGCGATGCCCGCCGTCTGGAAACGGTCAGCTTCGGGTCGGAGCGCCCCAAGGCCGAAGGCAGCAACGAAGAGGCCTGGGCGATGAACCGCCGCGCCGAACTCAGCGCGCGCTGAGCTCGTCGAAGTTCGAAGTTCGAAGGCGGCGGGCCGGTTGTCGGCCTGCCCGCCAGCGGTGCCGGCCCCTGGCCTGGCAAGTCACTCCTGCCGCAGGCATTCAATGGGCAGCAGCTTCGACGCCCGCCGCGCCGGATACCAGCCGAAGAAAAGGCCCACGCCGGTGGAAAACAGCACCGCGATCAGCACATGCGTGGCCGACAGGTCCATGCGGAAGCTGCCCGAAGCGCCGGCATGGTTCACGCCCCACACGCCCAGGGCGGCCAGCACCACGCCCACCGCACCTCCCAGCACGCACATCACCACCGCCTCGGCCAGGAACTGCGTCAGCACATGGCGCGGCTTGGCGCCGATGGCCATGCGGATGCCGATCTCGCGCACCCGTTCGCTGACGCTCACCAGCATGATGTTCATGATGCCGATGCCGCCCACCACCAGGGACACCGCGCCGATCACGCCCAGCCCGATCGACAGCGCCGCGGCGATGTTGGCACCCGTCTGCGCGATGCTGGCCAGGTTGGTGATGTTGAAGTCGTCGGGCATGTCGCCGGTGATGCGGCGGCGGTCGCGCAGCAGTTCGGCGACGTCGAGTTCGGCTTCCTTCAGGCGCAGTTCGCTGACGGCCTGGACGTTGATGTAGTGCACCGAGCGCGGTCGCGGCAGCGTGATCGGCAGCGCCGTCAGCGGCACCACCAGCAGTTCACCCAGGTCGGTGCCGTCGAGCGTGCGGCCACTGCCGGCCAGCACGCCGATGACCGTGAACGGCCGCCCGCCCACACGGATGACCTGTCCCAGCGGGTCGCGCCGCAGGTAGTGCGCCTCGGCGATCTTGCTGCCGATGAGGATGACGCGGTTGGCGCTGCGCACGTCGTCGTCGCTGAAGGGCACGCCCTGGTCGACGACCCAGTTGCGCACGCGGAACATCTCGGGCGTCACCCCCAGCACCAGGCTCTGGCTGTTGTCGTCGCCGTAGAGCACCGGAAAGCTGCTCTGCAGCGTGGCCGCGGCGGCAGCCACGCTGGGCAAGGTGTTGATGGCGGCAGCGTCGTCCAGCGTCAGCATCACCGCATCGGGATTCGCCGGCCGTCTGGGCGGGCCGTTGCCGCCGGTGGGTGCACCGCGCTGCACGATGAGCTGGTTGCTGCCCAGCACCGAGAGTTCGCGGTCGATGAAGCCGCGCACGGCGTCGCCCACGCCCAGCATCAGCACGACGCTGGCAATGCCGATGACGATGCCCAGCATCGTCAGGGCAGTGCGCAAGCGGTTCGAGGCCAGCGAGCGGAAGGCTTCGAAGAGGGTTTGCAGGAAGCTCATGGTTCGAGTGCCGACAGCCGCTGCTGGCCGGCGGCAGTCATGTTGCCCCCCGGCACGCCGTCGTACACCACCCGCCCGTCCTTCAGCCGCACCAGCCGCTTCGCATGGGCCGCCACGTCGTTCTCGTGCGTCACCAGCACGATGCTCAGGCCCTGCTCGCGGTTCAGGGCGTCCAGCAGGGCCAGCACGTCCTCGGTGGTCTGGGTGTCCAGGTTGCCGGTGGGTTCGTCGGCCAGCAGCAGCGGCGGGCGGCAGGCCAGGGCGCGGGCAATCGCCACGCGCTGCTGCTGGCCGCCACTCAACTGGCTGGGCAGACGTTTGGACAGCGCGCCCAGGCCCACCTGGTCCAGCAGTTCCTGCGCGCGGCTGCGGGCGGCGGCGCGCGACAGGCCGGCATACAGCAACGGCAGCGCCACGTTTTCCTGCACGTTCATGCGCTTGAGCAGGTTGAAGCTCTGGAAGACGAAACCGATGGTCTGGTTGCGCACCTCGGCCTGCTGCGCCGCGCTCAATTCGGTGACGTCGCGGCCGGCCAGCACGTAATGGCCGGTGTCGGCGCGGTCCAGCAGGCCCAGCAGGTTCATCAGCGTGCTCTTGCCCGAACCGCTGGGGCCCATCAACGCGACATATTCGCCCTGGCCCACCGCCAGGTCGATGTCGTGCAGCACCGGCGTGACGACTTCCCCGTTGCGGTAGCTCTTGGCAATGCCCTTCAGGCGGATGACGTCGGCTGCCGCCATGGTTCCGGTGCTGCCGGGCGCGCCTTCAGCGGGCATTTGCAGGGGCGTCTGCGCGGCGCGTGATCAGCGCGTCGCCGGCCTTGACGCTGCCGCTGAGCACCTGCGCCAGCTCGGTGAAGCGCGTGTTGGCAATGCCCACCGTCACCTCGTGCGGCTGCGGCACCTGGTCGGGGCCCACGGTCCAGACTCGATAGACCCGTTCGCCGCCGCGCGTGCGTGTGAGCACGCCGTCGTCGCCCGCGAGCGCGGCCTGGGGTGCGGCGCTGGCGGCTGCCGCGCCGGGGGCCGACGCGCCCTTGGCCGCCGCCGCGGCAATGGCCTTGCGGTCGTCGTCGTCGGGCTGGTAGCGAAGTGCGGCCGTGGGCAGGCGCAGCACCTCGGGCTTGCTCTGCAGCACGATGCGCGTCTGCGCCGTCATGCCCGGCTTCAGGCGATCGTCGCTGTTGTCGACGCCGACGATGATGTTGTAGGTGACCACGCCCTGCGTCGTCGTCGCATTCAGGCGGAACTGCTGCACCACGCCTTCGAATTCGGCCTGCGGATAGGCGTCCACCGTGAAGCGCACCTGCTGGCCGGGCTGCACCTGGCCGACGTCGGCCTCGCTCACGTTGGTGTGGATCTGCATCTGCCGCAGGTCGCGCGCCAGCAGGAAGAGCTCGGGTGTCTGGAAGCTGGCCGCCACGGTCTGGCCGACGTCGATGTTGCGGCGGATGACCACGCCGTCGATCGGGCTGCGGATGACGCTGTTGTTGACGTCGGCCTGGGCCGCGTCGACCTGCGCCCGCGCCAGCTCCAGGCTGGCGCGGGCGGCGTCGAATTCGCGCTGGCTCTGGTCCAGCGCCAGGCTGCTGATGAATTCCTGGGCCACCAGCTTGCGGTTGCGTTCCAGGTTGGCCGTGGCCAGGGCGACGCTGGCCTGTGCGCTGGCGGCCTGGGCCTGGGCCTGGCGCAGCCGGGCCTGCAGGTTGGTGGGGTCCAGGCGCAGCAGCACCTGCCCGGCCTTGACGCGGTCGTTGAAGTCGGCCAGGCGTTCCATCACCGTGCCGCTGACCTGGGTGCCCACGGTGATGGTGGTCACCGGCTGCAGGGTGCCGGTGGCCATCACCACCTGGGTGATGGGGCCCCGGTCGACGAGGGCGGTGCGGTACTTCTCGGGTGGCGGCTTCACCGGGCGTTGCTGCCACCACCAGGCGGCGGCGGCTGTGGCCAGCAGCAGCACGGCCAGGGTCAATGCCTTCGTGGAACGTTTCATCGAATCTCGACTGCAGGAAGCTGAGAGAGTTTAGGGGTCCGGGCTCCAGCCGCCGGCCGTCGGGTCATGGGTTAGCGTTGCGCGATCATGAATGTGCCCGCACCGCCCGATGCCGTCTGCCTGAACTGTGGGCACACGCTGGGGCCCGTGCCACCCCGCTTCTGCCCGGCCTGCGGCCAGGAAACCCATATCCGGCCGCCGAAGCTGGGTGAGTTCCTGCAGCAGTTCGGCGGCGCCTACTTCGCCACCGAAGGCGCGCTCTGGCGCACGCTGAAGCTGCTGCTGCTCAAGCCCGGCGAACTGACGGCGCAATACCTGGCCGGCCGGCGCAAGCATTACGTGCTGCCGCTGCGGCTGTACCTCAGCATCAGCCTGGTGGTGTTGCTGCTGTTTCGCATCACCGCGTCGGTCAGCCTGGAGGTCGACGGTGCCGTGAAGCTGGACCAGGGCGAGCTGCGCAACGGTTCGCTCAACATCGGCCTGGGCCGCGCCGGCCTGAAGGACGGCGTCTTCTTCTGCGAACGCATGCCCGAGTGGCTGTGCCAGCGCATCCAGCGCCGCATCGATCTCAAGCCCGAGGCGCTGGACGGCATGGTTCGCCAGGTCACCGAAAAGTTCGTCGCCAATCTGGGGGCGTCGCTGTTCGTGCTGCTGCCGGCCTTCGCGTTGTGGCTGAAGCTGGTCTACCTGAACCGGGGCCTGCGCTACACCGAACATCTGGTCTTTGCGCTGCATGTGCACGCGCTGTGGTTCCTGGTGCTGGGTCTGATGATGCTGCCCGGTCAGGCAGTGCAACTGCTGCTGCTGGCGGTGCCGGTGTACACGCTGATGGCGATGAGGCGGGTCTACGGCGGGCGCTGGTGGCCGCGCTGGCTGCGCGCGGGCGTGGTCAGCCTGCTCTATGGCGTCACCCTGACACTGGCCATGGCGGTGCTGGCCGTCTGGTCATTCGTGTTCTAGCGTGGCGCCCAGTTGCCGCGCCAGGTCGACGAAGTCTTCGGCCGCGACGTCGAATTCGCCCGGTTGCCAGGCCTCCATGCCGCCGCCAGGCCCGCGCTCCAGCGGCCGCGCCACATGGGCCGTGCGCAGCCCGCAGGCGGCGGCCGCGCGCAGGTCGCCGGGATGGCAGGCCACCATCATCACCTGGGCTGGCCGCAGGCCCAGCAGCCGCGCGGCGCCCAGGTAGACCTCGGGGTCGGGCTTGTAGTGGCCGAAGAGTTCGGCGCTCAGCACCGTGTCCCAGGGCAGGCCGGCGTTCTTCGCCATGTTCAGCAGCAGGGCCACGTGGCCGTTGCTCAGCGTGGTGATGGTGAAGCGCTGCTTCAGCCGTGTGAGCCCGGCCACGCTGTCGGGCCAGGGCTGCAGGCGGTGCCAGACGCGGTTGAACTCGGCGGCTTGCGCCTCGGCCAGCACCACACCGCGTTCGGCCAGCAGCCGGTCGAGGATGCGGCGGTGCAGGCCGTCCAGGTCGGTCCAGGGCAGCGCGCCGCTGCGCACGTCCTGCATCGCCGGGGCGTAGCCGGCGCGCCAGGCCAGGGCGAAGTCGCCGCCGCCGTTCGCGCCCAGCGGCAGGCCCAGGCGCTGCACCTCGGCCTGCACGCTGCCGTACCAGTCGACGACGGTGCCGAAGACGTCGAAACACAGCGCGCGGATCTCGGAAGCGGGCAGGCTCGGCATGGCCGCCAGTGTAGGCCGGGGCCGACCCGCCGCTGCAATCGTCAAGTTTTCTTGACACAGCTCAAAGTGCCGATTTACGGACAGTTGGACGATGGCGTCCCCGCCCGAAACTCAGCGAGCCCCGCGATGCGCATCCTCTTCCTGCACCCCAATTACCACTCGGGCGGCGCCGAGATCGCCGGCAACTGGCCACCGGCCTGGGTGGCCTACCTGACCGGTTACCTGAAGGCCGCCGGCTACACCGACGTGCACTTCGTCGACGCGATGACCCACCACCTGTCCGACGAGCAGGTGCGCGAACGCATCGTCGCGCTGCAGCCCGACGTGGTGGGCTGCACCGCCATCACGCCGGCCATCTACAAGGCCGAGCGCCTGCTGCAGGTGGCCAAGGAAGTGAACCCCGCCATCGTCACCGTGCTGGGTGGCATTCACGGCACCTTCATGTACCCGCAGGTGCTGAAGGAAGCGCCGTGGATCGACGCCATCGTGCGCGGTGAAGGCGAGCAGGTGTTCCTGAACCTGGTGCGAGCCATCGAAGACGGCCGCTTCGCCGCCGATCCGCATGCCGTGCACGGCATCGCCTTCCTGGACAAGGCCACTGGCGGCACCCAGGTGGTGGCCACGCCGGCCGAACCGCCCATCCAGGACCTGGACCGCATCCAGCCCGACTGGGCCATCCTGGAATGGGACAAGTACATCTACATCCCCATGGGCGTGCGCGTGGCCATTCCCAACTTCGCGCGCGGCTGCCCCTTCACCTGCAGCTTCTGCAGCCAGTGGAAGTTCTGGCGCGACTACCGCATCCGCGAGCCCAAGGCCGTGGTCGACGAGATCGAAGGCCTGGTGAAGAACCACGGCGTGGGCTTCTTCATCCTGGCCGACGAGGAACCCACCATCCACCGCAAGAAGTTCATCGCTTTCTGCGAGGAGCTGATCGAACGCCAGCTGCCGGTGCTGTGGGGCATCAACACGCGCGTCACCGACATCCTGCGCGACGAGAAGCTGCTGCCGCTGTTCCGCAAGGCCGGCCTGGTGCATGTGAGCCTGGGCACCGAGGCTGCAGCGCAGCTGAAGCTGGACCGCTTCAACAAGGAAACCACGATCGAGCAGAACAAGAAGGCCATCCGCCTCTTGCGCGAAGCCGGCATCGTGACCGAGGCGCAGTTCATCGTCGGCCTGGAAAACGAGACCGCCGAGACGCTGGAGGAAACCTACCGCATGGCGCGCGACTGGAACCCCGACATGGCCAACTGGGCCATGTACACGCCCTGGCCGTTTTCTGACCTGTTCCAGGAGCTCGGCGACAAGGTCGAGGTGTTCGACTTCGAAAAGTACAACTTCGTCACCCCCATCATGAAGCCCGACGCGATGGACCGCGCCGAACTGCTGGACCGGGTGATGAACAACTACCGCCGGTTCTTCATGAACAAGAGCTTCTTCCAGTACCCTTTCGAGAAGGACAAGGTCAAGCGCAAGTACCTGATGGGCTGCCTGAAGGCCTTCCTGAAGAGCGGCTTCCAGCGCACCTTCTACGACCTGGGCCGGGTGGGCTACTGGGGCCCGCAAAGCAAGAAGGGCGTGGACTTCGCCTTCGATGCCAGCCGTACCTTCACCCGCGCCGACCCCGCCGCCCTGGCCGAAGCCGACGCGAACTGGGTGACCATGCATGGCCCGAAGATCGAACACAAGCGGCGCAAGGGCGAGGACATTGCCGCGGCGGCGATGGCCTGCGGCGGAGGCCACGAGCAGCTGGCCGAGGAAGCCGACCTTCGCGACCAGCGGGCGCCGGCATGACCGTGGCGCTGCTGGTGAATTCCGGGCCAGGCGCCGGGCCCCACGCCGGCCCGAACCCGGGCCGGATCGGGCCGAACGCCATCACCCGCGTGGCCCAGGCCCTGCCGCCGCGCGTGGGCAGCGGTGCCACCTGGGCGCTGTTCGAACGGGCCGGCCTCCTGCACCACCTGCAGCAGCCGCCGCAGGACATGGTCGACGAGGCCGAGGTGCGTGCCCTGCACCATGAACTGCAGCTGACGCTGGGGCCGGCCCGCGCCGGCGACGTGGCACGCGCCGCCGGCCGGGCCACGGGCGACTACCTGCTGGCCCACCGCATCCCCCGGCTGGCGCAGCGCTTGTTGCGGAACCTGCCCGCGCCCCTGGCCGCGCGGCTGCTGCTGGCAGCCGTGCGCCGCAACGCCTGGACCTTCGTCGGCAGCGGCGAATTCAGTGCCAGCGCCGAATTCGGCCAGCCGGTGCTGCTGCGCATCCGCCACAACCCGCTGTGCCAGGGCCTGAGCAGCAGCGTGCCGGCCTGCGACTACTACGCGACGACCTTCGAACGCCTGTTCCAGCTGCTGGTGCACCCGCAGGCGCGGGTGTTCGAAGTGGCCTGCGAGGCCTGCGGTGACGCCGAGTGCCGCTTCGAGGTGCGCTGGTAGTTCAAGGGTCGTGTGCAGGCCTGGCCGGGCAGCGTGAAGCCGGCACCTAAAATCGGGGCATGTCTGCCCATGCATCCACTGCCCCTTCGGCGCTGAGCGCCCTTTCGCCGCTGGACGGCCGCTATGCCGCCAAGGTGGCCGCGCTGCGCCCCCTGCTCAGCGAATACGGGCTGATGCACCGCAGGGTGCAGGTGGAAGTGGAGTGGTTCATCGCCCTGTCCGACGCCGGCTTCGCCGAGTTCAAGCCGCTGTCGGAAGCCGCGCGCGGCCAGTTGCGCGGCCTGGTGATGCGCTTCAGCGAAGCCGACGCGCAGGCCATCAAGGACATCGAGAAGACCACCAACCACGACGTCAAGGCGGTCGAATACTGGTTGAAGTCGCGCTTCGGAGGCCAGCCCGAGCTCGTGGCGGCGAGCGAATTCGTGCACTTCGCCTGCACCAGCGAGGACATCAACAACACCAGCCACGCGCTGATGCTGGGCACGGCCCGCGCCGACGTGCTGCTGCCGGCGCTGGACGCGGTGCTCGCCAAGCTCACGCAGATGGCGCACGAGCTGGCAGCCCTGCCCATGCTCAGCCGCACCCATGGCCAGACCGCCAGCCCCACCACCGTGGGCAAGGAAGTGGCCAACGTCGCCGCGCGCCTGGCCACGGCGCGCGCGCGCATCGCCGCCGTGCCGCTGCTGGCGAAGATGAACGGCGCGGTCGGCAACTACAACGCCCATCTGGCGGCCTACCCCGGCTTCGACTGGGAAGCCTTCAGCCGCAACGTGGTGGAGCGTGAACTGGGGCTGTCTTTCAACCCCTACACCATCCAGATCGAGCCGCACGACTGGATGGCCGAGCTGTTCGACGCCATCGCGCGCGCCAACACCATCCTGGTGGACTGGTCGCGCGACGTCTGGGGCTACATCTCGGTGGGCTACTTCAAGCAGCGCGTGAAGGCTGGCGAAGTGGGCAGCAGCACCATGCCCCACAAGGTGAACCCGATCGACTTCGAGAACGCCGAAGGCAACTTCGGCCTGGCCAATGCGCTGCTTTCGCACATGGCGCACAAGCTGCCGGTGAGCCGCTGGCAGCGCGACCTGACCGACAGCACCGTGCTGCGCAACATGGGCGTGGCCCTGGGCTACACCGTGCTGGCGCTGGACAGCCTGGCGCGCGGCCTGGGCAAGCTGCAGGTCAACGAGGCGCAGCTGGCCGCCGACCTGGACAGCGCCTGGGAAGTGCTGGCCGAGCCGGTGCAGACCGTGATGCGCCGGCACGGCCTGCCCGACCCCTACCAGCAACTGAAGGACTTCACCCAGGGCAAGCCCATCACGCGGGAACTGATGCAGGGCTTCATCCGCGGCCTGGCCCTGCCGGCCGAGGACAAGCAGCGCCTGCTGGACATGACGCCGGGCAGCTATACCGGCCTGGCCGAGTCGCTGGCCCGGCGCTGGCTTTGAGCGGCATGGCCCACCCCCTGCCCCGCCCCGACTTCCGCAGCCAGCTGCTGGCCGCGCAGGCCGCCCAGCGCTCGCTGCTCTGCGTGGGCCTGGACCCCGAGCCGGCGCGCTTTCCCGGCGCCTGGAAAGACGACCCGGCGCGCATCTTCGACTTCTGCGCCGCCATCGTCGACGCCACCGCCGACCGGGTCTGCGCCTTCAAGCCGCAAATCGCCTACTTCGCCGCGCAGCGCGCCGAAGACCAGCTCGAACGCCTGATCGCGCACATCCGCGAACGCGCCCCGCAGGTGCCAGTGATCCTGGACGCCAAGCGCGGCGACATCGGCAGCACCGCCGAACAGTACGCCCGCGAAGCCTTCGTGCGCTACGGGGCCGATGCGGTGACGCTGTCGCCCTTCATGGGCCTGGATTCGCTGGAGCCCTACATGCACTACAGCGGCCGCGGGCTGATCCTGCTGTGCCGCACCAGCAATGCCGGCGGCAGCGACCTGCAGGCCCAGACGCTGGCCAGTGGCGAACGGCTCTACGAGCACATCGCCCGCCTGGCCGCTGGCGAGTGGAATCGCGGCGGGCAGATCGGCCTGGTGGTGGGCGCCACCTTCCCGCAGGAACTGGCGCGGGTGCGGGCGCTGGCCCCGACCCTGCCGCTGTTGATTCCAGGCGTCGGCGCGCAGGGCGGAGACGCCCGGGCCACGGTGCGTGCGGCCTGGGGCCCTGGGTCGCCGGTCATCGTCAGCTCGTCGCGCGCCGTGCTCTACGCCAGCGTCGGCGCCGACTTTGGCGCAGCCGCGCGCGCTGCGGCCGAGGCCACGCGCGACTTGTTGGCGCAAGCCGCTGCCTGACGAGTCCGGGGGGGACCCATGTTTGGCGGCCCGGCGCAACAATCGGGAAGTCTGCGGTCGCCCCCTCCAGTGAATTCAGAATCTCCGTCCCATCTCTCGCAGCTGACCGACTTCGTGCCGCGGCTGTCGGCCGCGCGCGAGCCATTGCCCTACGCGCTGCAGTCGGGGCGCCTGCTTCGAAGTGCCCTGCAACTGCTGGCCGCAGGCTGCGCGCTCAGCCTCTTGGCGCTGCTGGTCTTCCATGCGCCCGACACGGGGGCCGTGGGATCGGCGCTGGCCATGGCAGCGCTGGGCCTGGCCTGCCTGGCCAGCCTGCGTGCACCCGAAAGCTGGCTGCCCACCCTGTTCTGTCTGTGGGCAGCCACTGCGGTGCTGGTCATCACCGGCAGCGCCGTGGCGCTGGACTGGGGCCTCGCGAGCCCGGCCCTGCTGCTGCCACCGTTGTTGGTGCTGGGAACCGTGGCCGCCGTGGGCCCGCGCCCGGCGCTCGGCATTGCCGCGGTCGCGGCGGCCTGTCTGCTGTTGCTGGCCTGGCACGGTTCGCCGCTGCCAGACGCACCCGGCGCGTCACCGCGGGCTGGCCATGTGCTGGCCCTGCACCTGTTTGCGCTGGCCCTGGGCTGGGTGGCGGGGTTGCTGCTGCACAACAGCCAGCAGCGCCACCTGACCATCGCGCGCCAGCGAGAAACGCGCTATCGCGGCTTGCTGGCCCTGGCCGCCGACGCCTACTGGGAGCTGGACGCCGACTACCGCATCGCTGCCGCGATGCAGCACGACGATGAGTCCACCCAGCTCACTGCCCAGGGCGGCCTGGGGTCGGTGCCCTGGCGGCTGCCGCGCTTCGTCTGCGATCCCGAGGTCCTCGACCACCTGCTGGCCGAACTGGACGCCCGTGCTCCGTTCCGCGACCTGCCCGTCGGCTGGCAGGCGCTGGATGGGCGTGAATTGCGCTTTCTGGTCAGTGGCGAACCGCGTTTTGGCGAACGCGGCCAATTCACCGGCTACTGGGGCGTGGCCCGCAACATCACGGCCGACACCGCGACCCGCGAGGCCCTGCTCGCCACCGAGACCCGCTACCACGAGCTCTTCGCCCGCATTCCCACACCCCTGGTGCTGCACCGCCAGGGCCAGATCATCGAGGCCAATCCGGCAGCCCTGGGCCTGTTCAACGCACCCGACCTGACGACGCTGCGCGCCGGCAACCTGCTGGACCACTACGAGTCCGGCGACTCGCGCGAACGTGCCCGCCGCCGGCTCGAAGACCTGGACCACATGCCGGTGGGCACGGCGCTGTCGGTCACCGACTTCCGCCTGCAGGTGGGCGACCGCCTCGTCTGGGTGCGTGCCACGGGCGTGCGCGTGGACAGCGAAGGCGGCCCGGCGACGCTGTCGATCTACATCGACGACACCGAGCGCCGCAGCGCCGAGGAAGCCGTGCGCCGCAGCGAGGCCATGCTCTCGCACCTGGTGGCCACCAGCCCCGACCTGATCACCCTGACCGACATGGCCACGGGCCGCTACGTCATGGTCAACCATGCCTTCGAGCGCGTCACCGGCCATGCCGCGGCCGACGCCGTGGGCCGCACTTCGCTGGACCTGGGCGTGTGGCACAGCGGCGAGGAACGCCAGCGCTTCGTGACCCTGATGCAGCAGCAGGGCTCGGTGTCCGACCTGCCGGTGCGCTTCGTCAAGCGCAGTGGCGATGAGTTCTCGCTGCTGGTGTCGGCCGCCCGCTTTGCCATGGACCGACGCGAATACATGGTCATCAACGGCCGCGACGTGACGGAAAACGAACGCGCCCGGCTCGAACGCGAGGCGATCCTGGCCAACGCCTCGGTCGGCATCGCCGTCACCTCGAACCGCTGCTTCGTGCTGGCCAATCGCCACTTCGAGGCCCTGTACGGCTGGGAGGCTGGCGAGATCATCGGCCAGTCCGGCTGTGTCGTCTGGGCCAGCGAAGCCGACTACGCCGAGGTCGGCGCGCTGGTCCGCGAACCGCTGCAGCGCGGCGAGGCCGTGGAGATCGAACGCCCGGCGCGGCGGCGCGACGGCAGCAGCTTCCTGGCCCGCATCCGCGTGCGTGCCGTCGACCCGACGCGCCCGGCCGGCAGCAGCACCGTCTGGATCGTCGAAGACATCACCGAGCGCGACGAGTTCGAACGCGCCCTGGCGCGTGCCCGCGACGCCGCCGAGGCCGCCAGCCGCGCCAAGAGCGCTTTCCTGGCCAACACCAGCCACGAACTGCGCACACCGCTCAACGGCATCGTCGGCCTGGCCCATCTGGCGCGCCAGCCGGCGCTGGATGACACCCGCCGTCAGCAGTACCTGGACCAGATTTCCGACAGCGCCCAGGCGCTGGCCGACGTCATCTCCGACATTCTCGACCTGTCGAAGATCGAGGCCGGCAAGCTTCAGCTGGAAACGGCGCCGTTCGACCTGGGCGAACTGCTGCAGGCGCTGCAGCGTACCTGGGGCACGCTGGCCACGGCCCGCGGGCTGGTGCTGGCCGTCGACCTCGACCCCGCGGTGCGCGGCCCGGTCTTCGGTGACTCCGTGCGCGTGCGCCAGATCCTCACCAACTACCTGGGCAATGCCTTGAAGTTCACGCCTGCAGGCAGTGTCACGCTGCGCGCGCACCGGCTGGAGGAAGGCGCCAGCGCCGAACCCGGCCCGGTGGTGCGGCTGGAAGTGCACGACACCGGCGAAGGCATCGCCGCCGATGCCCAGACGCGCTTGTTCGAACCCTTCACCCAGGCCGACGAATCCACCACCCGCCGCTACGGCGGCACCGGCCTGGGACTGTCGATCTGCCGCGAGCTCGCCGTCCTGATGGGCGGCCGCGTCGGCCTGGAGAGCGTGCCCGGCCAGGGCAGCTGCTTCTGGGCCGAACTGCCCTTGCCTGCGGCGCCTGCGCCTGGCCCGGTGGCACTGCCGCTGCTGGCGCCCATGCCCATTCCCACGCCCGCTGGCGTGCTGCTGGGCCGCCGTGTGCTGATGGTGGAAGACAACCCCGTCAACATGATGATCGCAGTGGCCATGATGGAGGGCTGGGGGCTGCAGGTGGTGCAGGCCCACGACGGGCTGCAGGCGCTGCAGGCAGTGCAGCAGGCCTTCGACGCCGGCCAGCCTTTCGACGCCGTGCTGATGGACGTGCAGATGCCCAACATGAGCGGCCATCAGGCCACGCGCGCTCTGCGTGACACCCAGGCCGGTTGTCATCTACCCATCATCGCGCTGACGGCGGCAGCCCTGGTCAGCGAGCGCAGCGCTGCCATCGACGCCGGAATGAACGACTTCCTGACCAAGCCGGTCGATGCCGAGCGCCTGCGCTCGACGCTGGCCCGCTGGTTGCTGCCGGTGGTGAGCTGAGCACCGCGGCCGGCGCCGGCTAGATGTCGAAACTGTCGCCAGGCAGGGCCCGTGCGGCCTTCTCCACCAGCGAACGCGTCAGCGGTGGCGCGAACTGGGTGATGAATTCATAGGCATAGCCACGCAGCCAGGCGCCTCGGCGCACCGCCAGCCGGGTGGTGTTGGTGGCGAACAGGTGGCGCGCGTCGACGGCCACCAGGCCTGCGTCGCGGGTCTGGTCGAAAGCGATGGCGGCGATGATGCCCACGCCCATGCCCAGTTCGACATAGGTCTTCACTACGTCGGCGTCCATTGCCTCCAGGACCACGCTGGGTTGCAGCTGCTGGCGCCTGAAGGCTTCATCGATGTGGCGCCGGCCGGTATACCCGGGCTCGTAGGTGACGATCGGGAATTCGCACAGCCGCTGCAGCGTCAGCGCCTGGCCGGTGGCCAGCACATGGCCACGGGGCACCACCACGCAATGACTCCAGGCGTAGCAGGGCAGGGCGGCCAGCTCGGGGTATTCGGTGAGGGCTTCGGTGGCCACGCCGATGTCGGCATCACCATCGAGCAGCCAGCGCGCGATCTGCTGGGGTGACCCCTGATGCAGACGCAGCAGCACGCCCGGGTGGGCGGCGCTGAAGTCGCGCACCGCCGGCGGCAGTGCGTAGCGTGCCTGCGAATGGGTGGCAGCGATGGTCAGCGTGCCCGTGCTGGCGTTGGCGAAGTCGGCGCCGGCGCGCTGCAGGTTGTCGGCGTCGCGCAGCAACTGCTCGACCAGCGGCAGCACGGCGGCGCCGGGTGGTGTCAGCCCGGTCAGCCGCTTGCCGGCGCGCACGAAGATCCGGATGCCCAGTTCGTCTTCCAGCTCGCGGATCTGGCGGCTGACGCCCGGTTGCGAGGTATGCAGTGCCGCCGCCACCTCGGTCAGGTTGAAGCCGCGACGCACCGTTTCCCGTACCGAACGCAGTTGCTGGAAGTTCATCGAATTCCGGGTTGTCAGGGCTTCGATTATCGCGACAGCTTCAGGTCCGTCCTCGGGCCTGACATGGCCGGGTCACATCTGCAGGGCATCGTCCGGCATGGTCCGAGAGCACCGCAAACCATTCGGAACATCGTTCAAGAGTCCGATACCCCGTCGCCTTGCGCCACTGCAATGGGTCACCCAGGCCGTCACCGGCCCGTTCGCCAACGGCACCCCCGGAAAGACAGAATCAACATGATCAAGCAACTTTTTGCCACAGCCGCGCTGGCTGCCGCCTGCTGCGCCCCGGCTTCGGCCATCACCTTCGAAGGTGCCGTCACCCAGGGCGGTACCGTCGTGGCCAACTTCAGCGGCCCCGGCCAGCTGTCCTTCGACATCGACTTTGCCAACCTGGCGCCAGCGGTGTTGAGGTTTCGCGTCGACGCCGGCGATCTGGCCAGCCCGATTGCGCTGGACGCCGTGCTGCGCAATCTCACGGGCAACGGCCTGAGCGCTTACAGCTTCCTGCTGGACCGTGGCAGCTTTGCCAGCATCGGCAGCGTGACGCGCCAGTTTGGCGGCACGGCAAGCGTCGTGGCCAGCGGCCCGGCCGCCACCATCGGCTTCGACACCCTGGAATTCCTGGACGTCGAGATCGGCGACGCGCTGGGCAGCACGGCCGGTGCCACCGACTGGACACTGGGCGGCCTGGCGGTTGGCGACCGCTTTTCCCTGACGGTGACGGCCGTGCCCGAGCCCGGCACTTACGCGCTGCTGCTGGCCGGCCTGGCCGGTGTGGGCCTGATGGCGCGGCGGCGCGGCATGACCGTGGCGGCATGACTGCCGCATGATGGCCGGCCCGCGCCGACCTCAGCGCTTGATCTCCGGCGCCAGCAAAGAAGCGTCCACCGTGACCGCGTCCAGCCCGTGTCGGCGCCCGGCCTCGGCATCTTCCAGGCAGCGCAGCACCAAGGGGCTGCGCAGGCGGCCGGCGGCAGCGGCCTCGCGCACCTCGTCCAGCGTCAGCCACAGCGTGCGCACGATGCCGCTGTCCAGAGCCCTTGTCGGGTCGGGTGCGCCGCAGCGGCCCAGGTAGGCGAAGCGCAGGTAGGTCACGTCCTCGCCACTGGCCGGCCGCTGGAAACGCGAGAGATAGACGCCCAGCAGGGCGCTGGGGCTGAAGACGCAGGCGGTCTCTTCCAGCGCCTCGCGCACGACGCCCTGTTCCGGGCCTTCGCCGGGTTCCAGATGGCCGGCCGGATTGTTCAGCTTCAGGCCTTCGGGCGTGTGCTCTTCGACCAGCAGGTAACGCCGTGGCAACTGTTCGCTCTGCACGATGGCAGCCACGGTGACGCTCGGGGTCCAGCGGGGGGTATTCATGTCAGGCATGCTAGTCCTGCCGTGCTGGAATGGGCGTTTGTGGTAGCTTCGCAACCCTTCGGCGCCAGCAGTTTCACCGCCAAACCACTTACAAGAAACTTCGCGAGGAGAACTCGATGCTGATAGGCGTTCCGCTTGAGACTGCGGCCGGTGAAACCCGGGTCGCGGTCACCCCCGAAACGGCCAAGAAGCTCAAGGCACAGGGCCATCAGGTGCGCGTTCAGGCAGGCGCCGGCGTCGCGGCCAGCGCCACCGATGAGGCTTATGTCGCCGTCGGCGCCGAGATCACCGACGCTGCCGGGGCTTTTGGCGCCGACCTGGTGCTGAAGGTGCGCAGCCCCAACGCCGACGAGCGCATGCTGATGAAGCCGGGCACGAACCTGGTGGGCATGCTCAACCCCTTCGACCGCGACAACCTCGCGGCCATGGCTGCTGCCGGGCTGACCAGCTTTGCGCTCGAAGCCGCGCCGCGCACGACGCGCGCCCAGAGCATGGACGTGCTGTCCAGCCAGGCCAACATCGCCGGCTACAAGGCGGTGATGCTGGCTGCCGACAGCTACCAGCGCCTGTTCCCGATGCTGATGACGGCAGCTGGCACCATCAAGGCCGCACGTGTCGTCATCCTGGGCGTGGGCGTTGCCGGTCTGCAGGCCATTGCCACCGCCAAGCGCCTGGGCGCTGTCATCGAAGCTTCTGATGTGCGCCCCAGCGTGAAGGAACAGGTCGAATCGCTGGGCGCGAAATTCATCGACGTGCCCTACGAGACGGCTGAGGAAAAGGAAGCCGCGGTGGGCGTGGGTGGCTACGCCAAGCCCATGCCACAAAGCTGGATGGACCGGCAGAAGGTGGAAGTGGCCAAGAAAGTGGCGGCCGCAGACATCGTCATCAGCACCGCGCTGATCCCCGGTCGCCCCGCGCCGGTGCTCGTCACCGAAGACATGGTCAAGGCGATGAAGCCCGGCAGCGTGATCGTCGACATGGCCGCCCCCGCCGGTGGCAACTGCCCGCTGACCGAGGCCGGCAAGACGGTGGTCAAGCACGGCGTGACGATCGTCGGCGAAACGAACATCCCGGCGCTGGTGGCGGCGGATTCGTCCAGCCTCTACGCGCGCAACGTGCTCGACTTCCTGAAGCTCGTGATCACCAAGGAAGGCACGTTCAACGTGCCGATGGACGACGACATCGTCGTGGCCTGCCTGATGACCCAGGCCGGCGAAGTCAAACGCAAATAAGGACAGGGACAAACCGCCATGGACTTCGTCAGCCCCACCGTCACCAACCTCATCATCTTCGTGCTGGCCATCTACGTGGGTTACCACGTGGTCTGGACCGTCACGCCCGCGCTGCACACACCGCTGATGGCGGTGACCAACGCGATCTCCGCGATCGTCATCGTCGGTGCCATGCTTGCCGCGGCACTGACCGAAACCACGCTCGGCAAGAGCATGGGCTTCCTGGCCGTGGCACTGTGCGCGGTGAACGTCTTCGGCGGCTTCCTGGTCACGCGCCGGATGCTGGAGATGTTCAAGAAGAAGGAAAAGAAGGCTCCGGCCGCCGCTGCAACCGCCAAGGAAGGGCATTGAGATGAGCATGAACCTCGTCACGCTGCTGTACCTGGTTGCCAGCGTCTGCTTCATCCAGGCCCTGAAGGGCCTGAGCCACCCCACCACCTCGATCCGCGGCAACGTCTTCGGCATGACCGGCATGGCGATTGCCGTGTTCACCACCGCCGCGCTCATCGTCGAGCTGTCGGCCAGCATGGGCCAGACCAAGGCGCAGGGCATGGTCTGGGTGCTGGGCGGCCTGGTGCTGGGCGGCGCCATCGGTACCGTGATGGCCCAGCGCGTGGAAATGACGAAGATGCCCGAGCTGGTGGCCTTCATGCACAGCATGATCGGCCTGGCCGCGGTGTTCATCGCCGTGGCCGTGGTGGCCGAGCCCTGGGCCTTTGGAATCACCGAACGCGGCACACCCATCCCGTTCGGCAACAAGTTCGAGCTGTTCCTGGGCGGGGCCATCGGGGCCATCACCTTCAGCGGCTCCGTCATCGCCTTCGGCAAGCTCAGCGGCAAGTACAAGTTCCGCCTGTTCCAGGGTGCGCCGGTCACATTCAGCGGCCAGCACATGATCAACCTGGTGCTGGGCCTGGCGATGCTGGGCCTGGGCGTGGGCTTCTCGCTCACCGAGAACTGGACGATGTTCTTCGTGATGCTGGCCATCGCCTTCGTGCTGGGCGTGCTGATCATCATCCCCATCGGCGGCGCCGACATGCCGGTGGTGGTCTCGATGCTGAACAGCTACTCGGGCTGGGCGGCAGCAGGCATCGGCTTCAGCCTGAACAACAGCATGCTGATCATTGCCGGCAGCCTGGTGGGCAGCTCGGGGGCCATCCTGAGCTACATCATGTGCAAGGCGATGAACCGCAGCTTCTTCAACGTCATCCTGGGCGGCTTCGGCGGTGAGGCCGCCACGGCCGCGACCGGTGGCGGCGCGCAGCGCAACGTCAAGAGCGGCAGTGCCGACGACGCCGCCTTCGTGCTGGGCAATGCCGAAACCGTGGTCATCGTGCCGGGCTACGGCCTGGCCGTCGCACGCGCGCAGCACGCGGTGAAGGAACTGGCGGCCAAGCTCACGGCCAAGGGCATCACCGTGAAGTACGCCATCCACCCGGTGGCCGGGCGCATGCCGGGCCACATGAACGTGCTGCTGGCCGAAGCCGAGGTGCCCTACGACCAGGTCTTCGAGATGGAAGACATCAACGGCGAATTCGGCCAGGCCGACGTGGCCATCATCCTGGGCGCCAACGATGTGGTGAACCCGGCCGCGCACGTGAAGGGCAGCGCCATCTACGGCATGCCCATCCTGGAAGCCTACAAGGCCAAGACCGTGATCGTGAACAAGCGGTCGATGGCCAGCGGCTATGCCGGCCTGGACAACGAACTGTTCTACATGGACAAGACGATGATGGTCTTCGGCGACGCGAAGAAGGTGGTCGAGGACATGGTCAAGGCGGTGGAATGAACTCGGGCCTGGCCTCGGGCGTGGCATTTGCCGCGCCTTTGCTGGCGATTGGCCCCGTACGCGGCATGGAAACCGGCCTGTTTGGGGCTGCTCGCCGACGATGATTGCGGGTTGACACCGCCAAGAGCCCGAGCCCGGGTCTTTCTGCCATGCATGCCATCCAGGAGTCTGATTTCCCGCGCGCTGCCGCACTGCTGCACGAAGGCTTCCCGCAGTGCAGCCCCGAGTTCTGGATGGGCGCGCTGCACCGCATGCATCACTATGGCGGCAACGCCGAGGCCGGGGTCGAGCTCGGCTGGTTCATGATGCAGGCGGGCGAGCCCGTCGGCGTGGTGCTGACACCGGCCAGCCTGCGCCACTGGCCCGGCGGCGCGGTCGAGAAGGTCGTGAACCTCAGCAGCTGGTACGTGCAGCCTGCCCATCGCTGGCGCGCGTATCTGATGCTGCGCAGCCTGCTGGCGGACAAGTCGGTCACCTACACCGACCTGACCCCGACGCCCGAGGTCCGGTCGATGCTGCCCAAGCTGGGGTTTGCGGCCGTCAACCAGGGCGTTGCCCTGATGCCGGTGCCGCTGATGGCCTTGTTCCCGCAGGGTTCGGCGCGCGTGCGCGTGCTGGAGCCCGACGCGCCCTGGCCCGTGTGCGGCCTGTCGCGCGATCAGGTCGAGTCGCACCGCGCTCTGGGCTGCCTGCCGCTGCTGCTGGACTGCGAAGGCAGCCAGCAGCTGATCGTCTGCCGCCGCACACGCTGGCGCGGGCTGCCGGTGGCACAACTGGTCTACGCCGAAAGCCTGGCGCAGCTGCTGCGCCACCGCGCCGCGCTCGCGCGCTGCCTGCGAAGCCAGGGCCTGGTCCTGTTCGTGCACGACACGCGCAGTTCGCGCAGCACGCTGCTGTCCTGGTTCAGGCGGCGCGACGTCTGGTACTGCCGCGGTGCCGACCTGGCCGACCGCAGCGACGCCTTCGCGTCGGAACTGTGCATCGTGCACGCCGACGCCAGCCTGCAGCCGCGCATGCTGCCGCTGCGCAACCGCACCTTTCCGCAGCCCGAGCCCGCCCCACCCGCACCGGCGTCCTCAGCGGGCCCTGCACCGTTCAATCGCCAGTCGGCGCCGGCGCCCAGCCGTTGCTGATCCGCCAGACCCTGGCTTACCTGCCAGCGCAGCTGCTCGGCCCGCTGACGCAGCTGGCCGCCGCCTTGCTGCTCACCCACGCGCTGGGCGCGGCCGACTACGGGCTGGTGATGCTGATCTTCGCCAGCCAGGAAGTGGTGTTCCTGGTCTGCCTGTCGTGGTGGACGACCTTCTACCTGCGCTATGGCGGCCGGCTGGCGCTGGGCGAACAGGGCGCCGGGCTGGCCAGTACCGAAGCCGCGGTGCTCCTGCTGTCGTCCCTGGCCCAGGTGGGCGTGACGATGGCCATCATCCTCGTCACCGACCCCGGCCTGCCACTGGCCTTCTATGCCAGCGCCTGCGCCTTCACTGTCACGCGCAGCCTGCTGAGCTTCCTGGGCGAACGCGCCCGGCGCGAAGCGGCCATCGGTGCCTACAGCGCGGTTCAGGTGGCCGGCCCGCTGGGAGGCCTGGGCCTGGTGCTGCTGCTGATGGCCCAGGACGCGGCCACACCGGAGCGGGTGCTGAGCGCCTTTGCGCTGATGCAGGGGCTGGTGGGGCTGGTCGTGGCGGCACGTTTCGGCCTGCTGGTGCGCCCGCGCCGGCTCGACTTCGCCGTGCTGCGCGAGGCGCGCCGCTTCGGCGCGCCCGTGGTGCTGGCGCATTCGCTGAGCTGGCTGGGCGGCAACGTCATCCGCTTCGTGGTGCACCACGGTGCCGGGGCGGCGGCGCTGGGCCTGATGTCGGTGGGCTGGGGCCTGGCCACCCGGCTGTCGAGCGTGGCGGCGATGCTGGTGGCTGCGGCGGCCTATCCGCTGGCGGTGCGCACGATGGAAGCCGGAGACGCCGACGGCGCGCGCCGCCAGATGGCCGACAACTCGGCCCTGTTGCTGGCGCTGCTGGCCCCGGCTGGCCTGGGCTTCTGGGCGCTGGCCCCGGGTTTCGTGCCCTGGCTGGTGGCGCAGGAGTACCAGGCCATGACACTGCAGATCCTGCCCTGGGCCCTGCTGGGCGCTTCCGTGCGCAACCTGCGCCTGCACGGCTGGGACCAGATGTATCTGCTGTTCGAGGCCCCGCGCGACATGGTCCTGCTCGACATGATCGAGTCCGTCGTGATGTTCCTGGCAGCGCTGCTGGGCCTGTGGTGGGGCGGTGTGGCCGGCGCGGTGGCCGTCAGCGCCTGGGCCACCGTGGGCCTGGCACTGCTGGACGCGCTGTGGCTGCGCCGCCGCTTCGGCCTGGTGCTGCCCTTGGGCGTGTACGCCCGCGTGATGCTGGCCGCCGGTGCCATGGCGGCGCTGTTGTTCGCGGCCCAGGCACTGGGCTGGCAGGCCCAGCCCAGCGGTGGCCCGCTGTTGCTGGCCGCCGTGGCCGGTGCCGCCGCCTACACCCTGGCGCTGGCGCTGCTGTTCCCGCGCCAGCGGCGTGCCGTGCTGGCGCGACTGCGCCCGCGCCCGGCTGCTGGCGCCTGACCCGACGCCGCCACGCGCCACAGCCGGCACCCAGGTTCTGCCTGACCCGCGAATGCGGGGCTTGCACCAGCTTGTCGAAGAATGACCTGCAGGGCGTGAGAGCTCACTGGGCTGTCGAATTCACGATCCAGGTCAACGGCACGGGCAACGGCAGCGGCAACGGCAACGCGGGCGAGCCTTTCACCCCGCTTCGGGGGGCAGGCGGCTATCGAATCCCCTGATGGCAGTCCGTCAGTTCGGCGTCAGAATTGAACGCCAGTCGAAAGGCTGGGATGGCCCTGCCACGACCTGGACCGCTTTGACATCTGCTGTCGACCTCCCCATGCAAGCTCCGGCCACGCTCATCGACGTGCTCGATGCCGGCTTCCAGCGCTGGCCCCGGCGTGATGCCGTCAGCTACCTGGGCCGCAAGCTGAACTACAGCCAGGTCGACGGCTGGTCGCGCGCGCTGGCGGCCTGGCTGCAGCACTGCGAGCTGCAGCGCGGTGACCGCGTGGCGCTGATGCTGCCCAACCTGCCCCAGGTGCCCGTGGCCGTGGCGGCGGTGTTGCGCGCCGGCCTGGTGGTGGTGAACATCGCCCCGGGCTGCCCGCCGGCCGAGCTGGAATACCTGCTGCGCGACAGCGGCGCCCGTGTCGTCATCGCCATCGACGAAGCCCTGCCGGCATTGCAGCAGGTGTGGTCGCGGCTGCTCGTCAAGCGCCTGCTGGTGGCCACCCCGGGCGACCTGCTGGGCCCGCTGCGCGGGCGCTGGGTGAACCGGCGCAGGCCGGCGCGCCCGCGCGGCGCACGGCTGCAGGTGCTGGCCGGTGCCGTGCCGCTGGCCGACGTGCTGGCTGCAGGACGCAAGCTCGGTTTCGCGCCCGTGGCCGTGGCCGCCGACGACATCGCGCTCATCCAGTACACCGGCGGCACCACCGCGCGGCCACTGGGGGCGGTGCTGCTGCACCGGCATCTGGTGGCCAACCTGCTGCAATGCCAGGCCTGCTTCGAACCGGCGCTGCGGGGCCTGCCGGCCAGCGAGGCGCTGAACGTGGCCTGTGCGCTGCCGCTGCACCACATCTACGGCTTCAACGTGGCGATGATGCTCACGCTGCACATGGGCGGCTGCCTGCTGCTGCTGCCCGACGCGCAGGACGCCGGCGCCGTGCTGCGCACCCTGGCGCGCCAGCGGGTGCATTGCCTGCCCGGCACCGACGAACTCTTCCAGGCCCTGGCCAGCCACCCCGACTGCGAACGTGTCGACTGGACCCACCTGCGCCTGGCCGTGGGCGGCAGCATGCCGGTGCAGCAGGCCACGGCGCGGCTGTGGCTGCACAAGACCGGCTGCGTGCTCAGCGAAGGCTACGGCCTCACCGAAACCAGCCCGGCCGTCACCTGCACCCCAGTCGACGGCCCGGGCTGGAACGGCAGCATCGGCCTGCCGCTGCCGGGCACCGAACTGCGCCTGCTCGACGAAGCCGGGCAGCCCGTGGCGCTGGGCACGGCCGGCGAGATTGCCGTGCGCGGCCCGCAGGTCATGGCCGGTTACTGGCAGCGCCCCGAGGAAACCGCGCGCGTGATGACGGCCGATGGCTTCTTCCGCACCGGCGACATCGGCGTGCAGGACGAACACGGCGCGCTGCGCCTGGTCGACCGCAAGAAGGACACCATCCTGGTCAGCGGCTTCAACGTCTACCCGAGCGAAGTCGAACGTGTCGTCACGCAGTTGCCCGGCGTGGCCGAGTGCGCCGCCGTGGCCCAGCAGGACGCCCGCGTCGGCGAAACCGTGAAGATCGTCGTGGTGAAGACCGACCCCGGCAGCGCCAGCCCCAGCGAAGCCGAGGTGCGCGCCCATTGCGAAGTGCACCTGACCGGCTACAAGCGCCCGCGCGTGGTGGAGTTCCGCGCCGACCTGCCGCGCACGCCGGTGGGCAAGGTGATGCGGCGGGCCTTGCGCGAGCACCGCTGAAGCGGCGCGGGGTGCGGCGGGGCTTTGGGGTTGCGGCTGCGCCGCGGGCCCATGGCCTCATTCTTGGCGGCGATTCACTGCGCAAGCTGGTACCTCCCGGCACACCATCGCCGGACCGGGACGGATGTGCGGGCAGCGGAGCGACTTCGCTGTTGGCCCCATCCGACAAGATGAGGCCCAGAACCAGAACCGAGCGCCAACAAGCCGATCGGTATCTGATGCATGCTGACCTGGGCCGGCACCCTGCCAGCCAGATTGGCTGCCCTGCGCGCGGCCTGCTGACCGTAGACCCGCTTGCCGTCGCTGCTGAACATCTGCAGCCGGCTGGCCCCGCGGGGGTCGTCCACGCGGGTGCGCCGGCCATGGCCGTCGTAGACCATCGCCTGGTTCCGATGCGGCACCTGCGCATTGGTGATCCGCCTTCGTCGGAGCCACGCCCTACGGTCTCGACTGAGCGCTCGACGCTGACCTCGTTCTTCAGCCGCTCAGGCCCGGTGTCGGGGATTTGGTCATGGCAGGCCTTGTGTTCGACGCTGGGTTCTGAATTCCAACAGGGCGGCATGAAGAGATACCGCCACATCGGGATACTCTCTCGTAGAGTACTGTCGGATCTGTAATGCGCGCGCTGCCCAGGACGCAGCAGAGATTGGTGATCCAGATGATCGAGACCGAGCTGGCGCACCCAAAGCGCCGAGCATCTCAAGGGGAACGCAATGACAGCGATCGAACTTCAGTTGATCGAGCGATTGAAGAAGCTGCCGCCCAGCCGCATCGCCGAGGTGGTGGATTTCGTGGAGTTCCTCAGCCAACGCGAGGAGCGCGCCGCAGCGGCTCAGCGGCTCACGGCCGGGCTTGCCAGGCTGGACGCGCTGAAGCTGCCCGAGATCAGCGAGGATGAGGTGGAGGTCGAGCTTGCAGCGGCACGGCAGGAGCGACGCAGCGGCCAGGGGGCCTGATCGTCTTGCGCATCGTTCTCGACACGAACCTGCTCGTCTCGGGCGTTGTCGCAGCCGGGCTGCCGCGCCGGCTGGTCGATGGCGCCAAGGCCGGTGAGTTCGAGTTATGCACGAGCGAGGTGCTGCTGGCCGAGTTGCTGGACGTGCTCTCGCGCGGCAAGTTCGCAGCCCGAATCGAACAGGCCGGGCTCACGCCGCAGGGCATCGTCGACGATCTGCGGCGCATTGCCGTCGTCGTGATGCCGGCCGATACGCCGAGCGTCGTGCCTACCGATCCCGACGACGATCACGTCATTGCCGCGGCCGTCACCGGCCAGGCCGATCTCATCGCCTCGGGCGACAAGCGCGATCTCTTGCCCTTGGGCAGCTTCCAGGGAATTCCCATCGTCAACGCGAGGGAGGCGGTCGATCGGCTCGAGGCGCGACGCGGCCCGTGATCGTCAGTCCTATGCAGCTTCATTCAGCTACCAGGGAATTGGCCTGGCCTGTCCACCAGCGCCGCATCTGCAGCAAGCAGAGCTTGCCGTACACCAGCTTGCCGTCGCTGCTGAACATCTGCAGCCGGCTGGCGCCGCCGGGGTAGTCCACGCGGGTGCGCCGGCCGTGGCCGTCGTAGGCGAACGACAGGCCGCGGCTGGAGCTCAGCAGCCGGTTGCCGACGTCGAAGCTGAAGAACTGGCCGGCGCGGGGCGAGACATTGACGTTGGCGTCGTAGCCGATGCTGGCGTCGAGGCTGCCGGTGACGCCCACCAACAGCTTGCGGGCCGGGTCGAGCCCTCTTTACTACCCATAGTAGTATTGTCGACTGTGTATATCTCAGCAGGAGCCCTCAGCTGGGTGAAACTGACCAACCAGATGCCCGCCATGACCATCAGCGACGACGAACGCACTTTCTTTGCCGGCCTGGGCGAGCGCGTGGCGCAACTGCGCAAGGCGCGCTCCATCACCCAGGTGCAGCTGGCCGAGGCCCTGGGGGTGTCGCAGCAGACGGTGCAGGCCTACGAGGTCGGCCGCCGGCGCATCCCGGTGTCTACGCTGCGGCGGCTGGCCAAGACGCTGGATGTCTCGCTCGATGAGTTGATGGCCGCAGGCGAACACGCACCGCGCCAGCGTGGGCCGGTGCCGCAGGTTCAGCGGCAGCTGGAGCGCATCAGTGCGTTACCGAAGCCCAAGCAGCGGGCGATGATGGATGTGATCGAGGCTTTGCTCGCGCAGCAGGGCCGCTGAGGAAGGGATCTGCGATGAGTACTGTTGTGTTCAAGCATGTGCCGGTGGCCGAACTGCCGGAGAAGTGGCGTGCCGGTTTGAGCCAGGCCGGCAGCGCCACGGTGACGGTGCGCATCGAGGAAGAGGCGCAGGCCGCACCGGCCGAGGAGTTCGTCACCGACGATCCGCTGTTCGGGATGTGGCGCGACCGCGAGGACATGGCCGACGTGTCCGGCTATGTGCGCAAGCTGCGCGCCTCGCGGTTCAACGACGACGGATCACGGCGCGACGCCTGATGTCGTCGGTGCTGATCGACTCCGACGTGCTGGTGTGGCTCACGCGCGGGCATGTGGGCGCAGCGCAGCGGCTGCATGCGCTGCCGGTCTGGCGCATCTCGGCGGTGACCTACATCGAGCTGGCGCAGGGTTGTCGCGACAAGGCCGAGCTGGCGCGGCTGAAGAAGGGGTTGGCGGCGCGCAATACCGAGATCTTGCCGATCACGCCGGCCATCAGCCAGCTGGCGGCCGAGTTGATCGACAACCTGGCGCTGTCTCACGGCATTCGGCTCGCCGATGCGCTCATCGGCGCCACCGCCATCGAGAACCAGGCCACGCTCATCACCGCCAACGTCAAGCACTTCTCGGCCGTCGAAGGGCTGGCCATCGAGGCGTTCTTGCCTTGAGTTCATGGCCAGCGCAGCGGGTGGGGGCAACAAGCAAGACTTGACCCCGAGGCCCGCCGACAAGACTTGACCCCGGGATTCTTCGCCTGCCACTTCTCTAGCGCCCGGATGTAGTCAGTTCCCTTCTGCGAGTGGAATCGTCCACCTGTCGCAAGACCAGTGGCTGCTTCTTTCCGAATGGCGTCAGCAGTGCTGCCTGTGCCTATCGGATTTGGCCCTCTAGCGCCCTTGTAAAGGTCGCTGACGATGTTTCCAAGCTTGGCGTCGCTCACCTTCGGAATCGCCGCGGCAGCTCCCTTTGCGGCAAGGAATCCTCATCGTGCGTATTCAAAGTCGCCAGCCACCTCGCAGCAGAATTCCTCGCAGCGCCTTAACTGATCTGACAGTGGCCCAGACCTGACCGCCAAGAAGGTCAGTGGTTCGTCGTCCTTCATCCGGAAGTACCACAGTGCTGTTTGATCGGCGACTTCGATCTCCTCAATGTCCGAGCCGGCCCAAGCGCAAGCAAGTTCTAAAGAGGGGATGGCCTTCGTACTGGAGTCTGAAGAGCCAAAGGTCCAAACCCTAACACTCGACGTGTCTGCTCCTGACCGCGCGAGATAGCTGGCTACAAGATCGGGAAGCGCATGTCGACCCTCAGTCAGACCGCCGCGCGCGCGTGCCATCTGAAGAGCCGAAAGGCTTTCGTCACACCCGATTCCTTCTCGCAGCTCACTGAAGCCCCGGATGTGCTTCTCGCTACCATCCATGCTCAGGTACGCATCAGATAGCACGACGAAGTAAACCCATTCATCGCCCGTTGGCATCACTTCAGCCAGCGTCTTGCGACGGCGCGTTTGACTCTGACTTTTCGCCGTTTGCCCCGACTATTCGACTTCGACCGCAGGCAAATCGAGGGCTATGACATCAACGATGTCATTTTCGGCCGCAACAGCGCAGTGAACCAGCATTTGAGTTGATCCCTCAGCGCAGCGTTCCTTGTTGAACCAGGCAACGAATACTGACTCGTCGACGCGGTAGAAATACTTCGCTGTTCCACCAGTCTTGCGCATTGCAGCCAATGTGAGCAGCGCATCGCCTTCATCGAGCTTCCGATACGCCATGTACGAATCGAACGATAGCTTTGCCCTCCGACCACGGTCATCCATGAGCGTCAGAACCAAGGTACCTCCGCGATCCACTAGTTGCTCTAGTTGCCAGTGCCCGTCGTGCACGTACTCTTGAAGAATCGGGATGAACTTCATGGGCCGTACCTCACTTTGTCGCGGTTCTTGCCATCCTGAATTTCCAAAGTTGGAAGACCACCCGAACTATCAGGGCGCACGTTTATTTGGCGTCCGTCTGGCAACGTCCCTCTTCGGCCCCCGTCCGGCAACGGCACTACATCTTTTGGACCCTTAGCGTCGAAGTCCCTGTTGGCTTCATCCATTCCGCCGCCTTTGTCCCATTGAGTAGTTCGACCTTTGGTTTCTCGCCCTGGCGTTGCGCCGGGAACCGGCGGTTCTGTGTCGCTTGAGCTATCTGCCCCCTCCGACAAAATCAAACCCAGCACCCGTGCAAAGAACCCAAGCGGCGTCTGCGTCCTGCTGACCTGAGCCGACACCATACCAGCCAGATTTGCCGCCCCGCGGGTGGCCTGGGGAATTTCCACCGACGCAGCCCGAGCGATCTGCATGCCTTGGGCCAGCCCCGCCAGCCCGGTCGAGAACCCGCCTGTGGAGATGCAAGTACCGTCGCTGTTCGTCAGCCGTGATCCGGTGCAGCGGCCATCGGGATCAACGAAGCGGAACGGGTTGTTCGCCGCATACATGTACCGATTGAACAGCGCCCCGTTGCCAGCATCGGTCGTTACCGGATCCACCGACAAGAACCTGCCCGCCACCGGGTCGTAATACCGCTGCTGCATGTAAACCAGCTCGGTCTCGCGGTCCTGAAAATGCCCGGTGAAGCCCACGCTGCTGCTGGTGAGCATCTCGGTGAAACCGTAGGGCTCGTGCCAGCGGCGCGAGCCGGTCACCTCGGCGGCGAACTGGGTGTTGGTGGACTTGACCACCGGGGAGCCCAGCGCGTCGGTGTGCACGTAGTGCAGCACGCCGGTGCTGGCGTTGAACTCGGCGATCAGCCGGTCCTGCAGGTGCACGTACAGCGTCTGGCCGTCGG
>LNFM01001679.1_pt1 | contig 49372 bp, 32 predicted proteins | sample 596031 | NCBI WGS metagenome assembly LNFM01 (sample SAMN04254537, study PRJNA301005) | activated carbon metagenome | isolation source: dual media filters at the Ann Arbor, Michigan drinking water treatment plant | place: USA: Ann Arbor
CTGGTATTGGCATGGCAGGAGTGGGCATTGTATGGCACCAAGATTCGCAGCGCGAACGCGAAAAAGAGCTATTGTTTATTGGCCAAGCCTATCGTAATGCGATTGGCAGCTATTACGAAAACAGCCCCAGCAACGCCAAACAATTTCCGCAAAATCTGCAAGATTTAATATTAGATACACGCTTTCCAATTGTTAAGCGCCACATTCGCCAGCTTTATACAGACCCAATTGCGCGCGATAAAGAGTGGAAATTGGTCTTGCAACAAGGCCAAATTACAGGTGTTTACAGCAGCTCTAAATTAAAACCCATCAAAAAAGCGGGTTTACCGCCTGAGTTTGAAACTTTTGATGAAGCAGAAAGTTATGACAAATGGCGCTTTGTATACACACCTGGCAGTTTAGTCGTTACTCCGCCCGTTAGCGTGCCCGCTGCTATTCCTGATGCTAATCCAACCACAGAACCAGCACTTACGCCAATTGCTGAGCCGATTACTTAACACTATTTTTTGGTTAAAAATAAGCGTTAAGACATTTAAATTAAGCCATTTAAATTCAAGAATATTGCCGATAATATTTAAGCACTTTTGGCACATAGCGCATGGTTTCGCGATACGGCGGAATACGGTTTCGGTATTTTTGCACCGCACCCGGCCCTGCGTTATATGCTGCCAACGTTAACTTTAAATCGCCCTTAAATAACGTGAGTAATTCGCGCAAATATTGCGCACCTGCCAAAATATTTTGCCCAGCATTGCGCTTATCTTTTACATGAAAACGCTTAGCAGTCGCTGGCATTAGCTGCATTAAACCATAAGCGCCCTTGTGCGATTTTGCCAGCGCGTTATGTTTCGATTCCACTGTAATCACGGCGTGAATCAGTGCAGGTTCCAGTGCCGTCAAGTCAGCCGCTGCTAACACTTCTTCATGATAGGGCAAGTGTTTAATGGCGTGAGCAGAATCAGAGTGTGCAGGACTAGTAAATTGCGCCAATTCAACCGATTCAGTTTCTGCAGGCTCTGCAATTTTTAGCGTAAATCGATGATCCAATTGCGTATTCATAATGCTAATTTCGTCTGCTTGTTCAAGGTCAATCAGCACATCGGCATTGGTTAAGGCACTGTTAATACACATCAAAATACTTAAACTGAATAGGTTGATTTTTTTCATGTGGCTATTATTCACTAGCAATATGACAGTTTTTAGTGATGCACATGACTAGGCTTTTGTTACAAAACTGTAAAAAAACTGCCATCTAACCTTAATCACGCTGTCACTAAACAAGGCCAAACTGCCTGCAACTTATAAAATATGTTTGTGCATAAGCAAACAAAATGCATGATTATTAGCTCAAATTTTAATCTCGATGAACCCGTAAAAGCCGAAGCTTGTTTAGATGACGAGCAGCGTGTTGTTTTTATGGAAGTCATTGAAGAATCGCTGCGCTTATCGCAACGCACGCATTTGTTTAACTGGTTGCAGGCAGGCTTTCAGTATTTGCTTGCACACGAAGTGATGATTTTTGGCATTAAATCTAACGAAACTGAAGATTATGATTTTGAATATTTCACCAGCTCGCGTTATTTTGATGAAAAACGTTTTAATGAAGCGATAGAGCGTGAAGTGGGTTTAATCAGCCAAGCGCTGCACGCTTGGAAAAAAACTGCGCAACCTGTTTTAGTCACCAATCAAATGCAAGCCAACGAATTTAACCAATATTCGGTGATTAACTTGCCACAGGCTAGCTTAAAAGCCTCTGAAATGGGTGATTTCTTGGCGCATGGTTTTGGCGATAATCACACCAGAATATCCACGTTTGTAGTATTTGGACGCTTATCCAAAAAAATCAGCAGCAACCATTCTAGAATATTAGAATTAATTATGCCGCACCTGCACTGCGCACTCATTCGTGTGACCAGCAATCGCAGCAATGTGGTGCAAGTCAGCAAATCGGCAAAAAAAATTACAGGCCGAGAATCAGAGATTTTGCAGTGGGTGCACATGGGCAAAACTAACTGGGAAATTTCGACTATTTTAGATATTAGCCCGCTTACCGTTAAAAATCACGTGCAAAATATCTTGCGCAAATTAGATGTACAAAACCGTGGTCAGGCGGCTGTTAAGGCCGCTAAATTGGGTTTAGTTAAGGTTAGAAATAACTAAGCTATTGAGTAAAGTATCAGTTTAATCTCGCTTTAAAAAATCAATAAGCATTTAAAACTAAGGCAAAATAAAAGCGAACTGAATCGCTTTTATTTTTTACCAAATCAATGATTCTTTTAAATCTCTTTTTTAATTGCCTTAACCAACTCTTGCGGCGATTGTGTTAGTTGGCCATCTTGTAAATAAATAGTCGGTGTGCCCGCCACGCCTAACTGATTAGCCAGTTTTTCATTTTCTACAATTGGGTTGGCGCATGTGGCTTTTGCTGGCTCATCGCCTTTCACCATTAAGTTAGTCCATGCCTCTTTCTTATCTTTCGCACACCAAATTGATTCTGCTTTTGCCACTGCATCAGGATGCAATTCTTTTAATGGAAACAAAAACACATAAGCTGTGTAATCGGTTAAATCCAGCTTGTCTAAGCCTTGCTCTAAAGTTTTGCAAAATGGGCAATCGGGATCAGAAAATACGGCAAATTTATATGCGCCAGTGCCTTTTTTAATTTCAATGGCGTTCTTAAGTGGCAGGCTGTCAAACTTAATGGTGGTTAATACTTTTAATCTTTCCGCCGTTAAGTTTTGCTTAGTTTCGCCATCTAACATAGCACCGCCAACAATTACGTGCGATACATTTTTATTAACATACAAAATATTGCCATTGGCAAATACTTCATACAAACCTGCTATAGGTGATGCTTGAATACTTTTTGCCATCAATGGTGGTTTTCTGGCTTCTAAATTAGATTTAATAGCCGCAATATCACTGGCCTCATCCGCCAAAACCGGCAATGAAGCGGTGTATAAACCAGCAGAAATTAAGCACATGGTTAAGCTTTGATTAATAAATGCGCGATTGAAATAAGACATGGTTAACCTTTTTAAAAACAATAAAAATGAGAAAAAAATAAATATCACAATAATGAATAAACACATCATAAGAATGAAAAATGACGTAATGATGACGCACCGTCACTACAGTGCCAAAGCCTTTTCTAGCGAGCTTATCAGGCAGTAAAGCCCATTTTTTTATAGTCCGATAGGACTATGCCATTTTTTAATGCCTGTCACATTTAAGCGGCATGATTTGCAAAATCAATAAAAGCGTTTTTATAAAATAAAGCAAAGCATTTCTAAAAAGCTTTAATAAAAAAAAGTACGTAAGCCGAACAGACTATGTTCAAACATGTTGGTTTCACATTGCCTAACTAATATGGTAACGGTCGTAAGGCGATAGCAATGACTTATTACATAAGCGGGCTATGCATCTTAAACATAAAGATGTTGCGAGTGATTTTGTTAAATGGCTTTAAACGACGCAGATATTAAGCGACAGATTTTTGCAGTATTTTTTTGGGTAGTTTAGAAGTTCAGTTTTACATTTTTTTATTTTTAGGAGTAAACGGCATGAAAATTAAATTAAATACATTAGTTGCGGCAGTGGTTTTAGCTGCATCTTCAATGTCAGCAAACGCGATAATTACAGCTGCTTCGTCAACAACAACAGGCAGCTCAGAGTTTGTGTTCAGTGCTTGGGATGCTAACGCAGGCATTGGTTATACATACGACTTAAACTGGGACAGAGTTTTTCACGATTTAGCAGGTTTAGATTCACCAACAACAGCAACAGGTAACGCGGCTGTCTTAACAAACGCTAGAGTGGCATCTTCATTAATTGGTGCTGATGGCGTTATTTTTGATGATGTATTAACTGGTTTTAGCACAGCTAATTTTGCTGACTTTTCTCAAGTACAGTGGAATTTAGGTGCAATCGATGTCACTGGACGTAGACGTGTATTGTTTACACAAGGCGATTCAGGTCCGTTAGCATCAACTAACCAACTTTTGACTCAAGCAGCCACTAATTTTCAGACTTATGCGCTGAACTCAAATGGTTTTATTATTCAGCCAGCTGAAGATACATTTGCTGTAACAAACTCAACAAACGGTCCTGGTTATGCTGGTATCTTTGGTAGTACATACAACAATACTATCAGTGATACAACCAATGTTTTAGGCGCATCAACAAGTATATTTTTGTTAGCGCAAACAACTACAGTAGGTTCACAAAATACTCCTGCGCTAAATACACAGCTGCTTTCATTTGACAATGCGCCAATTATTGTAAGTACTTATTTACAAAATGATGAGTGGCGTTTACGTATTGCCGCTGTTCAAGTAGCACCAATTCCAGAGCCAGAAACATACGCCATGTTATTGGCAGGTTTAGGTTTGGTGGCTGGTATTGCACGTCGTCGTAACAAAGCTGCTTAAGCGATTCTTATTTTAGAAAATGTTATTTAAGTATAAACAGGCCGTTTTGTACTAAGCAGCCTGTTTAAAAACTAAAACTTTAATTCAGAGGAAACATCATGAAATTTACAAAAATTGCAGTAGCATGCGGTTTGGCATTAGCTGCTTTATCAGCACAAGCAGTACCAGTTACCATTCCAGCAGGTACACAAGTAATATTTTTATCAGGCGCTTCAGCACCAGATAACTTTTTAGCAGACCTTGCAACTAGTATGTTAACAAATGTTACTGCTATTCGTAGTAGCGATTCAGCAACAACGCCTTTACACCGCGCATTCTTGGGCCAAGCGGCTGCTGGTATTCCAGGCGTCTCAGTTGGCACGCCTATTTTATTTATCAAACGCTCACAAGGTGGTTCAGTGTTTGGTGTAGACCCAGTGGCGCGTGCAGCACGTGTTCAAACTATCGACTTTAACAACTGTACTGCAACAACAGGTGCTTTTGCTTTCTCATGCGCTACTACTGGTATTGACCCAGGTATTGCTGGCCATGAATCAGCATCGAATACAGGTTTAGTACCTGATTTTGGTATTTCTGACGTAGAACCAGCTTTATTTGCTGAGCCGTTTAACACAGAAAATGGTCAGCCAGCATTAAGCACAGCAGAGTTAGCTCGTTTGAGTAACTTACCAGTTAACCAAATTATGATGGGTATTGTGGCAACTAACGCTGTTACAGCGAATACTTCTATCAGCCGCGCACAATACGGTGCAATGCTGGCAGGTAGAATTACTGATTGGTCAAGCATTGATGGTTCATCTGACCCAGTAATTGTATGTCGTCGTGCTAATGGTTCTGGTACACAATCTTCATACAACTTCTTTTTCTCAGGCTTTCCATGTAACTCAGCAACAGGTGGATTTTCAGGAAACGCACCTGTATCAGCTGACCAAAGTCCAACTTTAATTGGTGGAACAGGTAGTTCACAAGATCCGTTTATTCTTGACCCAAGCCAAGGTTACACGGTAGTAGAAAACTCATCATCAGGTAATGTGCGTTCATGCTTAACAGCCGCTAACAACCGTACACCTTTTAATGTTCAAGGTGCAAGTGGCGTGTTCTACACCGTATTGTTTAACAACTTGCCATCAGCAGGTAAGGCAATTGGCGTATTGTCATTAGACAGCTACGTAAACGCTGGTACTGGCGGTGCAGGTTACACATTCCGTCATTTGGACGGTGCAGGTACTTACACATACACGGGCCCTGCTAATGGTTCAGGTACACAAGCTTCTTCAGCTGGTGCAACAGGTATTGCGCCATCAAAAGCAAACTTGTTAAATGGTTCATATGACTTTGTGGTGGAGTTATCAATCCAATCACGCAACACAACAGTCACTAACGTAAATGGTGATGTGGTGCCTGCTTTAGCAGCGAATCCAATTAAACAAAGCTTCTATAACGAGTTTGTAAGACGTGCTGGTTCTACACGTTACACAGGCAATGATGGTGGTCAATTCGTATCAGTACCAAATGCGTTTGCATCATTACCACAATTTACGCCATATGTTGGCAACAACCCAGCTACTGGTAATCCATACAGAAACTTTGTATCAAGATTCTCACGTAATGGTAATACTTGCGCACCATTGCAAGCTTTCGATTCAATCTAGTTGAGTGGTTTATTCAAAACAGAATGTTTTTATATCTGTAACGAATAGATAAAACGGCAGCCCTTCCCTGAAACTAGGGAAGGGCTTTTGTGCTACTGAATAGGCTGCAAAATTAAAGTTAGTTAACCATTATTTTTTGGCAAAAAATGCACAGAAAATGGTTGTTAAGTAATTTGTTTTAAATTGGTTATTTGAGTTGTTTGATTTGAATGTTTTAAAAGGATTAATGCTATGAATATTGGAATTTATCGTCTTGTTTACAACACATCTCGCGGTATTTGGATGGCGGTAGGTGAGCATGTTCGTGGACATCAGTCTGGCAAAAATAGCGCGGGTAAGGCATTTAAAAAAGCGCTTAAACAATCTAAAAAAATAAGCTTAACAATTTTAATACTGGGCATTAGCTTAGTAGGTTCGGTTAAGGTTTCATTTGCTGACCCATTATTACCTGCCAATACGATTCCAACTGGCTTAAACATTGTAAATGGTGCGATTAATATCAATGCTGTCGGAAATTCATTACTTAATATTACGCAAGCCAGCCAAAAAGGTATTTTGCAAGGCAACAATTTTAATATTGGCTCTGCCAGTACGGTTAATTTTAATCATTTAGGTGGCGCGGGTTCGGCTACTTTGGTCCGTATTAATGGTCCTAAAAGTATTATTGAGGGCGCACTTAACTCACCAAATGGCAGTGTTTATTTGATTAACCAAAATGGCATTTTGTTTGCCAACGGCGCACGCGTGAATGTGAATGGTTTGGTGGCCTCTGCACTTGATTTGCAAGATAGCGATTTTTTAAGCGAGCAAGGCCATTTATTACCGGCTTTTTTAGGTACTAACCGTGCCGCTTATAATTGGGGTGGTGATGCAAATGGCTTTCAAACCGTATTAGTACAAGTAGAACCAGATGCGCAAATTAAAGCGGCCTTAGGTAGCTCAGTTTTGTTATTTGCCCCAAAAGTGATTAACCAAGGCAGTATTGAAACTAACGGAGGCCAAGTGGGGCTGGCAGCTGGCGATAAAGTGTATTTATCTTACGCACCAGAACTGAATGAATTAGCGTCAGGTACTTTTGATTATGCAGATGATTCTGCTCTTAAAGGTTTGGCCGGCGTATTAGTAGAAGTGGATTCTTACCAACTAAAACCAGATGAAATTGATACCACTAAACCAAATCCGCCTACTGAATTGTTTGGAACAGTAACCAATGATGCATCTGGTCGCATTTTAGCGCAGCGCGGCAATGTTACTATGGCGTCATACTTGGTGAATCAAAATGGACGTGTTACTGCGACTTCATCAGCCACCCAAAAAGGCTCAATACGTTTGCTGGCAAGAGATACAAGAGCCTTAGAGTCAGATGAGTTGGTTTATGATGCAAACAACAATTCTACCCAGTTTACAACTCGACTAACCGTGGGTAATGAATCAATTCCTAACACTTTAATCACTGGTAGCCGCAACGGCCAACTCAGTTTCGGTGAAAACAGTGTGACCACTATTTTGGCTGAAGATAAAGCCGCTGTTTATAAGGTGAATGAATTATTTTCATCACCGCAAATGAGCGCCGCTGAAGAAAATTACTACCAAAAAGTGTTATCAGCAGTCAATGTAATAGGTACTACCATTACCGATGACCAAATATTTAATCCACCCGTAATAGAGGCAATTGGTAGGCAGGTAACTGTTAACGATAACGCCAAAATCGTGGTGCCCGGTGGTTTTATCAACATTACAGCACAATCAGGGCAGTTGTTTGGTCAGGGTATTGGTAGTACTAATCCAGCTACCCAATCACGGCTTTATTTGGGTAAAGATACACTGGTGGATGCATCGGGTTTAAAAAATGTAGGAGTGGATTTAGACCGTAACTTTGTAGAGGCTTTGTTAACCCAAACCGACCTTAACGATGACCCGATTAACCGAAACGAATTTTTAAATCGGCAATTTGTGATGTTTGATATTCGCAATACGCCTGATTCTCGCGTGGCCAACTTGGCAGGTTTTGTGCGTCAAGTACCGCGTGCAGTAGGTGAAAAATTGGCCGATGGCGGCGCGGTTACATTACGATCTGAAGGTGATTTTATTCAGCGTACCGGTTCTATAGTGGATGTTTCTGGTGGCTCGTTACGGTTTAATGCGGGCATAAGCCGAGAAACTTGGCTGGTTGCAGCAGATGGTAGAAGTTATGCGTTAGGTGATGCACCAGCGGATACACTGTTTACGAGCTTTTTAGGTAACAGCAATGTGCGTGAACTGCAAGAAGCAGGCTACACCGAGGGCAGAGGCAGTAGGTTAGTAAATGGCAGAGTGCTGAATGCACAACAAGGCCAAACACAGGCTGTGGCATTACAGATTGAGGCTTCAACTATCGCATTAGATGGACAGTTATTGGGCGGCGGAATTTACGGTGAAAGACAACGTGAGGCTGATAATATGATGGCGCAATTGTCGATTAACTTAATATTACCGACTACATTAACGCCAGCGCAGAATGTTAATATTGGCAACACAGTTGCCTTAGCTAGTGATTTTGCCGCTGATTCTGCGTTACCAGCAAACCGTGCAAGCACAGTTGAAATTGATGCAGGCTTGTTAAGCCGTAGTGGTTTTGAAGATATTGCGATTACCACTGGTGGTAGTGTGCAGGTGAATAGTGCAGTTAACTTGGTGAACGGTGCAAAAATTGCAATCACTGGTCGTGAAATTCAAGTGAATCAAAATATCGTTTCACGTAGTGGCGATATCGCATTAACCACCGAATTTATAGAGGGAATTGTTGGCTCAGCCGATACTAATATTACCGTTGCTGATGGCGTTAAGTTAGACGTTTCTGGCAATTGGATTAATGATACTAATGGTGCATTACAAAAAGGTCGTATTCAAGAGCATGGTGGCACTGTCAGTATTAGCTCTACCGATGAAGTAACGTTGGGCACGGGTAGTTTGGTGGATGTTTCTGGTGGCGGCTATTTACATAATGTGCGCAACAGAGCTGAACTTGATAATGGTAATGCAGGTAGTATTCATATTGCTACGCAAGTAGATCAAGGTACGGCGCTTAATCCATTTACTTATGTTGCGCCAAAACTAAACGGTGAACTACGTGGTTTTGCACTGGGTACTGGCGGCGATTTATCTATTACTGCGCCCTTTATCACCATTGGCAATAGTGGTTTTGGCGACGCACGTGAGTTTTTAGCAACGCCAGAATTTTTTCAGGATAGCGGCTTTGCCAGCTTTAATTTAACAGGCCGCGATGGTGTGATTGTGCGCAGTAATACCGATGTCAGTGTTGTTGCTAAAAATTACCAATTAGATAGAAATTTTCAGTTACAAAGAACAGGCGCGCGCGTTAATGATTTTGCCACACCAACGCTATTACCCACATTTAATCGCGCTTCAACCACATTAACTCTAGCCACGCAATCAGCACTAATGGCGTCAGTGTCAGAGCCATTTTTAGCGAGTGGTGTGTCCAGAGGCAGCATAGTTGTTGAAACCAACGCCAATATTAAAGTAGATTCAAATGGCGCAAGAGAGACAGTAACAGGCGGCACAGTAGTGCCAAGTATTTCGCTATCAGCATGGGACAATCAAATTGTTGTAGATGGCACATTGCAAGCCTTGGGCGGTGATATTTCTTTGGTGATGAATGGGTCGCCATCTGCAATCGACGATAACGGTTACAACGCAGCGCAAGCCATTTGGCTAGGCGAAAATGCGGTGTTAAATGCCAGTGGACATACTGTTTTGATGCCAAATAATGTGAATCAGCGTATTGGTACTGTTTATGATGGTGGTCATGTCAATATCGAAGCCAACAAAGGCTTTGTAGTAGCAAAAGCAGGGTCTGAAATTAATGTTTCAGGTACTGCCACAGTGCTTGATGTAAAAAATGTAAGCCGTATCACGCCAACCAGAATTGCCAGTAATGGCGGTGAAGTTTCAGTCAGTGCGCGTGAGGGCATATTGCTGGACTCTACTTTCAATGCATCATCACCTGGTGGTTTAGCTGGTAGTTTAGATGTGCGCTTAACGCGTGGTGGTACTACTAGTTTGGGTTTAATAACGTCTCCATATCCAGGAACATTACCATCTGATATCAATGTAGGTAATGCGCCAGATCAGCTTTGGTATGTAGACGTAGCCCAATCGGGTACGTTTGTACCAGACACATTAAATGTGGGTGATGCAGTACAACCAGCTGCAAGTGGCGTTGCAAAAATTTCTGCTGACCGCATAACTGAGGGTGGATTTAGCGATGTCGCACTAAAATCAGAATACGGTGTACGTTTTTCTGGCGATGTCAATTTAACCACTTCGCGCAGTATTAGTTTAAATGCCAGAGTCTTAGAAGCGACGGCAGATTCATCGGTCACATTAACAGCACCAAATGTTGTACTTGCAAATGAATTTGAAGCAGAGGCAATCAGACCAAACTCTGAATACACTGCCACCACACCAGTAGCGGGTAACGCAAAATTTACTGTGAATGCGAATTTAGCTGATTTAAGAGGTTCATTTACCTTATCAGGCTTTTCTAACACGGCTATTAATAGCCAAGGGGATATTCGATTAACAGGTATCAGTAACCCAAACATCGTCGCTGGTGGATTCAGACAGCCACCTTCAGGCACATTGACAACTACAGGTGCGCTTGAATTAAATGCGCAGCAAATTTATCCAACTACGCTGACTGATTACACAATTACCGTAAACGGCGCTGGTAGTACGGTTACTATTAATAAAATTAACCCAACAGTTGGCTATGATGCAGTGCTATCTGCAGGCGGCACGTTAAATATTAATGCTGAAACTATTAACCAAAATGGCGTATTGTTAGCACCTTTTGGTACCATTGCTTTAAATGCCAGTGACACATTGAATTTAAATGCGGGTAGCGTTACTTCAGTTTCGGCACAAAATGCGTTAATTCCGTTTGGTTTTACGCAGCAAGATGGCTTAGATTATTTATATAATTTTGGCCCTGCAAATTTAGTATTAAATTCAGCACCAGAGCGTGTTGTAAGCCTTAACGCGCCAAATGTGAATCAAAATGAAGATAGCGTAATCGACATTAGTGGTGGCGGTGATTTATTTGCGTACGAATGGGTGCCTGGTTTGGGTGGTAGCAGCGATGTATTAGCGGCCGACGCTAATCAGCAGGCATTTGGGCAAAATGCCACTAACACTTGGGTAATTTTGCCCAACAATAATCAAACTTTTGCCAGTTTTGACCCGCAATATTGGCAAGGCAGCAATATTAAGGCGGGGGATGCGGTGTATATTTCTGGCGCACCAGGCGTTGCAGCGGGTTACTATACATTATTGCCAGCACGTTATGCATTATTGCCAGGCGCTGTCTTGGTTTCAGCGGTATCGGGCGCACAAGATAGAACCGCAGGTTTGACATCAACCTTGGTTAATGGTAGTACTCTAGTTTCTGGTCACTTAGCTGCTTACACTAGCAACGGCTATACACAAACAGCGCGTACAGCAGGTTTTGTAGTGCGATCAGGTGCCGATGCGTATCGCTTAGCGCAATACAATACCACTACGGCCAGCGCTTTTTTTAGCGGTAACACACAATCTCAACGTACAGTTGATGCAGGCCGCTTATCCATTGCCGCGACTGAAAGCCTGGTATTGCGAGGTACATTAACTGCTATCACTCAACAAACAGGCTCAGGTGCAGAGGTCGATATTGCTGCGCCGAATTTATTGGTGGTAGGCGCAGGAGAGCAAACGGGGCAAGTCGATTTAAATGGTATTAATTACCTAGCGATTGATGAAACAACATTAGCCAATTTTAATGCCGCGAGTTTATTACTGGGTGGAACCCGCAGCCAAGGTAACGTTGATGTGGTATCAGGTGAAGTACGCTTAAACGGCAACGCCAATGTAACTGGACCAGAAGTGATTTTAGCTGCCACAGATGCAGTTAGATTAGATAATGGTGCTACTTTAACTGGCCGTGGTACTGGTGCTGCAGCTAGAAATATCACTATTGGCAACGTAGCAAATAGTGCAGGCGTTTTAGATGGTGATGGCGCCTTAATACGTGTTTCGGGTGGTGCAGCTGCAACGTTAACCCGCACCAACGTTAACGCAGACAGAGGTGATTTAATGATTGATACAGGTGCGACTGTTGTAGCAGACGGCTCTGTGTTGTTGGATGGATCTAGAAATACAAACTTACAAGGCGATATTGAGTTTGCCGAAGGTGCTGCGCTGGCATTTTCATCTGGCCGTATTAGTTTAGGTGCACCAGTAAACGGTGAATCTGTAACAGATGGCCTATGGTTACAAGATGAGCAATTGGCAGAATTTACGGCGGCAGGTAGCTTAAATTTAAACAGCCAATCGACGATTGATATTTATGGCAGCGCCACATTTGGTAATGATGATTTTGATTTAACGTTGCAAAGTGCAGGGCTTGCGGGTTACCAGAATAATGGCCAAACCGCCACAATCACTGCCCAAAACTTAACCATTAACAATAACTATAATGCAGTTTTCGCCCCGGCAACAGCGTTAAGTAATGGTACTGTGCCAGCGCTGGGCACTGGCAATTTGGTTATTCAGGCAGAAACAGTTAATCTAGGTAATAACACCGTGCGCTTGGCGGGCTATGACCAAGTCGATATTAACGCCGGTAAAGAAGTAGTTGCGGCAAGCAACACGGCAAGGCCAACGTCTGCCGCCACACCAAACCAATTATTGGCAGATAACAATTTAACCTTAAGTGCACCACGCTTAACTACTGCAAGCCGCGCAGATTACGCTATTAATGCAGGTAATTTGAACGCAGGTACATTGAAAGTGCAAGGTTCTGTCGGCGCGCAGCCAACCAATTTAGCCAGCCCACAATCGCAAGGTACTCGTTTAAGTTTGTCTGGTGATAAAGTTATTTTAGCTGGCGGTACCACACAAGCATCTAATATAACCGACAGACACGCAGCAGCGATTGTTGTAAAAGGTGGTCAAGTAACCGTTAGCGCAACAGGTGCAGCAGCCACCGATAATGTGACTCTTGAAAATGGCGCTAGCATTGATGTAAAAGGCTCACTTTTCACCATTAATGACCAAACAGTTGCATTGCCAGCAGGCAGTGTTGCCTTGCAATCGGCCAATGGCGATATTGATGTACAAACAGGGGCATTAATTGATGTATCAGCCGCTGGGAATGGCGATGCAGGTCGCTTTAGCGCATCTGCAGTTAATGGTGATGTGCGATTGGCAGGCACAATTAAAGCAGTTGAGTCCGCTAAAAAAGCTACAGCTAGTGTTGATGCAAAATCAATTAGCAATATTAGCCAAGTGCTCACAGCGCTTGGTAATTTTGCCGCAGAACAAATATTCCGTGTGCGTGAAGGCGATATTACGATTGGTGCAAGCGATAAAATTACCGCCAATAATGTAAAAGTGAACGTTGACCAAGGCGCAATCACGGTTAACGGTACGATTGATGCGTCTGGTGATAAAGGTGGCAATATTGAGTTGTTTGCTAAAAATGATGTCACCATCAATCGCGGCGCTCAGCTATTGGCAAAAGGTTTGGCAGATACAAACAGCACAGCTGGTAGTTTAGGTAACGGTGGTGATGTGATTATTTCGTCTGATACAGGCATTGTTAGAACGGTGGCTAGCGATGCAAATGGTTTATCAGGCGCATTGATTGATGTATCGGGCGATCAAGTAGGTGCTGTTAAAGGTGAAAATGGCGATGTGATTTTTAGAGCAGCCCGAACTGGCGCAGGTGCTGGTAACGGAGTAAATGTGGACAGTCAGGCTGCTGCTGCCGTAACAGGCGCTAGACGCGTATTAATCGAAGCTGTTAAACAGTACACGAATGCTGATTTTGGTAATCAAGCTAATATTACAATTAACGCTGCTCAGCAGACAACCATTCGCACCGATACGAATAATTTTGCTGCGGCTATTGCACCTACTATTGCCAGCTTCAGCCCAACTCGAGATGGCTTAGCAGCCATTATTGCGCCTAGTGTGGATATTTTTAGTACAGGCGACTTGAATGTTGGGGTTGCTAATAACTTTACTGTTCAAAATAATTGGGTATTAGGCAACTCCACTACAGCTGCAAACCTGCTAGTTAATAGTGGCGGCATATTAAATTTACGCGCAGCTAACAATTTAAATATTAACGGCAATATTGATTACGAACAGTTTTCAGTTACTAGCAATATACTCACCCCAAGAACTGGTAGCTGGAGCTATCGTTTGGTTGCTGGTGCAGATAGCTCAGCTGCTAATATAGAAGCAACCCTAGCGGGTGCGGGCAATATTTCTGTACGTGATGGTCAGTTTGTTCGTACTGGAACTGGTTTTATTCATGCGGCGGCGGGTAATAACCTTAATCTAGGCACTTTGAATGGTGCAGGCGCTGCGATTTACACCACAGGTTTGCCAGACACTACCAACCCAGTAGATTTTATAGGTCTTTCATTTGCGCAAGATCGCGAAATTTATGCGGATGGTGGCGGTGACATCAATATTGCCTTGGGCGGTAATTTAGGAGGGTCCGCGCGCGAGGCACAAACGCAGACAGTAACAGATTGGGTTTTTCACACCGCACAAAATAGCACGGCACAAAATACACAAGCAAGATGGTGGAATCGCTACGATACTGTTACGACGGGGCTTCCCGCTAACAGAACAGCTGGTTTTACCAATGGCTTAGCAACACTTGGTGGCGGCGATGTGAATATTCAGACCGCTGGCCAAGTCAGCAATTTACAAATTGCTGCGGCTAATAACGGTAGGCTAGGTGGCCCATTAAACGAGGCGCCTAACTTAGCCAATTTTGAAGAGTTGGGTGGCGGCGACGTTAACTTACAAGCGAATGGTGCTGTTTCACAAGTACTGCTTTATACAGGTAAAGGAAATATTAATGCGCAATCTGGCAGTGATTTAAGTGCCACATTAGCGTTAATGGATGGGCAAGCTTCACTTGTTTCAACTGGAAATATTACAGTGACTGGTGCGTCCAACCCTACAATTACTTCATCTGAGAGCAGAACACGGTTAGCAAATTTTTATACATATACAGAAGATGCTGCAGTGAATGCTGTTTCGCTGGCTGGCAATATCGAAGTGCGTGGTAATACAGAGGCGTATCCGTCTAATTTATTTGCTGCAACCCCAAATGGCAATATTAATATTGAATCAGTCACACTATTCCCTTCAAGAACAGGTAATGCCACTTTATTAGCAGGTAATAATATTAATATCGATGGCTTAGTGATTTCAGAAGTAGATCCAAACACCTTACCATTTATTACAACAAACTTTTTAGGTGTTGCGCGACCACAAATTAGTACATTTCAAGGCGGTGCAGCCCATACTGCAGGGTTGTTGCACATCAATGATATTGAACCAGTACGTATTTATGCGTTAAACGATATTGCTTTTAATAACGAAGTAACTACTGGCGGAGTAAGCACATTTAACATTGCCGCGCCGCTCGTTACACCAAAAGCAACCATCATCAGCGCGGGTAATGATGTGGTTGATGCTAACGTGATTTTGCAAAATATTCGCCCCACTGATGTTTCTGTTATTGAAGCGGGTAATAATATTTATTACAACGACGCAGGCCAGAGTGGCGGCACACTGCAAATTTCAGATGGTGGTATTCAGGTCACTGGCCCTGGCCGATTGCATGTAACTGCAAATAAAGATATTGATTTAGGTACTTCAGATGGTGTTCGCTCGCTGGGCAATTTATATAACCCTTTCTTGCCTGCGCAAGGTGCAGATTTGTTTGTGCAAGCGGGTGCAGCGGCGGTTGCTGATTTTGAAGGTATTTTAAATACCTACGTTGATCCATCATCTATTTACTCTAGTATTTATCTGCCGCAACTAACGCAATTAATACGCACGCGTACGGGCGATAGCAGTATTGACGGCGCTCAAGCATTAACTGCATTTAGACAGCTAGATAAAGAATCGCAAACAGGCTTTATTAATAGTGTTTACTTTGCAGAATTAAGAGCGGGTGGACGTGATGCGCTGGATGTAAACAATAGTTCATTTGGCGATTATTCACGCTCACAACGCGCCATTTTGACAATGTTCCCAACCTTTGCACAGCCAGAAACGACACAATCGTTATTGGCAAGCACTGGCTCAATCATGAACGGGTTTGAAAGTATTGGTAATGAAGAAGTTAGCAACCCTGGCGACTTAAGCCTTTTTTATAGTCAAATTAGAAGTGAAAGTGGCGGCGCTATTGAGATTTTAGTACCAGGTGGATTAATAAATGCGGGCTTGGCAGTGGCAAGTGACATTGCCAAACCAGATAGCGAGCTAGGTATTGTGACCTTGCGTGGTGGCGATTTGCTAGGCTTCGTGCGGGATGACTTTTTAGTGAATCAGTCGCGAGTATTTACATTAGGCGGCAGTGATTTGCTCTTGTATTCTGCATTAGGCAGTATTGATGCGGGCCGTGGCGCAAAAACAGCATCAAGCACACCACCACCTTTAATTACTATTCAAAATGGCCAAGTAACCTTTGACTTTTCTGGCGCGGTAACAGGTAGTGGTATCGCTGCATTAACCTCAACGGGCGGTGTGCCTGGTAGAGCCAGTTTGTTTGCGCCTTATGGTGAAATTAATGCAGGCGAGGCTGGTATTCGTTCTGCAGGTGATATTGATTTAGGTGCACGTGTCATTATTGGTGCAGATAATATTAAAGTTGGCGGTACTTCAACGGGTTTACCAGTAGCGAGTACAGGTGCGGCTGGTTTAACTGCACCTGCATCGAGTGACCCAACGGCACAAAACAAACAAGGCAGTGAGATAGCAGAATCTGCAAAAACGGATGGCAACAAACTTGCTGCGCTACCTTCGTTAATTACGGTTGAGGTGATTTCGTTAGGCGGCGAATCGACATCTGTTGCGCCTGCAACTACTTCTACACCCAAGCCAAATGCTGTAGAAGATAAAGCTAAAAAAGACAATAAGCCATAACTGTTTTTAATAACCCTGCTTGTTTGTAACAAATTAAAGTCATTTGTAACAAGCAGGGTTATTTGTAACAACCGTAGTTATTTGTAATTTTATCGTCACATAGTCCTATTACTATCAAGCCTTAATTTTAGGGTGCAGAGCATGCGGTAGTTCTGCACTGATAGTCTTAGGATTTCTTTTTCATGCGTCAGCACCATTACCAAACAATAAGCACAGTTGTGTTAAGCATTCTGTTGCTGATGAATGTAGAAGTGCTGTACGCGGCAGAAGAACCAATCGCGACAGAAGCAGAAGTTGCTACACAAAAGCAGGATTTAGCAGCGCCTAAAGATGCTGTACAAGCAGAAGCAAACACACAAGTTGAACCAGCAGTCAATTATTTCGATATTTACGAGTTTCAGGTAGAGGGTAATACCAAGCTTACTAATTTGCAAATTGAAACCGCGGTTTACCCGCACATGGGTGAGAAAAAGTCGATTGACGATGTGAATAAAGCGCGCGATGCGCTAGAAAAAACTTACCATCAAGCAGGTTATTTAACGGTTTTGGTAGATATTCCCGAACAAGATGTCGATAAAAAAATAGTCCGCTTAAATGTTACCGAAGGCAAGGTTGCTAAGTTTAGAGTGAAAGACTCAAAATATTTTTCATTGGGTCGCATTAAAGCATTGTCGCCATCTGTTCAAGAAGGCCAAGTGCCGCATTTCCCCACTTTGCAGGCGGATATTACGCGCTTAAATCGCTCATCAGATAAACGCGTGACGCCTGTTTTAAGGGCTGGTAAAACCTTTGGTACGGTAGAGGTGGATTTAAAAGTAGAAGACACACTGCCACTGCATGCAAACTTAGAGCTCAATAATCGCTATAGCCGCGATACGACCAAGCCAAGATTAGGCGGCACGATTAAATATGATAACTTATGGCAGCGAGAGCACAGCCTTTCACTGAATTTCTTAGTTTCGCCAGAAAATACAGACGAAGTACAAGTGTTATCGGCCAATTACCTATGGCGCTTTGACACCAGCGATATTTTATTGGCCTTGTACGGCGTTAGGTCTAAAAGTAACGTTGCGACAGTGGGCGGTGTCAATATTTTGGGTGACGGTACTATTTTGGGTGCGCGTTTAATCAAGCCTTTGCCTAATTTAGATAACTACTTCCATTCGATTTCTTTAGGGATTGATTACAAAGATTTCGGTCAAACCATTGTCTTCGGCACCGATTTTGAAACGCCTGTAACTTACGCGCCGTTATCAGCTTCCTACAGTGGAACTTGGCAAGGCGCCACAGGCAGAACGCAGCTAAACACAGGCGTAAACGTAGGTTTGCGTGGTTTTATTTCTGATGAAGCAGAGTTTGAAGCCAGAAGAGTTGGAGCGAGCTCTAATTTCTTTGTAGCAAAAATTGATTTGCAACGCACACAAAACTTACCTAAAGATTTTCAACTATTAGCAAAAATTGACGGCCAATATTCTGGCTCACCACTGATTCCCAATGAGCAGTTTTTAGTAGGCGGTGCGGATACCGTAAGAGGCTATTTGGAATCGGAAGAAGCGGGCGATCAAGGTATTCATTCGACGCTTGAATTAACTTCACCGGTGCTATTTAAAAATGTTAACTGGCTACAAAACACTAAATTAGCAGCTTTTTACGATATTGCCAAATTTAGAACGATAGACCCATTGCCTGGGCAAGATAGGCAATCTGTGTTGGCTGGTTACGGTATTGGCCTGCGCGCCAAAGCTTGGAAAAACTTTAATTTAAATTTAGATCTGGCATGGGCATTAAGAGACAGCGCCGCAACCGAAAAAGGCGATTTTTTAAGCCATATACGCCTTTGGTACGATTTTTAATCATTGAGTTTTAAACAATTAAATAGTCAAGCAAAAAAAATTGAATATTAGAAAATTGAACATAAAGGGAAGCAGCATGAAGAAATGGTTAGTGTTATTAAGTTTGGTGATGGGGCTTTTCCCAATAAGCGGTTTTGCAGAATGGAACGCGGATTGGACACAGCGCAAAAAAATCAGCATTAATGCGGTTGGCATTACACAGGCAATCGTGCAGCCATCAGTTGTGGTGCGTCTGCATTCAGGCAATTTTGATTTTACGGCTGTGAATATTGATGGCTCAGATATTCGTTTTATTGCGCAAGATGACAAAACCGAGCTGAAATATTTTGTAGAAAAATTTGATGCAGTAAACGAGCTGGCCATCATTTGGGTGCAAATACCGCAAATTAGCAGCGCAGATAAAGATGCGCATTTTTGGCTGTATTACGGTAACGAAAACGCTGCCAGCACCGCTAACCCAAAAATCATGCTGGACTCACACTTAGTGGCTAAATTCCAGTTTTCAGACAAAGCTTTACTACAAGATAGCTCACCATCAGGCCTATTTGCTAGTGGCAATATTACTGCACAAAAAGCTGGCTTAATTGGAGAAAGTGCAGTGTTAACAGGTGAGGCGCTAGTGATCCCGGCCAATGCAGCCACCAATGCCAGCGCAGGATTTACTTGGTCTGCATGGGTTAAGCCTAGCGCGTTGCCACAAACAGCAAGCTTGTATAGCCAAGAAAATAATGTGGATTTGGCGATTGCTGCACAAAACTTAACACTAAAAATAGCCGAAATTGTATTGACGGGCGGCGAGCTAAAACCTGCTGTTTGGCAGCATATTGCGTTTACCTTAAATGCTGGTAAAGCTGTGATGTATTTAAATGGTGTAGAAGTAGCCACAGGTGATGTACCAACGGTAGACACAGCCACCGATATCAAAATTGGCGAGGGTTTTACAGGCGAAGTAGACGAGTTGGAAATTGCCAATATCGCACGCAGTGCAGACTTTATTAAACTAATCGCCAGTAGCGAAAGTGTGGATAGCCAGCTTTTAAAAATCGCTGAGGGTGAGGGCGGTGAGGATGGCGAAGAAGAGGGCGAAGCCAATTACTTAGGCATTTTAATTGATAGCTTAACGCTGGATGCCAAAATTGTGATTGGTATTTTGGCGGTGATGTTTGCGATTAGTGTGTGGGTGATGTGGAGTAAAGCCATGCTGGTATCGCGCACTGATAAAGATAACAAAAGATTCCTGGCGCGCTTTCAAAAATCGAATGCCAGCGATTTATTGGAGCTAGATAAAGGCGGCAAATATCCACATTCCAATCTATTTAAGTTGTATCAAGCAGGTTTGCGTGAGATTAAAAAGCGCCAGCATGAAGGTGAAAAACTCTCATTAAGTGGCGCATCAATGGATGCGATTAAAGCAGCGATTGATGCGGATTTGGTGCGTGAAACACAACGCCAAAATGCGGGCATGGTGTTACTGACTATCGCCATTTCAGGTGGTCCTTTCTTAGGTTTATTGGGTACGGTAGTCGGTGTAATGATTACCTTTGCAGCAATTGCTGCTGCGGGTGATGTGAACGTAAACGCGATTGCGCCAGGTATTGCGGCTGCTTTGCTGGCAACGGTTGCGGGTTTGGCAGTGGCGATTCCTGCGCTGTTTGGTTACAACTATTTAGCGAGTCGCATTAAAAATATCACCATTGCCATGCAGATTTTTGTGGACGAATTTGTCACGCGTTCTGCCGAGTTATTTGGTAAAGAGTAAGCGATGTCAGAGGGCGTCAAAGAAGAGAACCAGCTATACGACGAGATTAACATCACGCCGATGTTGGATTTGGCTTATGTGTTATTGGTGATTTTTATCATCATGACCACCGCTTCGGTGCAAGGCGTAAAAGTGGATATGCCACAGACGATTAACTCTGCCAGCTTGGCGAAACCGCAAACGCGGGCGATCACGATTACCAGCGATGGCAGTGTTTATCTAGATGCCTACCCAGTAGATATGATTACTTTAGAGCAGCGCTTAAGTGAATTTAAAAGTGGCAACCCGGCCTTACCTGTGGTGTTAAAAGGTGATGCAACAGCCAATTACGAAAAAGTATCTGAAGTATTAGAGATTTGTAAAAAACTGGATATCACCGAAGTAGGTTTAGTCACCAAAAAGTTAAGCAATTAAATAGGTTAACTTTTTAAATAACTTAACCAACATAAGGATTTTAAATGCAAGTACAAAATGATGCACAGCCATACGACACCATCAACATCACCCCGATGTTGGATTTGGCCTATGTGCTGTTAGTGATTTTTATCCTGATGACCACAGCAGGCGTGCAGGGCTTAACCATGAATTTGCCTAAGCCATCTAACAAACCAAGCACTGAAAAACACGATATTAAAATCGTGCAAGTGCAGCAAGGTGGTGGTGTCACCATCAATGGCGCAGGCGTGAGTATGTCGGAACTGGAAAGTCAATTAAATGCGGCTAAAGCGGCTGACCCTAAATTCAACGTGATGATTCGTGGTGATGCAAAAGCGCCTTATGCAGGTGTGGTGGGTGTGATTGATTTGGTGAATAAGCTGGAAATTGAAAATGTGGGTTTAGTGACAGGAAGAATTGGTACTTAGATTTTTTACTTAGCCATCACTTGATATGCAAGAAGAATTTAACAAAACCTATGACCCGATGCTAGACGATGATGAGTCTGAATCGCAAACGGGCGTTTGGATTAAGCGCATTGTGCTTATTGCGGTTGGTTTGGCGATATTGGGCGGAATTGGTTACGGCATTATGAGTTTAATGTCTGGTGGTGCACCAGCAAAAAAACAGGTGACGACAATTAAGTTGATTCCAGACACACCTCCTCCGCCACCGCCACCTCCGCCCAAAGAACCGCCAAAAGAGCAGCCTAAGCCAGATGCGCCTAAAGAAATAAAAGTAGAGCAGCCAAAACCAGTAGAAACACCACCAGCTGAGCAGTTGAAAATGGAGGGTGCTGCAGGCGATGGGCCAAGTGCGTTTGGAGCGGGTACGGTAAATAACGATTACACAGGTGGCGACATAAAAACAGGTAACACAATTGGTGGCGGGCCAAATAAATATCAATTTGCTTGGTATACCGATTTGCTGAAAAACCAGATTGAAGACGCGATGAGCAAAGATAAAACGCTTGCTAGTGGCGCTTATAAAGTCGTGGTGAAAGTGTGGGTGGCGTCAAATGGTGCGATTGAGCGTTTTGAGCTGGCTAGCTCGAGCGGTAAGCCAGACATTGATGCCCTGATTAAAAAACAATTGGATGCGATGCCAAAACTAGCTGAAAGGCCGCCAGGCGATATGCCGCAACCTGTGAAATTAAGAGTGACTGCGCGCTCTGTTGGCTAAGGTTGCCTTAAAACCGCTGCAGCGATTAAACAACTGATTGAAATTAAAACGAGAACGAACATGGAAATGACTACAAAACTAGATGTAAAACCAAGCATGAAAAAATTAAGCTTGGCATTAGCTACAGTAGGGCAAAAGGGTGGCTTTTTAAGCCATGCAAACAAGCCTGTTCATACACTTTTAATGCTTATTTTAGCGTTAAGTATGAGTGGCAATAATGCAGTTGCAGGCGAGCGTGAATCGCTAGAGCAGTTACGCTCAACCACTGTTAATTTGGTGAACTTATTGGTGCAAGAAGGCGTATTGAGTAAAGACAAAGCAGAGGCCTTATTAAAGCAAGCCGCAGCCGATGCCGAAAAAGCCAAAGAACTAGACACTGCTACAGCACTAGCGAATCAAAATACAGCCGATTTGTCGGCAGATGAAAAAATGGTTGGCAAAATTGTCGATGAAAAAGTGCGTGTGCAGTATGTGCCGCAGATTGTTAAAAATGAAATGAAAGAAGAAATTAAAAAAGAAGTGATGGCAAAACTGAATTTCAAAGCGGGTGAGCGTCTAGGTTTGCCCGATTGGATTGATCGTTTGCAGTGGGAGGGCGATTTGAGGTTAAGGTACCAAACTACCCAATTCCCCGATGGTAACCCCAATCTCAATGACTTTATCGCAGCGAATAATGTGGTTTTAAATAACACGACTGAAGACAGAAATCGTGCACGGGTACGAGCAAGGTTTGGTTTTAATATCAAAGTAAATGATTGGTTAAACGGTGGCATTAGAATGACCACTGGTAACCTTAATGACCCAATTTCTGCTAACGAAACATTACAGGGCGTGAGTGGTAAGTATGAGTTGAATCTTGACCGTGTTTTCTTAAAAACCAATATCCGCCCAGATTTAAGTTTAGTGGGTGGACGCTTTGAAAATCCATGGTTTTCTACTGATTTGGTGTGGGATCCAGATTTAGCATTTGATGGTGTGGCAGCGAGTTATAAGCCAAAATTTAATGATCGCTGGTCTGGCTTTGCAACAGCTGGCGTGTTTCCGATAGACGAGGTTGAGAGCTCTGAATTTAATCGAGCCAAAGATAAATGGCTGTATGGCGCGCAAACAGGCATTAAATGGACTTCTGCCAATAAGTCATCTGTGAAAGTGGGATTGGCATTGTATGAATTTGATAATTTAGAGGGAATTGCCAACCCAGCGGGTCAATTTGGACCCAATGCACCCTTTAATTCAACTTCTGCCAACGCACGCACTAAAGGTAACTCAACGTTTGACATCAATGGTGGACAATTTGGCAGCGACCCACTATTTGGTTATGCATCTAAATTTAGAGAGCTTAACCTGACTGGCCAAGTAGATATTGCTGCTTTTGACCCTGTGCACATTACCTTAACGGGTGATTACGTGCGCAATATTGGCTTTGACCGTAACGAAATCATTAGAAGAACTGGTATCGTGCCTGGTTTATTACCTGATGAAGAGGTGAACGCTTATCAAGTAAGGCTAGATGTTGGTACGCCTACAACTGAAAAACTACACGATTGGCAGGTATTTGCCGCCTATAAACGCTTAGAAGCCGATTCTGTCGTCGATACGTTCACTGATTCTGACTTTTACCAACGTGGTACCAATGTAAAAGGCTGGATTTTGGGCGGTAGTTATGGCTTAGGTAAAAATACATGGCTACAAGCGCGCTGGTTTAGCGCCGATGAGATTTCGCCACGTGGGGGCTTAGATCCATTAGGTATCGATGTGCTATTGCTTGATTTGAACACCAAGTTTTAATTGAGGCCATCATGAAACTAAATGTCGCGCAAAAAATTGTTGGGCTATTTATATTGGCCTTATTGGCTGGCATGCTTGTGCCACAATCGGCTATAGCAGCAGAAAAAAAAGACAAAGCAGCAAGGCGTCAGGCATTGATGATGCAAAAAATGAAGCAAGATATGGAAGCCGAAAAAGCAGCCATGCAAACCCAATTTGACACAGAAAAAAAAGCTTTGCAGGAGCAGTTATTGGCTAAAGATACTGAGTTAGAAAAAACTAATAAGGCATTGGCATCATCACAGCGCAAGGCTAAAAATTTAAGTATTGAGTTAACTAAAACCATTGATGAAAAAACGGCGGTTGAAAGTAAACTCACCGATACACAGGCTAAATTAGATGCTACCCAAAGTAGCTTGACCGATTTAAAAGGCGTGCATGCTCAAGCGCTAGCTGACTTAAAATTTAACGATAATCAGCGCAAAACCATATCAAAAAACCTAGCAGATACCACCAAAGAATTGAATACTTGCTCGGTTAAAAATAGCAAATTGCATCAATTTGGTACCGAATTAATACATATTTATGACACGCCTAGTCAGTACGAAGCCATAATGCGGAAAGAGCAGTTTTTTCAGCTAAAGCGGGTTCAGCTAGAAAATATATTGCAAAATCAACAAGATAAGTTAGATGAAGAGCGTTTTTCGTCTAAAAAAACCGTTAACTAATCCAAATTTAGATGATGACGTATTCGCTCAATTATGACAGCGAAATAAAATCGTCATAATCCATGCGTAACATGTTTGTTTTCACTGTGAGCCAAACATGACATTTGACCGTGCAGTGCTTGCGAGAGCACTACCTTTTGTTGTTTTTATCCTATTTTTAGCCTTTCAAAAGCCGTTAAGTCAGCTATTTGAGTGGCTATTGCTAGATGTGAAATGGCTTTATGTGATTAGAGTCGGGGTCGTAGCGGCTTTGTTAGTATTTTTCTGGCGCGATTACTCAGAGCTTAAACGTCAGCCAGTGCTTGGAGATTTTCTATACGCAGGTATTGCTGGATTAATCGTATTTGTTATCTGGATTTTCCCATATCCAACTTGGTTAGGCGGTGGTGACACGCAAGGCTTTAACCCATTAGAAGGCGAAACAGAATTTAGCGCATTATTTTGGATGTCGGTACGAATTTCAGGTGCGGCCATATTAGTGCCAGTAATGGAAGAGTTATTTTGGCGCTCATTTATCATGCGCTGGTTTGATAAAGTCGACTTTTTAAAATTACCACCCGAGAAAATATCAGCTTATGCCTATGTTGGCAGCGCATGCTTGTTTGCAATAGAGCATCACTTGTGGCTTGCGGGATTATTTGCAGGCTTAGTGTACGGTGAGTTGTATAAAACCTATAAAAATTTGTGGATTCCTATTTTCGCGCACACGGTAACAAATGGCTTGCTGGGCTTGTATGTGGTGACTACAGGCCATTGGCAATATTGGTAACGGCAGTTTGTTTATGTTAATTATTCCGATTAAAAACGCGCGCCTTAAAAAAATATCTGCTTGCTGCTTGCTGTTTTGCTCTTGCTTTGCCAATGCTGAGGGCATTATTGACATTAACCCGACTATTGGCGCCAATTTAATTTATGACGACAACGTATTTCGATTTTCGTCGCCCACGCAGGCACAGCAAGCGTTTGGCTCAAGCGCCACTTCTGATTTTATTCAACAATTAGATGTTGGTGTTAATGCAAATTTAAGGTTAAGTAGACAATTAATTAGGGCGTCAGCCAACGTAAGTGACATTAAATATAACCGCTTTGGTTTGCTAGATAATGTTGCTAAAAATTATGGTTTAGGTTGGGATTGGCGCATAGGTAGTGACTTATTTGGCACGCTAAACGCTACCAAAAGTGAATCGATTGCAGGCTTTACCGAGATCAGAAATCCTGTTAGAAATACAAGGTTGGTTGATAGACAATCGGCAAGTGTCAATTGGCGCTTTCATCCTGATTGGACTATTTATGCATCGCGCGATGAGCTGACAACAGAAAATGAGCTGGTGGGTTTTGAAGCTTTAGATAGAGATGACACGATTACCGAAGCAGGTGTGCGCTATCGTAACTTATTAGGCACGCAGTTGGGCTTATCGTATCGTGAAGTCGATTCTGAATACCCTGGCCGCACTGGTTTTGCATCTGTGTTATTTGGCGACGAAAGTGTACAAGGCTCACTTAGCCTTGATGCCACTTGGTTTTTAACTCACAAAACCCGCATCAATGCGAGATTATCACGCGTGACGATTGATTATGAAGATAGCCCGCAACGTGAATTTAGCGGCATTAGTCAACGCTGGGATATTACGCATACGCTGACGAACAAAGTCACACTTAACGCCTCTGCATTTAGAGAAGTATCACCTATTGATGATATTTTATCCACATTTATCGAGTCCACTGGCGCGAGTTTTAACCCTAGCTGGGCGATAACCAGCAAGCTGGCTTTAAGTGGCGGTGTGGGTTATGTGGATACCGAGTACTTAGGCAGTAGCGGTTTTATAAACAGTGGATTTTTCATTGTTACTCAAAACCGCAACGACAACTCAAAAACAGCTAACTTAGGTTTAATTTACACCCCAACTTTAAAATCGGTATTACGATTGCAGTACCAAACAGAAGATCGTGAATCTACCTTGAATAATCAAAGCTTTCGTTTTAACTCGCTTAGCTTAGTAGCGCGGTATAACTTTTAGTAGGCAACTGCTTACTAAAATATTGCCAAATATGAGCCAAACAGATTAGTTTTTAAATACCTTTTGTCATATTGGCAGTATTAAATGTACATTTACTGATTCCTTTTCGAAACTTATTTAAGTTTCATCATAAATTCTACTTATTTTTGACACATTAAAGTCATATTTTCTTCTTATAGTACTAGATGTTAATTTAAACATTAGTCTTAAGTGAGTAAATAATATGCGTGTGCAAAACCAATATGTACTTTTAGCTTTATTTGGCGTGGTGTTAACCTTATCAGCCTGTGGCGATAAAAATAAAACAGAAGCCAAGGGCGGTACGCAAGTTGTGGCTAAAGTAAATGGTGAGGAGATTTCGATTCATCAGATTAACTTTCAGTTAAACCGCTTAGCGCAAAGCAAGGGCTTGACGGAAGCCCAAAGCAAAGACGCCGCTAAACAAATCCTAGCACGTTTGGTTGATCAGCAATTATTAAAGCAACAAGCCACTGAAACAAAGCTAGACCGTGACCCTAGAATTTTGCAAGCGATAGAAGCTTCAAAAAATGAGATTTTAGCGCAGGCTTACTTAGAGCAAATGCTATCAAAAGCAGCTAAGCCAAGCGTTACTCAGGTGGATGCGTTTTATAAAGAGCGCCCAGAGCTATTTGAAAATCGCCGCGTGTTTCGTCTGCAAGAGCTGGCAATTAATGTGAACAAAGACAAGCATGCAGAAATCGCAGAAAAAGTAGCCACCACTAAAAATATTAACGAGATCGCCGCATGGTTAAAAGAAAAAAATTACCCATTTAACGCAAATAGCAATGTGCGCGCGGCAGAGCAATTACCCTTGGATTTTTTAAAGAAATTACAGCCGCTTAAAGATGGCGATTTAATCGCGGTATCTAATGACGCTTCAGTGAGTATTGTGCATTTAGCTGCATCGCAAAGCATGCCTATTACTCGTGAAAAAGCCACACCTGTGATTGAGCAATATTTTCTAAACCAAAACAAAGCGGCCTTAGCTAAAAAAGAGATGGCTGCTTTAAATGAAAAAGCCAATATTGAATTTATTGGTGCATTTGCCGATATGAAAAAAGGTGTGCAACCTACACCAACTGCCATTAAAAAATCCGATACCAAAACTAGTCAATTACCACAGCCAGTTGCTGCGCAAGAAATGGCTAAACCCGTAGACCCCGCTCAAGCTGCTGAAAAGCCAGCAAAAGATGCAAGTAGCATGGATAAAGGTTTGTCGGGTTTGTAATCACTTACATTAAATTTGTTTAAATAGATTGTTAAAACAAAAAAATGCAAGCATGAAAGTTAAGGTGAATCGTTTGAAAAAAGGTATTTTTGGTTGGCTGTGTGTGTTGTTTATGTTGCTGGTAAGTGTTGCCGCAGAGGCTGAAGAAAGCACGGTTTCAGCATCTGAAACCAAGCGCGACTATGTTTTAGGCTCAGGCGATTATGTACGAATTGGCGTTTACGGCAGCCCAGATTTACTAACAGAAGCACGTCTTTCTGCTGCAGGTAGTATCAACTTTGCGCTAATCGGCGAAGTGGTATTGGGTGGTTTAAGTCCGCAATTGGCAGAGAAAAAAATAGCTGATTTGCTGGAGCAGGGTGGTTTTGTTAGAAAGCCACAAGTGAATCTGGTGGTTTTGCAATTCCAAAGCCAGTTTATTTCGGTGCTTGGCGATGTCTATAAGCCTGGTAAATATTCGTTAGATCGCCCCAGCACTTTGTCTGACGTGCTTGCATTGGCAGGCGGTACTACGCCAAATGGCTCAGACATGATTACCTTAATTCGTAGTACTGACGGTAAAACCATCAAGCAAAATTATGACTTGCGCGATTTAGTAAATAAGGCGGACCCAGCCAGCAATCCACCACTATTGGCTGACGATATTGTGTACGTGAATGCGCGTGAAGTATCGGTATTAGGTCAAGTGAATCGTCCTGGTAAATATTCAGTAGCCAGCGGCGTACGCACGGTGATTGATTTTTTATCGCAAGCGGGCGGCGTTTCAGCAGGGGGTGCTGATAGCATTATTGTCATTACCAAGCGAGATGGTAAAACCGAAAAGCGCGAAATTGATATTGATCAGCTGTATCGCAAAGGTGATACATCAGCTAATTTTGAGCTTGCAGATGGCGATTCTATTTATGTGCCAAGAACCGCAGTTTTTTATATTTATGGCGAAGTGCAACGCCCAGGCGCTTTTAGATTAGAGCGCAATATGAATATCGCGCAGGCCTTATCTACAGGTGGCGGCTTGTCACCACGCGGCACAGAGCGTGGTATCAAAATTAAACGCAATGTTGACGGAAAGCTAAAAACACTGGATGCATCTTCTGGCGATTTATTGAAGCCTGACGATATTGTGATGGTGAGAGAAAGCTGGTTTTAACCAAGCTTAATCAATACTTAAGCGTAATTAACATTCAAATTTTTGACAAAAATAACCGTTAACTATATCAACCAATCAAACAAAAAAAGCGATTACACATGAGTTTTTCACAATTACTATCTATTTTAATGGCGCGCAAAATCATCGCTATTTGGGTATTTTGTGTGACGGTGCTGGTGACAACGGTAGTGAGTGTTTTGTTACCAAAAAGCTACACCGCCACTGCATCATTGGTGATTAATTCTAAAGGCGCAGACCCCGTTACTGGGTTGACTTTGCCAGCCACCTTAATGCCAGGCTATATGGCAACACAGGTAGATATTATTCAAAGCCATAACGTGGCATTAAAAGTGGTCGCCAAGCTTGGCGTTGCTAATAGTGATGCTGCAAAAGCCACGTTTGAAAAAGCTACCAATGGCGAAGGCAATATTAATGATTGGTTTGCCGATCGCTTTTTGCAAAATTTGTCGGTTAAGCCATCGCGCTCTAGTGATGTGATTGAAATTGGCTATGAGGGCGCAGACCCAAATTTTGCAGCCGATTTAGCCAATGCGTTTGCAGAGGCGTATATTAATACCAATTTGCAGATGAAAACGGAACCAGCTAAACAAGCCGCCGCGTGGTTTGATCAGCAAATTAAAGGCTTGCGCCAAAATGTAGAGCAAGCACAAGCCAAGCTATCTGCGTTTCAACAAGAAAATGGCATTGCGTTTTCGGGTGAGCGTATGGATACCGAAGCCGCGCGCTTAAGTGAGCTTTCTAGCCAGTTAGTGATGGCGCAAGCGCAAACCTACGACAGCACTTCGCGTCAAAGCCAGCTAAAAAGAGGTTCAGCTTCAGAATCGCCAGAAATTTTAGCTAATGGCTTAATTCAAGGTTTGAAATCACAATTGGTGCAAGCTGAAACGCGCCTTAATGAAGTGTCGCAACGTCTAGGTGTGAATCATCCGCAATATCAGGCAGCGCAATCGGATGTAACGAGCCTGCGCGATTTAATTCGTGTAGAGACCTCAAAAACCAGCAACAGTGTGGGCCAAACTGCGCGCGTATCGCAACAAAAAGAGGCTGAGATTAATGCTTCACTTGCGCAACAAAAAGAGCGCGTACTAAAACTCAAAAGCCAGCATGATGAAATGGCAGTGCTAGAGCGCGAAGTAGAAGGCGCACAACGCATGTACGACAATGCGCTACTGCGCTTTGGCCAAACCAATTTAGAAAGCCAATCCGGTCAAACTGACGTATCTGTTTTAAACCCAGCCATTGCACCGCTTAAACATTCTAGCCCTAAAATATTGTTGAATATTGCGCTTTCTGTATTTTTAGGTGGTTTGTTGGGCGTTGGATTTGTGTTAGTTGCTGAGATGTTTGATAGGCGCGTGCGATCTGCTGAAGATTTAAGGCAATTACTCAATATGCCAGTGTTGGGCGAGTTAAGTAGCCATGCTAAAAAATCGCGTAATTTTAAAGATAAAGTTAACCAGTTTTTTAAGCAAAAAAATACTAAAAAAACAGTCATTAGCTTTTAAGCCTAGATTTTAGAATACATTTTTAAGCACATATTTGGCCAGAAAAACTTATGGATTACAGTAAAGAGACGCATCAATTGAATAGCGATCAACTCGAACAAACAGCCGCCAGTATGACTGATTCGCCAGATGCGAAGCGCATGGGCGATGCTTTGGCGGTGCATGCAAAGCTAACGCAGCAAGATATTTCGCGCATATTAGAATTACAACGCGATAAAAATATTCTGTTTGGTGAGGCCGCAAAAAAACTGGGTTTGATTACAGAAGATGATTTGCAAAAAGTGTTATCTGAGCAATTTAACTATGCTTATTTGCAAGATGATAACCATAAAATTAGTCCATTATTAATTGCCGCGCATAAGCCTTTTGCCCTAGAGGTAGAGCAACTACGCAGCTTAAGAAGCCAACTATCGATGCGTTGGTTTGACCAAAACAATAAAACTTTAGCCGTAACATCGGTGAGTAGCGATGACGATGCAAGCCAATTAGTGGCGAATTTAGCCATTGTTTTTTCGCAGCTAAATAAAAAAACCTTATTAATAGACGCTAATTTACGTAACGCCAAGCAACATCGCTTTTTTCATATTGATACTAAATTGGGCTTGGCGAACATATTAGCCAATAGGCAGGGCCAATACACCCTAAGCAAGCATGAGTCGCTACCTAATTTGACGATTTTAACGGCAGGTACAGAAGTGCCGAACCCGCAAGAGCTATTAAGTCAGAATAATTTAGCCACATTGCTAGCTGATCTAGAAAAAATCTACGATGTCATTTTGATTGATACATCGCCCATTCATTTGGGGTTAGATGTATTAACCGTGGTATCAAAAGCCAAAGCAGCCATTATTGTGGCAAAAAAAGACACCACTCAAGTGCCAGATATGCAGCAACTAAGCCAGCAATTGTCGATGACAGGTGCAACAGTCTTAGGCAGCGTGTTTGTAGACGCTTAGGTATTAGCTATGCAAGCAATAGCGCAAAACTTCAATGGTTTAAAAAGCAGCCCATATCTTATGTGGCTGCCAATTGTCATTGGGCTATTGGCTTTATATATACCCACTTATCATGAAGTGTTCAACAACTTATGGGTGACTGAAGATCAGGGCCATGGGCCAATAGTATTGATGGTGATTGGGTTTTTGTTTTGGCAAAAACGCGAGCATTTTAGTTTTACCGCTACAGATAAAACTGTCCCAATTTTAGGCGGTTTAACCTTAGTATTTGGTTTGTTGTGCTATATAGCAGGCCGTTCGCAAGATATTTTTATTCTCGATTTAGCCTCACAGATATTTGTTTTATCCGGTATTTTTCTGTTAATGCGCGGCTTGCCTATGCTAAAAGCGTTATGGTTTCCGCTATTTTTTATTATTTTTATGATTCCTTTCCCATTGGATTCATTAACCCTACCCATGAAAATGGCCGTTTCATATGTGACAGAAACCATTCTATTTTGGTTTGATTACCCTATTGCGCGTGAGGGTGTTATTTTGCAAATTGGGCAATATCAATTGCTGGTAGCCGATGCTTGTGCAGGCATGCATACTTTAATTTCACTTGAGGCTTTGGGCTTGCTGTATTTAAGCTTGGTTAAGCACGATTCGCTGATTCGCAATGTCACGCTAGCGATGCTAATAATCCCTATCTCGTTCACTGCCAACGTTATTCGCGTCATTACACTCACGTTGATTACCTATTATTTTGGTGATGAAGTTGGGCAAGGTTTTGTGCATGGCTTTGCTGGTTTCTTGCTGTTTTTTGTGGCGTTAGTGTTCATTATGACAGTGGATTCTATGTTGCAATATTTCGTTAAATTTAAGAAAAAGATTGCCTAGCATGCCAATTAGTTACCATAGCAAACGCCACTATTTGTTAATGCTTATTATGATATTTACATCGGTATTTGCCTATGCTGCCCGCCCCACGCACAAAATTGCCGATGAGGGTGAGCAGGTAAATTTAGAACAGTTAATTCCGCAGCAATTTAACGATTGGCGTATTTTAAATTTGTCATCGCAAATTGTTAACCCAGAAACCGCCGCCGCGCTTGATAAAATTTATGCACAAACATTATCCCGCGTGTACGAAAACGGCAAAGGCCAGCGTATTATGTTATCTATCGCTTATGGTCGCGATCAAAGCGATAGCGTAGGCGCACATGCGCCAGAGGGCTGTTACAGCGGCCAAGGTTTTGCGGTGAACAGTATTCTTAAAGGCCAGTTAAACACCGCTTTTGGCGATATTCCTGTATTGCGATTATTAGCCAGAAAATCAGACCGCATAGAACCCATTACTTATTGGCTCACCACAGGTAAAAAAGTCGGTTATCCAGGCTGGGAAACCAAAAAAATTAAGCTGCAATACGCGTTAAGTGGCAGTATTCCAGATGGCCTACTGATGCGCGTATCCAGCATTACATCTTCAATTGAAGAAACCGATATCAACCAAGCCTATGCTTTACAAACACGCTTTACCAATGATTTATTAACTGGCGTATCACCCAGCCAGCGCCTGCGATTAACAGGTCAGATTTAGATTACTCCAAATAAATTATTCTAAGTCAATTATCCTAAATAGCGTGCCATGGCCAACTCGCCTTATTCCAAAGAAAACGTACGCAAAGGCATACTGCACTATTTGTTAGGCCGCGGCTTGGCGGGCATTGCCGGTTTTGCCACCGTTATATTGCTGGTGCGCTTTATGGATGTGCAAAGTTATGCTGGCTTTACTGCGCTGACGGGCCTGATAGCGTTATCGGGCATTTTGGCGGGCTTAGGCTTAGAGCGTGCCATTTCGCGTTATGTGCCGGAGGCTAGATTAGAGCGCAGTGCCAAAGAACTAGGCCAGTTTATTTGGCGCATTACTGCCGTTAAGTTAGTGGCAGCTTTGGTTGTATGTGGCTTTTTTTATGTATTTTGGCAGCCAATATTGCGGTTGTTTTCAGATGTGCATTTAACTAATTTCCCACTCGCATTAGCGTGTTTTGTCATTGCAGAAACGCTCTTTCAACACTTCTCATCAGTATTTCAAGCTTTACTCAAACAAAAAGCGCTCACACGTATTTTAACTGTGCAGTGGCTTGGCCGATTAATCATGATTATGTGGGCAATTTTTGCTGATAAAGCCATCAGTTTAGAAGAATCTTTATTAGTGATGGCGTTGCCAGAAATATTAGGGGTATTGGTTTTTGCGCTGGTGTTAACACAGTATTTAGGCCAATTAAATGTAGAGCAACAGGCCGAACATTTGCTAGAAAAAGTAGAAAAATTAACTGATGTACAACAAGCCAACACAACAAACTGGCCAGACTGGAACGCAATCGCCCGCATGGCGAGCCACAATTACGGCTTTACTTTGCTAGCGGCGCCACCGCAAGGCTACTTTATGAAAATGCTAGCAGCCATCTTTTTACCCACACAAATGGTCGCCGCTTACGGCTTTTTTATCAGCATTGCAGAGCGCGTTAGGCAATATATTCCGCTGCATTTGTTTTACAGCTTGATAGAGCCCGTGATGATTGGCAATTACATACAAAACCGCAGTTTTTCAATCTTAAATCAGCGCTGCCAACTGCTGTATAAATCCAATTTAATTTTGCTTATTCCCATCATGGCTTGGATACTCGCCGCAGGCGCATTTATTATTGCCAGCCTAACAGGCGGAAAATATCATGAGTACAGCTGGCTACTCGCATTAGTGATGTTGCAACTCACAGTGGGCAGCCATGTGGTGTTATTGCAGCTTATTTTAAATTCGGTTGGTGCTAGCCAATTATTGATTAAAGCGGGTTTTTACGCGCTGATTGGCATGGCCTTATTTTTAGTAGTTGCGCTCAATATTCATTTGCATTTATTGGTGGTAGCGCCTCTGGTGTTTTCATTGGTGTGCAATGCTCATATTGTTCAAGCACTTAATCGCGATGGCTACCCATATCAACTTTCAAGACAACTATTTTTAGGCGCAACCGCATCGGGTGTTATTGCAAGTTGCATAGTCTATGCTGCCATGCATCAGTCGCTTATTACTAGCCCCAATACTTACTTACTAACAATCATCAGCGGCGCATTAATCGGCCTTATCTATTTTGCATGCCTATACTTTTTTAAAGCAATTCGCGCAGATGAGCTGCTTTTAGTTAAATCTATTCTCACTAAAAAGGGAATATGAGACATGGGAAATATGATTAATAAGATAAAAACAAAAATTAAGTCTGCAATATGGCGAATTAAGTTTCGTCAGCGTATTTCGGCTATCGGCAATCAACCTAAGCTTTATTACTTAATGGGTTTGGGCGATCGATTTCCTAATCTGGGTGATCAAGCGCAGGCTGCTGCGATTCCCATTTGGTTAAAAAAACATTTCGCTCTGCCAATAGTTGAAGTAAAAAACTTTGAGCTTGCAGCCTGCCTGCCAGATTTACAAAAATTGATTCAACCCCAAGATGTTGTATTTTTGCATAGCGGCGGCAACTTTGGTGATGATTGGCCCAATACACAGCTGGATAGAGAAGCAATTATTGCTGCCTTGCCTAAGAATCAAATTGTGCAATTGCCACAAACCATTTATTACAGCGATAGTGAAAGCGGCCGCCAAATCAGCAACGTGAGCCAGCAAGTGATTAACGCGCATCCATCCATGCTTTTATTTGGTCGCGATTATCAATCAGCAGAGATCGCCAAAAAATTATTTACCAAAGCACAAATATTGATAAGGCCAGATATGGTTTTATCGCTACAAGAGACGGTAGAGCAGCAACTTGGCCAATATATTGCAAGGCGACCAGAAAAAATTCAGAAAATTTTACTGGTCATGCGTAACGATAAAGAAGGTGTTTACGACGAAAAAGTAAAACAATCAATCAAAGGTTTGTTGATGCAAGCAGGATACGATGCCCAATTGTGGGATACGGATGTGGATGATATTTTTCCTGATCAAGGTAAATTTAAAACACTGGCAAAATACCTGCAATTTATAAGTGGGTTTGATGCTGTGATTACAGACCGTTACCATGGATTAATTTTTTCAGTATTGGTGAAAAGGCCATGCGTAGTGCTGAAAACACATAACCATAAATTAACCAGCGCTTTTGATTGGTTTGATGGTGTTAACTATGTAAAGCGCGTTGATTCTGCCGATGAAATAGTGAGCGCGCTACAACAACTGCAATCGCTTACTTTGTATGTTTCGCCTAGATGGAATGACCTGCATTTTGACCCGATGGCGGAAGAAGTAAAGAGGTTCTTAATGAGCTATGCAGAAAAACGCGAAATTTCATAGAAATGACAGATTCCCAACCAACTTGCATTGTCGTTACCTGCTTTTCAGAAAATCAGCCTGGTTTTTTAGATTTTTCGTATCGGTTGCAGGCGTTATCTAAGTATTATCAACTCACTATTTTGAGCCAAGATATGCTTAGCCAAACTGAATTGATGATTGAGGGTGCAAATTACATAGCGCTTGGGCGAAAAAGTGGCAAGTTGGGGTGGTTAAGTTATCTGTATAAATGTGCCAACACCATACGCAAACAGCAGCCAAGTTTGGCAGTTCTATTGCATTCCAGCGCGTCACCCATTAGTTTAATGGTGGATAAAATTCCAACTTGTTTGTATTGGAACGAGCACCCAACCAACTTAATGCATGTGGCAAAAGCGTTTTCACCTTTGCGAAATGCCTTGGCAAAAATGGCGCATTGGTTGGTTTTTTACGGGGCAAAACGTGCAGATTTAATTATGCCAATTGGTGAAGATCATCAAGAAGATTTAATACAGCATGGCGTAAATGCGGCAAAAATAAAAATGATTTACATGGGCGTGGCCGATAGCTTCGTGCCTCAGCACGTCTATAAAGAGTTACAGCAGCACACCCAAACAGAGACGCCACAAAATAAGCCGTTGCAGTTAATTTATATTGGCACTGTAAGCCAAGCGCGCGGCCGCGATGTCATGCTAGATGCCATGGTGATTTTGGCCAAAGAGACGGTGCTATTAAAACGAAATGGTTCTATTAAATTAACCATTGTTGGCGCAACAGAGTCAGAATTAGTTTTTTGCCAGCAACGTATTAAAGCATTAAAAATTGAGCAATTTGTGCATATTATGGGCCGAGTTTCAGGGCATGAAATACCCACATATTTAGCGCAGGCAGATGTTGGTATTTGCCTTTGGGAGCAAAATCAATGGAACGAATTTAACCCGCCAACCAAATTATTTGAATATTTAGTGGCAGGTATACCCGTGTTGGCCAGCAATATTCGCACCCATACGCGCTACATAAACGATTGGCAAAATGGGCTGATATTTGATTACGATGCGCAATCGCTAGCACATGCCATATTTCAATTGCACACCAATAAGCATGAGCTACCTAAATTTAAACATCACGCTGTCATGTCTGGCAGGCAACATGTTTGGAGCAAAATAGAGCCTGTATTTTTAGATGCAATACAAAAGTTAAGTGCATCTAAGCAACAAAATTTCAGCTTGATCGAGCCATAAATTTAAAAAAATTGAATAAAAAATGATGTTAACAATATGCAAACACTAAAAAATGGACATAGCATTTGGGTAAAAGTGGCTTTCTTTATGGCAGCCAGTGGCCTCGCCTTTTTGTTTGGCTTAATTTCGGTTACCGCAAACCCCATTTTAATTGGCTTGGCCGTTGGTTTGGTTGGCGGTACTTTTTTACTGGCTATCCCCAAAAAAACCATTTTATTGGTCATTGCACTTGGCCTTGCAACGCCTGCTTTGCTGGACATGGTGGGGCACGGTTTTCATCGTGTGCTGTGGGCTGTCTCTATGATGGCTTTATTATTGTTTGTGCCAAGCTTGCTCAATTTGTTTAGTTTTAATCCAGAGCATAAAAAAACGATACCGCTGTTTATTTGGCTTGCCCTCATTTTTATGCTGTATGCACTCATTGTCAGCGTTTCGCAATTGCATGGTTTGGGTGAACTCTTTACAGGGTTTAAACGCTACTTTCAAACCTTTGGCTTATTGCTAGCCTTAGTGACTTTGGCGAATACCAAGCAAGATTTTGATTTATGGCTTAAGTTGTTACTGATTATTGCGCTTTTACAATTGCCTTTTGCGTTCTTTGAGCGCTTTGCCTTAGTGCCTTTGCGTGGCGGTTTGGCCGCAGGCGGTGAGGCAACTGACGTTGTGGCAGGCACAATGGGCGCCAATATTGAGGGCGGTAGCCCCAACGCTATTATGGTTACTTTTGTGTTGATTGCCGCTGCATTTGTATTTTCCCGCTGGAAAGTGGGCTTAATTGAAACATCGCGCGCGGCATTGCTGGCTGGTATTTTGTTATTGCCACTTGTGTTAGGTGAAACAAAAGTGGTTGTAGTTATTCTACCTTTGTTGGCTTTTGTATTATTGCGCAAAGATATTATGCGTGAGCCCGCAAAATATATCCCAGTATTCGGGTTAATGCTTATATTGACTGCAATATTGGCCTATTTTTATGTGTATATCTTGTTGGATAGCAGTTTTGATGAAGCAATTACTGGTATTTTGCGCTACAACGTGCAAGAAGTCGGTTACGGCACACTATTACTTAATCGCACCACTGTGATGACCTTTTGGGCTAAGTTTCATAGCTGGCAAGATCCAATCAGCTTTTTATTCGGCCATGGTTTAGGCAGTTCTTATGGTAACGGTTTCGATGCTGGATACATCGCGCGTTTATACCCCAATTACGGCATTAACTTAACCACAATCTCTACTTTGTTATGGGACTTAGGTGTTGTTGGGCTAACAATGTATGTAAGTATTTTCCTAGCCGCTTGGATGCAAATTGGCAAATTATGGCGCAATACAACAAGCGTGCAGGTAAAGGCAGACTGTATGGCTTTGCAAGCGGGTATTGCTTTAACTTTATTCTTCTTAATCTACTCCGATAGCCAAGTGAATTTATTGGTACATGAGCTGATTATTTCCCTAATGCTGGGTTACGCCGCATTTTTGCATCAGCAACAGCAGCGCGAAATACAATTAGCCAAAAAAATGCTTGTTTAACATGCATATTCTCTATTTAACCGCAGAACAATGGCCTACATTCAGGGCAGACTTAACCACTTTATTTGGCAAATATCTACCACGTTTTGGTATCACTTGCGATTTGGTGACTGAACAAGATGTAAACACAGACAAAGTAGCAGATTGGCCAGCAGGCAAAGCCATTTTGTGCAAAGTGCCGCAAAACCGCGCGGGGCAATACATCCTCAAATTTTTGCATCAATGCAAGGCGTTAATCAGTGCGGATTACGCGCAATATCAAGCCGTGCAAGTGCGCGATATGACATTGATTGCGCTTATTGCAATCGTGATGTGTAAATTTAAAAAAATCCCATTTTATTATTGGCTTTCGTATCCACAATCAGAAGGCCAAATTGAGCGCGCAAAAGCGCGTGGTGCAAGTGCTGGCATGCGCTATTGGTTTCCGTTATTGCAAGGCAATATTGGAAAATTTTTACTGTATAAAATCATTTTGCCAAATGCCAATCATGTTTTTTTGCAAAGCCAACATATGCTTGAAATGTTCACGCTGCAAGGTGTTAACCCGCAGAAAATGACAGCTGTGCCAATGGGCGTAGATATAGAAACTGCGCAGCCAGATAGAATCGCAGAAAGTGATGATGTAAGGCTTATTGGTAAGCGCGTCATCATTTATTTGGGCACGCTAGATAAATCGCGCCAGATTCATATTCTCTTTGAAATGCTTGTCATGTTGAAGCAACAATTACCTGATATTTTGCTGGTGTTGGCAGGCGATACAGAAGACAAAACGCACCGAGATTGGTTAAAACAAGAAGCACAACGGTTGGGTGTGATGCCGCAAATTGTTTGGACTGGTTGGTTACCCATGCAAGAAGCATGGCGCTACGTAAAAGCAGCTGAACTCGGTTTGTCACCTTTTCCACGCGGATATTTACTGGATATGGCATCACCCACCAAAGCGATTGAGTATATGGCCTTTGGTTTGCCAATTATTGCAAATAATAATCCTGACCAAATGCAAGTGTTAACAGAAAGTGGCGCTGGGCTGTGTGTCGAATTAAATGCCGATGCATTTGCAAAGGCTGTTTTGGTATTGATAAATAACAGTAGCCAAAAAACAATAATGGCAGAGTCTGGCATGCAGTACATTAAAAAAATGCGTGGTTACCATATATTAACCGCTAGTTTGGCAAAGAAATATCAACAATTATGCAATCAATAGTTGCTAAACCAAAATTCACTGTATTTACCCCAACCTACAATCGCGCACATACTTTACACCGCGTTTTCGATAGTTTGGTTGCGCAAACTTTTCACGACTTTGAATGGGTGATTGTAGATGATGGCTCTACAGATGGTACGCATCAGCTTATTCAACAATGGAAAAAAATAGCGAGTTTCCCCATTTTATACACACTTCAGCCTAACTCAGGTAAGCATATCGCCTTTAACAAAGGGGTGAATTTGGCGCGCGGAGAGTTGTTTTTACCGATTGATTCAGATGATGGTTTTTTGCCTGACTCTTTAGAAAAAATGCTGCATTGGTGGCAGCTTATTCCAGACAATAAGCGCGCAGAATTTACAGGCATCGTCACTTTATGCCAGTTTGAAAATGGCGATGTATGTGGCGAATTATTTGCCGCTCACCCACTAGACACTAACGCTTTAGACTTAGGTCATAAATACAAAAAACGTGGCGAGTGCTGGGGTTTTCATCGTACTGAAGTGTTAAAACAATATCCTTTTCCAGAAGATAAATCGGTGCGTTTTGTACCAGAAAATATTGTGTGGGATGCAATTGCAAGCAAATATAAGATTCGCTGTATTAATGAGCCATTAAGAATTTTTTATCAAGACTCTGGCAATCAAATCACCAAAGCCAATCCACAAAAAAAAGCAGTGGTTAAAGGTTATTTTCTGCAACTATTAAACAGAGATTTACGCTATTTTTTTGATGATCCCAAAACGTTTATCAAATGGGCAGTGCTGTATGTGCGCTATAGCTTTCATGCGGCAGATGGTCGTTTTATGAATGTATCTAGGTTTTCAAGTGTAGGCGCATATGCACTTTGTTTAGCCGCATTATTACCTGGCTTTGCTGTTTTTTGCGTTGATTACTTTCGTCAAGCGGTACGTGCATGAAAGCGGCAGTGGTAGCTTTATTATTGCTTGTAGCAATTAGCTTTTTGTTTAGCGCCACAAGTTTAGCTGCAGATATTTGGGTCCCCGTAAAAGATGTTTCATTGATGGTTGAAGAGGGCAGTATTTTAGATTTTTCTAACTTAGTGCCGCCTGCAAAACCAATTAAAACAAAGCTTGTAATCAATAATCAAGGCCATTGGGCACTGGAAAACGAGCCGAATAAAAATCAGCGTTATTTGATTGGCTCATTAGGTTTTGGTGTCGCAACCGGTAGCTTTCCAAGCCATGCAGTTACCGATTTATATGTGCAGCAATTTCGTTTGCATGGCTACAATATGGCGCGGCTGGATTTTGTAGAGGCGACCTTAATGGAAGCGCGCCAGCAAGATTTTGATTTTAATCCAGAGCAATTAGACCGTTTTTATTATTTGATGGCTGCATTAAAGCGCAATGGTATTTATTACATACTCAATGGCTTAAGCAATGACAATGGCGGCTATGGCAACGTTAATGAGCGCTGGATAGGCAAAAAGGGCCTGCACACAGGCGTTTATTTTGATGGGGAGAGCCAAGCGCACTGGAAACAATTAATCGCCAAAATGTATGGCAGCGTAAATCCTTACACAGGTATCAGCACAATAAAAGATCCTGCTTTTGCAGGCATGATTTTAGTCAACGAAAACAACTTAACTTTTGTGAATCGCAACGGGGTTAAGCCAGAATTTAAGCCCCATTTTGCCAAATGGCTTAAAGCAAAATATGGCAGCAACGCTAAACTTAAATCGGCTTGGACTAGTAAAGCTACAGGTATTAGCGAATTAAAAACCGATGAAGACATAGATAAAAATTCAGATAAAAATCAGGTTAACTTTCCTGCGCCAGATGCCTGGACATCGCTGCGCATGGCTGATACGCAAGAGTTTTTTGTGGATACTGAAAAAAAGACCGCAGATTGGATGACGCAATATGTGCGTAAACTTGGTTTTACAGGCCAAGTGAGTAGCTACAATTTATGGAATGCGCCAGCCGCGCAAGCAACGCGCGGCCAGTTTAACTGGGTTGATATGCATAATTATTTTGGTCACCCTGATTATGTGGGCACGCAACTAAAGGTACGCCAAGACAGCATGCTAGAAAATCATGCTGCTTATATTAGAGAGCTGGCAGCGGCTAAACATTTAGGCAAAGCATACACAGTCAGTGAGCATGGCCAAGTTTTTTGGAATCAATACAGGCGCGAATCGGGTTTAGCCCTGCCTGCTTATGCTGCGCTGCAAAACTGGGCTGGAATTTGTCAGCATTCTGGCGCAGTTGCACTAAGTTATGCTGGCACGCAAACGAATGCCAATAAAAATAGGATTAATTCTTTTGCTGTGGGGCAAGACCCTATATCACGTGCCACTGAAACGCTAGCTGCATTACTCTATTTGCGTGGTGATGTAACGCCTGCCCTGAATGCAATTAGCGTAAAACTCACGCCCCAAGATGCATTTCAAAACAGCGCGCACTTGGGCAATACGCCCGCAGATGTGTCTAAACTAAGTTTAGTGACAGGCGTTGGATTGGATTGGCAGCCCAAACTTAAACTAACAATTAATCAAAATGCAGCAGCAGAAATTGATTTTAATCAGCCAGGTTTGCGATTAAATAAAGCAGGTTTTGGTAAGCTGGTGCAGCCCACCACTAACTTAGGCTTAAAGCTAGATGGCCTATTAAAAGAATATGCCAGCGGTCTAGCTTATAAAGTAAGTAAAGTGAAATTGCTGGCAGATGACCGCTGGGCGGCACGCGTGCAAAATTTACGCGACGCTAAATTGCTAAATGCCAGTAACTTAACCAATTCTGAAGCAGGAATTTACCACAGTGATACGGGTGAAATTTTATTGGATGCACCACAAAAACGCATGATGGTGATTACCCCTAAAACCGAGGCAGTTGTATTTGACGAACCAGCTACAATTCAGCTTAATCAGCTATCTATTTTATCGGCTAGCGGTGCAGCTTTGGTTGCGGTATCGGCAATGGATGGCCAAGTGTTGGCAAACAGCAAACGCATGCTAATTGTGCTTTCTACCGATGCCAGAAACAGCGATATGCGCTTTAGCGATGCTAGCGAAACTATTTTGCAAGATATTGGTAAGCTGCCAGTGGTGATAAAAGCCACAAAAGTTAAACTGGCACTAAAAACGCCCTATACACACCAGTTAAGAGTGTTTTCTACTAATTTACGCGGCCAGCGCCAAGATGCGATTGCGGTTAAACAAACCGATAATGGTATTGAGTTTGAGCTAGATATTAGCCAATTAAGCCATGGCGCGACCACTTATTTTGAAGCGGTATCAACTAGCAGCATTAGCCAGCAGCAATAACCAGAAATCGCCATCTTGAATCAAAACATACCTAAAAAAAGCCTAGCCATTCTGGTGCCAGAAATGTTGCCAGTACCGCCTGTAAAGGGTGGCGCGGTTGAGCATTGGGTGCATGAGGTTTCTCAGCGATTAGATCAAGCGCAATTTGATATCACAATAGTATCGCGGCCTGCCGACGCAATTGGTGTTAAAAATATTCGCTATTTAACGATTGCTTGGACAAAAACAGAGCAGTTTTTTTACAAAATTAAAGAAAAAGTGACTTGGCGTAACCCGCTACGCTACATCGCCAAAATACAAAACGTGATTTCTTATGGTCTGCGAATGGCTAAGTTGGTGCGTGGATTTGATGTGGTGGTGATTCATAACGAACCTAATTTTTTATTTTTTATGAAAAAAATGCCGCAGCAAACGCTTATTTTACATATGCACAATGCACATTTAGGCATCGCACTTTTTAGGCCTTTTTATCGCCGCGCACTTAAAAAAGTAGATAAGGTTATTTGCGTCAGTGATTATATTAGGCGCCATGCGCTGCAGTATTTTCCAGAATATGCCGATAAATTTATCGTAATATTTAACGCCACCGACCCTGAAATTTTTAAGCCCTACGGTGATGAGGCAGTTAACCAGCTAAGAGGCTTAATCGATATACAACCCGATAAAACCTACTTGCTTTATGTTGGTCGATTAACCGAAATTAAAGGCGTGCATGTATTAATCAAATCCTTTATTACCATTCATGCACAGCTACCGCACACAAGGTTAATCATCGCTGGCAGCTCATTTTTTGGCGGTGCTGCCAAAACAGATTATGAGCGATCGCTCGTTGAGCTAGCCAAGCCAGTAAGTACAGCGATTATCTTTACAGGCTTTATGCCGCATGACAAATTGCGCTATGTATATTCAGCAGCAGATATGGTTGTATTGCCATCGGTGTGGCAAGACCCTTGCCCACTAGTGGTGTTAGAGGCGATGGCATCAGGCACTTGCTTGCTAAGCACCGCGGTGGGCGGCGTGCCAGAAATCATCAAAAATGGCGTAAACGGCCTGCTAGTGAATGCAAATGATGTTGAAAAAACAGCAAAAGTAGTGGTGGAAATTTTAGTTAATTCACTATTAAAAACCCAAATGGAACACGCCGCGCGGCAGCAGATATTGGCTGGATATACTTGGGAAAGATTAACGCAACAAATTGAGATAAATCTTTTAATGAAAGATGCAGTGAAATGATTGCAATCGTATATCCTCAGTTTTACGGCGTAGGCGGTATTGCCCGTTATTTAGATTCTTTTTTATCTAATTTGCCAGAAAATTCACCAAAAATTTATGTGATTACAGGTGATGAGCATCGGGTAGAGCGGCGCTATGGCAATGTGGAAATTATCCATATTCCATTTACGATTAGCCGATTTAATTTGTTTATTTGGGGCTGGAAAGCGCGTCGCATTATTATGCGATTGTTTGCAGAGGGTAAGATAAAAGTAATCAATTTGCACTTTCCACCGATGATTCCAGGTTTGTTGCTACCCAAGCATATCCCAATTTTTTTGACCGTTCATTCTACTTATTTAGGCATGTCAGGAAAATTGTATCCCGAAAAGTATTACACATCGGAAATTGGCTGGTTGCCTCTGAATATTAAGATGTGGATGGAGTCTAGGCTTTATAAAAACTGTAAAGGCGCGATTACCCTAACAGAGTTTGGCCGCCAGCAAATGTTAACTTATGGTTTTGATCAGCCAATTACCATTATTCCAAATGGCGTTGATTTAAAACAATTTAAAGCCACAAACGAGAGTGCCAAAGATATTGATGTGATATTTTCTGGCCGTATTGAGCTGTTAAAAGGCAGCAAAAAAATGGTAGAAGTTTGCAAGCAGTTAATTGCAAAAAAATCAGATATTTTGATTTATCTTGTCGGTTATGGTGATGAAGAAAGTTGGGTGCGCGAGCAGTTAGAGCAGTACTCAAAAAATATCGTGATGACAGGAAAAGTGCCATTTTGTGACATGATGGCATATTACAATCGTAGCAAATTATACGTTTCAACCTCTTATTACGAGGGCTTGCCAGGCACTTGTTTAGAAGCAACCGCCATGGGATTGCCAACAATTGCGTGGAATTTTTTGTTTTACCGTGGTTTGGTTTTGCCAGATAAAACAGGTTATTTAATTGCGCCCAATGATAGTGCTGCAATGGCACAAAAAATTGTGGCGGTTTTAAACGATAATCAAACGTATGCCAGATTAGCCGCAAATACGCTCACACATGTTGAGCAACACTACAATTGGGCCGATTTATCACAACAAATTTTGCAGGTTTTTAAGCATTAACTTGTATTAACAATATGCAAAAAATATCCTGCTAGGACTATACCGATTCACGCTATTGCAATCTACTGACATTAATCTACCAATGCAAAAGTGAGATTTACTCACTTATTTAGTTAATGGATTAAGTCATGAAGAATTCAACTCAAAATTCAATGCATAAAAAATTAATCGCGGTGCTAGCTGCCGCATTATTAACCCCAGCAATTGCATTTGCTGACAACACGTTTGATGGTCTTACCAAAGCGTGGACATTCAATCACGATGAAAACGGCGTGAACAATTTTTTATCTGAAATTGTCGCGTTTGATAGCACGACCAATTCTTTATGGGTGGCAGGCGTGCTAGGTGTGGATGTGCTAAACGCCACTGATGGTAGCCTGATTCAGCACATTAATACCACTGAGTTTGGAAATATTAACAGTGTGGCAATTCATAATGGTTTGGCCGCTTTTGCAATTGAATCTAACACAATTACCAATGCAGGTACGGTACGTTTTTACGATACAGCTACCAGAAGTTTAAGTGCTGGTGTTAATTCAATTACCGTAGGTGCCTTGCCTGACATGCTGACATTTACACCAGATGGCAGCAAGATATTAGTCGCTAACGAAGGCACACCAGCGGTATATGGCCCCGCAACAAATAGCGGTTTTCCTAGAGCTTTTGGTCCAGCGGCTAATGATCCAGCTGGTAGTGTAAGTATTATTGATGTTGCAACACGTACGCTGACGGCAACAGCAGGTTTTGATGGTGTGCCGACAACAGGTAGCAATATCCGCACTAATACAGGTATGGATTTTGAGCCAGAATATATTGCGGTAAACGCAGCTGGTACTAAAGCTTATGTGACTTTGCAAGAGGCGAATGCAATTGGTATTTTAGATTTAAACACCAATTCGTTTGAAAAAATTGTAGGTTTGGGCGCAAAAGATTTTAGCCTGCCAGGTAACACAATTGATGCGAATGATAACGGTATCATCAATTTTTCTTCTGTTAATGTAAAAGGCCTATACCAACCAGATGGCATTGCGGCTTACGATGTTGACGGCAGTACTTTTATTGTTACAGCGAATGAGGGTGACTTCCGTGGCGATGATGGTGACCGCACACGTGCAAACGAATTTGGTGAAACAGGTGATTTAAGACGTTTACGTGTACTAAACACAGAGTCATCTCCAGGCGATTTATTTGCAGCAGGTACTCGCTCTTTTTCTATTCGAGATGCAGACGGTAATCTTGTTTATGATAGCGGTGATATCTTAGACAAGGCAGCAGCAAGTCTGGGCATTTACGATGATGGTAGAAGTGCTGATAGAGGTGTAGAGCCGGAAGGTGTTGAGTTAATCACTTTGAGCGGAAAAACTTTCGCGCTGATTGGATTAGAGCGCACCACCCAAGCCGCTATTGGTATTTTTGATATTACCAACCCAGCCAATGCAAGTTTTATTGATTTTATTGTAACGGCGGGTGACACAGCGCCAGAGGGATTAGAGGCCTTTATATTAAATGGCGATTACTACTTGGCGATTTCGAATGAAGGTTCAAATACAACAACAGTTTACAACCTAGCTCCAGTTCCAGAGCCGGAAACTTATGCCTTGTTAATTGCAGGTTTAGGTTTGGTTGGTTTTGGTGCTAATCGACGTAAAAAATAAGCATAACTTATTTGCAAACGTTAATAAAAAGGCCTGCAATTGCAGGCTTTTTTATTGGCTAAACGCATTTAGCCTGAGTACATTCAACATTACATTAATATTAGCTTAAGTAATTTTCACAAAAGTGTCACACACCGTTAGTAAACATCAATCTATACTCTAAAAAAATTCATAAAAGGAGAGATTAATGAAAATTAAAGTTCCAAACGAAAGCTACTTAAATAATGCTAAAAATCTAAGTGATGATGAAAAAGATAGATTATTAAGCCGAATGGGAAGTAAGTTGATGCAAAAACTCGCTGATGAAAAATTACTCACCTTAGAAGCTATTGCAATACAGTTAGAAGTTGAAGATGTTGAGCTTGCTGATTGGCGTAAAAGAATGGTCGAAATTAAAGAAAAAGAAAATAACAAAAAGAGAAAATAAACTAAGGACTTATTCTTGCAAAGCCATTACTAAGTTTCCCCTACAAGAAGCTTATTTATTGTTATATTCAAAACGAGTGACACTAATCATTATACTAGCCCTTATTGCGAGCTAAGACAGTACTTGTATTACCTAATAAGTTATCTATCTTCGCTTTAATTACACTAACACTTTAAACTATTCTTTGAATTAAATAATTTTTTTGATTTTAGATATTTTGACGCCATCGTCTGTGTGGGCGTCTCAGTGGTCATATTAAGAATAATATGGGCTTCAACGTGGTATTATTTTTAAAAATCAATTTTCTACAGTCAATGCAACTGGTTCTTCATGTAATTTCAGTCGCAAGACTAAGTTTTGATTGAGCTACATATTAATGTATTTACATAGATTCACATGTGGTCAAATGGACTCACTAAGTAGTTTGTTCTATTCAATAAACCTAGTAATAACAATCACTTATAATATGATTTATGGAATCTAATAATCACACTCCAATGATGCGCCAATATTTGGCTTTAAAAGCGCAACATCCCGATATGTTGTTATTTTATCGTATGGGTGATTTTTACGAGTTATTTTTTGAAGATGCTGAAAAAGCATCGCGATTATTAGGTATTACATTGACGCGGCGCGGTTCAAGTAATGGTGAGCCGATTAAGATGGCGGGCGTGCCTTATCATGCGGCAGAACAGTATTTAGCCAAGTTAGCAAAAATGGGCGAAGCGGTGGCGATTTGTGAGCAAATCGGCGACCCAGCAACTTCCAAAGGACCAGTCGAACGTGCGGTAACACGTATTTTGACGCCTGGCACTTTAACCGATACTGCTTTACTAGATGAAACACGCGATAATGTGTTGATCAGTATTTGTTTTGGCGATGGCTTAATTGGTTTGGCGCAATTAAATCTGGCTTCTGGCGCATTCATTTTGAGTGAAATTGCAATGGGGCAACTATCGCAAGAGCTTGCGCGCATTAATCCTGCTGAGATTGTGTATGAAGATAACGCACGATTTGAAACGCAAATAGCCATACTTAACCAACAAAAAGCGCCTAAAAAACGGCTAAGCAGTTGGCAGTTTGATTTTGATAGCGCAATCACCAGCCTAACCAAGCAATTAAATACACGCGATTTAAATGGGTTTGGTTGTGCGGATTTGAAACCCGCGATTAGCGCAGCAGGCGCTTTGTTGGATTATGTGAAGCATACGCAGCGTGCCGCATTGCCACATATTCACACCATTAGTGTGGCATCAACTTCTGAAACAATTCAGCTGGATGCGGCAACGCGGCGTAATCTGGAAATCGATATGACTTTGCGCGGTGATGCATCCCCGACTTTATATTCGCTATTAAACACCACGCAAACCGCCATGGGGGCGCGCTTATTGCGTAATTGGTTACATCATCCGTTGCGTGATAAAAACTTGATTATCAAACGCCATGATGCCGTTGCAGAATTGATAATCACAAAAAATTACCAAGATTTGAGGGTTAAGTTAAAAGCGATTGGCGATATTGAGCGTATCACGACGCGCATCGCGCTAAAAACTGCCAGACCACGTGATTTATCAGGTTTGGCTTCCAGCTTGTTGCAATTGCCATTGCTACAAAATCAATTACTTTCCAGCAAATCTATTTTGCTGGAAACGTTAGCCGCCAATTTGCAAGCGCCTTTGGCAGTTGTTGATTTATTGAG